>Ga0206833_1042_pt1 | contig 33477 bp, 21 predicted proteins | sample Alteio_BWOrgCont_32_FD_152891 | JGI IMG/M metagenome (GOLD analysis project Ga0206833, IMG submission 152891) | Enriched cells from forest soil in Barre Woods Harvard Forest LTER site, Petersham, Massachusetts, United States -... | ecosystem: Environmental > Terrestrial > Soil > Temperate forest >... | reverse complement strand
GATATACAAGCTATACTAGCGCTAATGACTTAACAGCAATGGGCTATAAAGTACTAAGCGCTAATACCAGTGGAACAAATAATACAGGTGTTGGTTATTTAGCACTTCAAAACAACACTTCAGGATTATATAATACTGGCATCGGCTCATGGGCACTTTTGTCTAATACTACCGGAAATTATAACAATGCTTTTGGTACATATGCCCTGCGTTTTAACACTAGCGGAACTGAAAATACGGCTGTTGGTGGAGCTGCTTTATATCATAATACTACAGGATCATTTAATACGGGTGTAGGATATCATGCGGATTGGCTTATTACCACAGGAAGCTGGAATACAATTGTTGGATTTGCTGCACTTTCAGTGAATACAACCGGAAGCAGCAATACTGCTGTAGGTTATTGGGCAGGTGAATCTAATACTGCCGATGCCAATGTTTTTGTTGGTGATAGTGCCGGAGCTAAAAGTTCAAGTGGAACGGGACAAGTTTATATAGGATATCAGGCTGGGGCACTTAGTACCACAGGCATTGACAATACAACAGTGGGATACCAAGCCTTTGCCAAAACGACAACCGCCTCCAGTATTACAGCAGTAGGGTATCAGGCATTAAATAATAATACAGCTGACGCTAATACAGCTATTGGTGATAGCGCATTAGTTTCTAATACAAGCGGAGGACTAAACACGGCGGTTGGATATCAATCGTTAGCCGCAAACACTACAGGAAATCAAAACACCGCTGTAGGTTATGGTGCACTAAGTAAAAACACCACAGGATACAGGGATGTAGCTATTGGTGATTCAGCTTTAGTGAATAACACCACAGGATATGATAATATTGCAATGGGTGTTCAGGCACTCGGGGCATGTACTTCAGGCTTGCAAAACATAGCCATTGGCGATAGCGCAGGTATATCCATTGCTGGTGGCTGCCGCTACAATACACTAATTGGTCATGCTGCAGCTCGCTCCTATTTAGGTGGTGGTTCAACCGGAGGTCTTATTGCTATTGGCAATGAAGCCGGTTATTATGTAGGTAATGGGTCATATAACAGGGGTGATGTATTTATTGGAGTTGAAGCTGGGTTAAGCGCCATAAGCCCCAATGCACCACCAACTGTTTTTTACCCTATGTATTATGGTATAACGGCTATTGGGTTTCAGGCAGGATATGGGGCCACTACACTTTCCAATGCAGCCAGCCCTATAAGTATTGTTCCACCCGCAACAGGGGCTGCCGGTGTATATAATACATTTTTGGGCTATCAGGCAGGGTTTAGTAATGCATACAACGGCACTTATACAGCAAATGACAATACTTACATAGGTTTTGGTTCGGGCTGGAATGCGGCTGCCAGCGCAACATCTAATGCAAGCGACAATACGTTTATTGGAACGAACTCCAATCTACTTAATGCATCAACGTACACTTCTTATTACAGCGGAAGCCAGAGTACATTTATCGGTTCGAATGCGGGTACACTTACCACTACAGGTGGCAGCAACACTTTTATAGGATATAATACAGGCTCTACTAATACAACCGGTTCTAATAATACACTTTTAGGCAATGCGGCAAATGTAGGTTCCAATGCTTTAACCAACGCCACAGCCATAGGCAATGGTACGGTTGTCCAGGCAAGCAACAACATGTTATTTGGAAATGGCACAGTAGTAGGATGGGGTTTTGGAGCAACACCCGTTGCGGGTTCAGAAGCATTGATTGTAGGGAATAATGCAACCAATGGTAACGGTGCAAATTTGACTCTTACCGGTAACTGGACCAGTACTTCCGACAGCACAAAGAAGCACAACATTCAAAACATATGCTATGGATTACCTGAAGTAATGAAGCTCCGTCCGGTAAGTTATAAATGGAAAGGAACAGAGATAAATGATATTGGATTTTTAGCACAGGAAGTAAAACACATTCTCCCTGAAGTGGTATATGGAGAAGAAGGCCACATGACTTTATCTTATGGACAGATAACTCCTGTTTTAACTAAGGCTATTCAACAACAACAACAGATGATCGATAGCTTAAGGACAGAAAACGAAAAACTGCAAAACCAAACTAAAACCCAGGCCGCTAAACTGGATAATTTACAAAACGCACAAAATCAGGATGAGCAACAAATAGCAGAATTAAAAAGAATGATCAATTCTATGATGCAAGTTCAAGCCAACGCCAAACAATAAAATATACTAAATTATATAACTACCAACCCCTAAAGAAAAGTTTAAAAATATGAAAACATTCATTTTAAAAACCTCACTCTTTATTCTCTTACTCATTTTTACAATTCAATTAAAGGCTCAGGTTACCCCTCCCCTATGGGATAATGCCTTTGGAACTTGCGGAGGCTGGTGGCAAAACGGTGGAGGCGTAAAAGCAGGCTCCGACGGAAATATTTATGGCACCTATCGTTATAGCGGCACTATTGGATGGGGTATCCCGGGATTTACCGTAAGCCCTGCAAATGGTGGTTGGGGAACATCTATTGGTACGGGTAAACTTACAAATCAATTACACGGACTGTGGGCAACAGAAGTACAATCTTCAGGTGGAAACGATTATATTTTGGGTGTAGCAGTTGATGATGAACTTAACTCTTACGCCGGCGGTATTGTAAATAGTAGCGCCCAGGGATGGTACTGTGGTAAAACGGATGTTAATGGAGTTTTTCAATGGGATATCCAGTCTACTACAAACACTGGTTATGCATCAGGTATATGTACCGATAAAAACGGAATTGCGGGTGCGCATGGGCACACCTATATATGTGGGCCTTATAATTCGGCAACTATGAATGTTTTGGGGCAGACCATCCCTTCCGGTGGTGGCGCCTCTGATGGGTTTGTATTAAAGGTGAACAGCAAGGGGCAATTTGATGGGAAGTGCTGGCTTATCGCTTTGCACGGCCCTGCCGGTGGTTCGTCTTACCCAAGCCGCTGCGCTATGGATCATTTGGGACATCTATGGATTTGTGGTGGCTACTCCGGTACTCCTACTTTTGGCAGCTTTACTTTACCTGCTTCATCAGGACCCAATAATTATAATTTATACGTAGTAGAAATTGATACCGGAAGCGGTAGTGTATTAACTGTATATACAGCAGCCAATGCAGGTTCTTCAAGCCCATGGGCAAGTGCTGCTACAAACCTTGGTGATATTGCAATAGATTCCTGTAACAATATCTATGTCACGGGGCCATTTATGGGAACAGGTACCTGGGGTACTTTTTCTGCCACTTGCGCGGGTGGCGGACCTAATTACTATCTCGCCAAAGTATCGCCTGCCGGTATATTTCAATGGGTAGAAACTAATAGTAGCCCAAATTCAGAGGGTGGCGGTTATTTTTTGACATTAGACAAAAATTGGGACGTTATAACAACAGGTCAGTTTAGTTCATCAGCCACTTTTGGCAGTACAACCATAACAGGCAGTACTTCCGGTGATATATGTGTAGCTAAATACGCTAGTGGTAACGGAGCACTTATGTTTGCAACGCAAGGTGGTGGAACTTCCGGTTCTCAAGGAGGTAATGGAGTAGCAGCAGATGGTAATAGACAGATATATATATCAGGAACTTATAATAGTCCCGGCCCAACATTTATTACAGGCTCAGGGCCCCTTACATTGCCTACCGGAGTATCCTCCTCTCTTTTTGTAGCGAAGTTAGATTCTACTCCAAATCTAATGATCATACCAAATCCGCAATCTACTTATTGCACCGGACAGTGTTATACACTACCTTTTACTGGAATAGGAACCTTCACCGCAGGAAATGTCTTTACGGCTCAGTTATCGGATGCTACCGGTAGTTTTGCAGCCGGTGGAACAACTATTGGAACATTAACTAGTACCAGCTCGGGATCAATTAATATCTGCATTCCTGCAAGTTTCCCTGCCGGAACAAATTATCTATTGAGAGTTACCTCATCAAAACCAAATTATTGTAGTATTGTTAGATGTAACACTATAACTATAAGCTCCGGACCAACAGTAACGTTAAGCGCGCCGCCTAACTTATGCGCAGGTAGTTCGGCAACGCTAACAGCTTCCGGGGGTGTAAGTTATTTATGGAGCACCGGTGCTACCACATCAAGCATAACAGTTAACCCTGCAGCAACTATAACATATACTATTGGAATAAGCAATGGAATCTGTACTAAAGATACCAGTATAAAAGTTACCGTGCATCCAACACCTACCGTTTCATTAGCAGGACCAGATACATTATGCAGTGGTGCAACCGGTATACTTACAGCTACCGCAAACGGCGGAACAGCACCCTATAATTACAACTGGAGTATTGCAGGAGCCAGTGGCAGCAGTGTTACTATCATTCCTATTTCCACTGAAACATATACAATAGATATCACCGATGCAAGCGGTTGTAGTGCATCCGCACAGCATACAGTTACTGTTGGTGGATCTACCCTGGCCGTGACCGTTGGAGGAACAAATTCTATTTGCGCCGGTTTACCTGCTACAATTTGCGCTACAGCTACCGGCGGAACGGGTGGAAATTCATTTTTATGGGAGCCCGGTAATATTGCGGCTCAATGTATCACTGTGACTCCCGGCTCAACGACCCAATATACAGTAACCGTAAAGGATAATTGCGGAACTAAAGTAAATGCAAGTATGCCTGTAAGTGTCAACCCTGCCCCTGTTGTAGATTTTGTGCCTAGTGTAAATCAGGGATGTGTTCCTTTGTGTGTTGATTTTATCAGCACTTCTACTCTATCAACAGGAGGAATAGCTTCCTATAGCTGGGGTTTTGGAAATGGGGATACCGTATTTTCCAAACAGCCAATATATTGCTATACAAAAGGAGGCACGTATAATATTGCATTGACAGTAACATCTGACAGTGGGTGTAGTGCTACATTAAGCAAAATAAACTATATAACCGTTTTCAATTTACCGGATGTATCATTTACAACTTCATCGAACAATGTCAGCATCCTATCTCCTGCTATCGAATTTAGCGGCAAATCAACCGACGCCTACCCTATTGAATCATGGTATTGGACATTTGGCGATTTTAGTGATTCAACCAGTTCTTCTAAAAATACAATGCATACCTATCAGGATACCGGGAATTATTGTGCTACATTAGTTATTACCGATCAAAATGGCTGCACAAATAGTGCCACTAACTGTGTAGATATACAACCTGCTTTTAGCATTTATATTCCATCGGCCTTTTCACCGAACGGAGATGGAAGAAATGATGTATTTATGGCGAAAGGAAAATATGTAAAGGGTTTTGAAATGTATGTTTTCGACCGCTGGGGAATGCAACTTTTTTATAGTAATGACATTACTGTAGGATGGCCCGGAACGAATAAAGGAAATTCAAATATTTGCCAGGAAGACACCTACGTTTACAAGATAAATGTTACCGACTCTCAAGATAACTCTCATTCTTATGTCGGGAATATTAACTTAATAAAATAGTGGGTATTTCAGTATTAAATAATAGATCCCTCTTCATTATAAATAGAAAAAGGAATATGTGCAATATTCCTTTTTCTATTTATAGCTTCATATAAGAACGGTACAAAGAATTTGAGTTTAATTGCCCATTCTTTGAAGGAAGACTGATCTTATCTGAGTAGTTGAATATATCCGCTAAGGTTATATGCCTTACCATCATAATCACTAGCTTTCAGGATATAGAAGTAAGTACCATTGACTTCCAATTCGCCGGAAGGACCTTTTCCGTTCCAATCAATAGTTGGTGATTCGGATTCAAATACCTTTTGTCCCCAACGGTTAAATACTTGCAAGTCGTATGTACTCATACCATCTGCTGTAATATGGAATACATCATTTATGCCATCTCCATTTGGAGTAAATATATTTGGAACGAGGATCTTTTCCGTTACATATACATCCTTAGTTAATGTATCTCTGCAGCCAAATGAGTTAGTTACAACCAGGTAAACCACATAAGTCCCTTCGCCATTATATTGATGAGTGAAAGAAGATGAGTCGGTAGAATTAGAACCGTCTCCCAGATTCCAGTAATAATTTAACCCAACACCTGAAGTATTGATAAAGCTAACGATCTGTCCTCCGAATATAGTATCAGGAGTTATGTAGAAAGAAGCAGTAGTCACAGGGTTAATGGCAATATTAATAGTATCATGGGCCACATCATTACATCCATCGGTAACAATACATATGTATTGCTTTGGAGGAGCGGGAACAATAAATGGACCGGGGCTATCGGCAGTAATTCCATTATTCCATGAATAGGTGTAGACAGAATTTCCTCCACTAGCCAATACTTCAACTGTAGCCGTATTATTGGAACAGATAGTATCGTTATGATAGAAGGTTTTTAACGAAGGATATATTTTAACACTGGTGCTGGCAGAATCTGAACAAGTACCAATATAACCGATGACACTAAATGTAGTGTCTCTGGTAATATCAATATTGATTGTACCGGTGGTAGCACCGTTGCTCCAAATATAATTAGTAGCTGTTCCGGCAGTAATAGCAGTTACACTTCCTTTACAAACCGAATCAGGTGCAGTAATAGTGACAGTAGGGGTTGGTTTAACCGTGATGGTTTGAAGTATTGTAGTATCTGCACATTTACCTGTCACAACAACTGTATAAACGGTAGTACTGGTAGGAGATACAGTGATAGTTGTTGTTGTTGCATTGGTATTCCATCTGTAAGTAGGTGTGCCACCTATAGATGTAATATTCAATGTGGTGCTCGTTCCATAACAGATAGAGTCCTGCAAAGCTGTAACGGTAGATTTAACATCGGGAATAACTACTATCGAAGCAGATGAACTATCTGCACAGAACTTATTAGAACCTCTCACTTTAAAGGTAGAATCACTAAGCATAGTTACTGTGATAGAGCTTGTAGTAGCACCATTACTCCACTTATATGAAGTTGCTGTTGCGGCAACAAGAGTTGCTGTTTGTCCAAAACAAACTGTATCAGGAGCAGTAATAGTAACTGTTGGGGTTGGAACCACATTTACGGTTTGCTTAATTGTATCCGCAGCGCATCTGCCCGAAACTATCAATGTATAGACTGTAGTAGTTGCCGGAGATACAGTGATAGTTGAAGTAGTAGCTCCTGTATTCCATTTATAGGTCGGTGTGCCACCAGTGGATGCCACAGTGAGAGTTGCACTACTACCCGAACAGATAGAATCTTGTGCCGGCAATACCGTCACAGCAGAAGAAACATTTGGCACTGCTATAATTGTTACAGAAGCGCTGTCCTTACAAAACTTGTTAGAACCAATAACCTTAAATGTGGAATCACTGCTTATTATTACGTGGATAGAACTAGTGGTTGCACCATTACTCCAGGTATAGGAACTGGCTGTTCCGGTGGTAAGCGTTACCAAGCTTCCCACACAAACTGTATCGGGTGCTGTGATAGTAATTGTAGGGGTCGGGACAACAGTAACTTTTTGTCTCAACGTATCATCAGCACAGGTGCCGGAAATTATAACAGTGTAAACAGTAGTTATAGCGGGAGAAACCACAATGGTAGTAGTAGTTGCCCCATTACTCCACTTATAGGTAGGTGATCCGCCTGATGAAGTAACTTCAAGGGTTGCGCTACTACCGGAACAAATAGAATCATTCACCGGTGTTTCAAAAACAAATGAAGTAACATTATTAATAGCCTTTATGGTAATAGAAGCGCTATCCACACAAAACTTGTTAGAACCAATAACCTTAAAGGTGGTGTCTCTTATAATAACAGCCATTATCGAACTTGTTGTGGCCCCGGTATTCCATCTGTAATTGCTGGCCGTACCTGCTGCAATGGTAACTAAAGTTCCACTGCAAACAGAATCAGGTGCTGTTATGGTAATAGTGGGAGTGGGAACAACGGTAACAGTTTTTCGTATAGTATCTGCAGCGCAGGTACCGGCTACAACTACACTGTAAGTTGTAGTAATTGCCGGAGTGACAGTGATCGTACTAGTAGTTGCACCATTGCTCCATCTGTACGTAGCTACTCCGGAAGAAGTAACAGTGAGTGTTGCACTGCTACCTGAACATATAGAATCTTGTAAAGGCAATACCGTAACGGCAGAGGTAATATTAGGGATAGCCTTAATCGTGGCACTTGCACTATCTACACAAAATTTATTGGACCCAATAACCTTAAAAGTGGAATCGCTATTTATGGTAACATTAATGGAACTTGTTGTTGCACCATTACTCCACAAATAACTCGATGCTGTAGCAGCAGTCAATGTGGCAACAGTTCCTTTACAAACAGAATCAGGTGCAGTAATAGTAACTGTTGGTGTAGGCACTACAATAACCGATTGGTAGATTGTATCAGCAGCACACTTACCCGCAACTACAACACTGTATACTGTAGTGCTTAAAGGTGATACATTGATGGTAGTGGTAGTAGCTCCATTACTCCATTTATAGGTTGCTGTACCGGAAGATGAAACACTCAATGTGGCACTTCCACCCGAACAAATAGAATCATGTGATGGAGTTACAGAAACGGAGGATGTAACAATAGGCAGTACAGTCACCAAAATAGAATCTTTTGCACTACAGGTTGTATTCGGCCGGAACACAGTTATGGTATATGTTTTTGAACTTGCAGGTGCCACTTTTATAGTGCTGGTGCTTGCACCGGTGCTCCATAAATATCGTCCCCCTCCGGTGGCGGTAAGGGATGCAGAATCTCCAACGCAAACAGAATCTATATTGGAAGTTACCGTTACAGTGGGTGTATTGGCCACATTAACCGTAAAGGTCGTACTGGCAGATCCACAAGTGTTTGTTTCCGTAAGTGTATACGTTTGTGTACTGGAAGGTGAAACTGTTATTGTAGAAGTGGTTGCGCTGGTGCTCCATGTATATGGACCAGGCCCATGAGCAGTGAGTGTATCGGTTGCACCGGAACAAAGAGAATCTCCACCCGTAATAAGTGGTACCGGTTTTCCAAGAACGGTAATAACCTCACTTACCGTATCAGGACAAGGGCCGTTATTTTTAGCGATCATAGTTACCGTATATGTTCCTGCACTACTAAAAGTATGTGAACCATTTTTCGTATTGGAAGAATCATGGATCCCGGAGGAGGGATCATCATAATTCCAGTGATACGAAGTCGCTCCGGTAGATGAGTTATTAAAGGTAACTGTTACAGGAGCACAGTGGTCATTATTATTAAAGCTATATGCACCGTTTACAGAAGTATCTACCCTTACTGTTAGAGAAGTATCGGCTCCGCAACCATTATATACTTCGTGGAGTTTCACAGTGTATGTACCCGGGTTTGAATAGATCCAGGTAGGGTCTGTGATCAGGGAATCCTGATAGTAACCTATATTATAAAAATCCCAGTAAAATTTACCGCCTATAGGTGAAGATGTATTTATAAAAGTGGTACTCTGCCCCGAACAAATAGTATCTGCATGGAAGCTGGGGCGAGGAGCCGGGCCAACTGCATTTCCTATTGTAATACTTAATGTATCTAAACATTGATTGGAGTTAAAACCTTTTAAAATGGCCGTATAGGTACCTGCACTATCAACATAAATAGTTTGCAATGTTCTATTACTTATAATACCACTGGAAGGAGTTCCCGACCATTGATAACCCGCATATCCGGGCGGGGCAGTAATAGAAATAGAATCATGTCCGCACAATGCAGGCGAGGATGAAATTAGGTTATCAGGTGCACAACCGGCATTAACATATGCATAACCAAAGTGCCCGCTTGGTTCACAATCATACACTTCATAAATGATGGTTACACACTGACCAATATATCTTTTAAGAGATACATTCACTGTTTGCCAGTCTTTCCAATAAACAGTATCCCTGTGTCCGGCTATAGGGTAATAAATACCTTTAAATCCCAGAGCCTGGGCATCAAAAGCACTAACATTATAGCTACCACAACCTGGTATGGTATCTCCATTCTGGTCAAGAACAGCTACTACAAAGAAAGGCTGTTGATAATAAGAATGAGGCGGGTTTTCCAATAAAAGAGCATACTGATAGGTGATGCTTGAACTGGCTGCAGTAACTTGAAATGATTGAGAAAGGATGGCAACACCGGAACCGGTACCAACACTATCGCCCAACATTACGGAGTGGTTCCCGGTAGCATAAGGAGAAACCTGGGGCATCGAATATGTGGAATAGGTATTAAGGAACCAGTCTGTGGAAGTTCCCGAAGTTATTCTTAATTGGTAATCATTTCCCGTATTCGGATCTTGAGCAGCTCTGATAACCGGACCTAAATAACCACCTGTAATGCCGGTAATATTAAATCCTGTCGTTGGTGAGTTGTTTACCCCATAATACCCATACCAACCGTTAAATGTCCCTTGTGAAAAATCCGTATTGAAACAAGTGGCAACACAACTATCAGCACCAGCTCTAAATCGTTCCTTTTTCCGATATTCATCAACTGAACTTGGATATTCAGCTTCGGTAACTTTAAAACTTTTAAACAATCTATTGAATTCCTTTTTCCTCTCAGCCATATAATCTTTCACATTGGAAAGAGTAATGCTGCCTGCATGTATGCCTTTAAAGAAATCTGTTTGCATGGAATCTATTACATGCGCATTGAACCTGTTGAATACTTCAAACTCTTTATCTGAAGCCGCTTGTTCTATTTTCACTTGTTCCCAGGTTAAAGACCAGAAAGAATATACCCTTTCAGATTCTGATGCATCATCCTGAACAGGTTTTATTTGTGCCGAGGCCTGAAAACTAAATACTGATGTTGTGAGTATAAGAAAACCCAATAAGTTTAGTGCTGTTCTTTTTCCGCTTTGCATGTTCAGGTTTTTGGGGTCTCTTAATATGTATCTAACTATTCGGTTATTCTATCAGGTTATATCTGTGCTTATAAAGTCTTCACAATTTTTCTTTGCAACACAGCACTACCATCTTTATTTTCTACCCGTATTAAGTATACTCCATTTGCCATATTGGAAATATTAAAATTCAAAGTTGGCTTATCTACCCTAACCCTATTTACCAATTGTCCTGAAAAATCATATACTTCTACCACTTGTCCCAACACAACACCGTCTATAGTAAACTCGCCTTTATTAGGGTCAGGATAAATATGTATTAAAGCAGCATTATTAATATTATCAATTCCTGTAACTATACTTCCACATACATTATTAGTACAGCCATTATTATCTGTTACTGTGCAACAGTATGTGCCCGGACATTGATTTTGTATGGTATCATACGTTTGCCCCCCACTCCACGCATACGTGTAAGGAGGTGTACCTCCGCTGGCAGTTACAGAAGCAAATCCGTCGCAAACACCGTTGGAATTTCTATAGTAACTTGAAACCGCAAGCGCTGTGGCAGGCTGGGTGAGGTTGATTGTTGTTGTTGCAGTACATCCGTGACTATCGGTAACCGTCAAAGTACTGGTTCCGGCGCTTAGTGTAGTTGGATTAGCACTGGTGCTTCCTCCTGGTTCCCACAAATATGTATATGGCGCTGTTCCACCATTTGCAAAGGAAAATGCACTACCGTTACTATCACCATAACACGTAACATTTCCAAAAGGAAATGCATTAACATTAATACCTCTTCTGGGTTGTGTTATATTAACAGAAGCAGTTACATTGCATCCTCCACTATCGGATACTGAGACAGTATAATTTCCCGCGCTGAGGCCAAATATAGAATCCGTAGTTGCTCCGGTGCTCCAGGAATAAGTAAAGGGAGAAATACCGGAACTTATTTTCACAACGGCATTCCCATCTCCTCCACCTGAACAACTAACATTAGTTGTATTCTCAGAAATACTTAAAAGTACAGGCTGGGTAATGCTTACTGAAGCAGATGCCGAACAACCATTATTATCTCTAACACTTACAGTGTATGTACCTGCAGAGAATCCACTTCCGGTTGCATTCGTACCACCGTTCGGTGTCCATGTATACGCGTAAGGGCTTGTTCCTCCATTAGGGGTGACAGTAGCATTACCATCGTTAGCAGTGCAGCTCGCATTAACCGGAGCTCCCATATTTGCAGTTAATACAGCAGGTTGTGTAATTGTTATAGCGGCAGTTGCAGTGCAGGAACTACTGTCTATTATAGTTACGGTGTATGTTCCAGCCCCAAGTATAGCCCCTGTAGGGTTGGACGCAGATACTGCTGTTGTTCCTCCATTTGACCAACTATATGTAAAAGGAGCTGAACCACCAATAGGTGTTACCATGGCATTTCCGTTTTTTTGTCCGTTACAAAGTACATTGGATGTAGCAACTGCTGTTGCTCCAAACGTACATGGTGAATATCCGAAAATTACACCATCGTTGTATATTCCACCATTTTGAGTCATGCCATAAAATACACCGCCGGAATATATAAGCGAACCGTATGGATATTGCCCATTTACTTTATCAAAGTTTAAAATGTTTATATACCCGCTACCTGTGGTGTCGATCGAGAAAAGATTACCATCTCCTTTAATCCCCCCATCGGTAGTCATTCCATATAACACATTTCCTGAGAGAATTAATGAACCATAAGGGCCATATCCATTAATGCTATTAAAATCGAGAAGGTCAGTATAAAAATTACCATCGGTGTGAATGGAGAATACATTACCATCGGTATATGTACCTCCAGATTCTGACATGCCATATAATACATTTCCGGCTAATATCAAATCACCGGCAGGATTATTTCCGGTAGAAGAGGAAAGATCAAAAAGATCTGTGAAGCTGCCTCCATTAGTATCAATAGAAAAAATATTACCATCACTATTTATTCCTCCATATTGGGTCATACCATACAATATGTTACCAGAGAGGGTCAGATCTCCATAAGGATTCATACCATTTGTACCATTGAAATCAAAAAGGTCGGTATAAAAATTTCCATCCGTATGTATTGAAAAAACGTTACCATCACCATTTCTTCCTCCGGCCCATGTCATTCCATATAATACATTTCCGGCAAGAGTTAAAGTTCCAAAGGGAGTTGCACCATTAGAGCCTGTATCGTCAAAATCCCATAGATCCCTATAATTAGAACCGTTTGTGTTGATTGAAAAAACACATCCAAACCCATTAGTCCCTCCACCATTGGTCATCCCATATAACACGTTGCCTGAAAGTATTAATGAACCATTTGGGTAAGCCCCTGCCGTTAAATTAAAATCATGAATATCGGTATACCCGCTTCCGTTAGTGTTCACCGAAAAAATGCACCCAAACGTATTGGCTCCGCCTGAACTCGTCATTCCATATAGAACGTGACCTGAAAGGGTTAGTGAACCATCAGGATTTGATCCGGCAGTATCATTAAAGTTATGAAGATTGGTGTATTGTGCCTTTACTGATATTATTCCTAAAAAAAATAGCACACCGGCAATAAAGTATAATTTTTTCATGACCTTTTTTTATTTTGAGGATACAAATATAACAGAATCTTGATGTTAGAATGTTGAATCAGGATTATTTTAATACTTTTGTTATCTATTAATATTATTGTAGTATTATTGTTCTTATCAATAGAAGCCTGCGAAAGACCCTTATGAAAAAAATTATACTTGCTTTTCTATTAATTACCATTCACTTTTCTTGGTGCAGCGCCCAGGATACTATAGTGCTTTCAGGTGGAGATATTGTCTTATCTCATGTAATCAAAGTTAATAAAAGAGTTTCATTTACTTACTTCATTTCAGATACCGCCCTTATGGCTGATTCTAACTGGAAAGGCATTGATCCGACTGGTAGTATTAATACTAGCGAAGTAGCTTACATACATTATAAAAATGGTGAACTACAAAAATTCACTTCTACTGATACCAAGCCTTCTGAAAAACGGCATATAGATACTACTAAGTTAAAACTAGCGCAAGACACGCTATTATTATGGTCGGGGGAAAGAATTACAACTAACATAATAAAAGTTGGACCAAGAATTTATTTACAGAATTATCACGATCTGGCAGATAACAGGTATTACTTAAGAAAAGCGGAAGTACATTCTATATACTATTCAGACGGACACGTAACCACCTGGAAAGCCAGAGACTCTGTACCAAGAAAATTCCACATATCAGTGGATGGAGGGATAAGTTTGCCAACCGGGGATAGTCGCTCCTTCTCTGCCTATGGTCGCAATGCTGCATTACCAAATAACTTCTCAAACATTAGTGAAAATGACGGTAATGGCACACACTTTGACATTAATTTCGGATATAAATTCTACCGTGCGTTTAATGCTATCCTATTAATAGGAGAAGATATAAACCCCAGCCTTAACAGCAATCTCTCAAATGGTGGAAATCAAGATTATCATCTAACTCAATATCTTGCAGGCTTTGGTCTTTCTACAAAGGAGTCAACACACTACTTTTCCGTGCGCTTAGAGTGGCTCGCCGGACTGGCAATGGCTGACTTCCCTTCCTTTTCATCAGGAACGGAAAGCTTCAACGACAACTTTATGTATGCAAGCACTAAAACGGTGGTTTCACTTACAAACGGAAAAGGTTTTGAAAACTATGTAAAGGGAACCCTAGAATATAAACCTTTACCCTGCTTAGGTATTGACCTGGCCGCCGGGTTTATGTTTGCTAATATTAAATATACCAATTCATCAACCTATAATCAAACTTCCTACACTTATAATTACTTTACTCAATCATCTTCCGTATTCAGTAATACTACACAAACAAATACGAATCAAATTACAATGCCTATAGCTGCATTGCAAATTAGCTTAGGCTTAAGCTATCGCTTTTAAAAGAATTACGTTTTTGAGGGAATTTTCCGCCCATAGGTATAGTATTAAGGATGTGCACCTATTTTCAAAACTTGTACATTTTTAGCATCCTTTTTATCGATGCCTTTTTTCAATATAGTAGCGTACTCTTCAGATTTAAAATTCCCAAGGAAAAGGCTTTTAAAAAATGCACCCATCCTTTCCGTAATGAATACATCACTAAAATCTTCTCCATGTCCTCCATTTATCTTTGTATTAAGCTCATAATATCCTCCTAAATGTTTATATCGCTGAGCGATGAAATATCCACCCATTCCCAGTCTTTCAGGGTTATTTGATTTTGTATACGATACAATAGAATCAGCACTGCCATGAAAAATAAGAATTTCTGTTTGACTGGCATCTTGCCCTGAAATATTTGTTGTATCCCTCATCCCTCCCCACATATCCAACACTCCTTTCACGGTATAATTTTCTTTTAATCTATTCGAAGAATTATCGATGCTTCCAAGCTTCTCCTTAAGCCATGGAAAGTCTTTATCCCAATTCGTTTGTTTATAATATGTAGCATAAAGTGCAGCTACAGCGCCAGCGCTTTGCCCACCAATAAATATCCACGATGTATCAATTCCATATCGGGAAGCTCTATCCAATAAAAAGCGCATAGCAGCTTTCGAATCCTGAACAGACCGATAGATAGCCATAGAAAATGTACTATCCCATTTTCTTCTTAACCGAGCTTTTAAACTCCATCCTAAACGATAATTAATGGTTACCGCAACAAACCCTCTTTTTGCCAACATACCCGCTTCAGGGCATAATTCCTCTTTTGCTCCTTGAGCAAACCCTCCTCCATGCATTAACACGACTAATGGCGCTTTTTTATTGAATCTATCGATAATTTAGGATATATAATAGTCATCTTTAAAGACACAGCTTCCCCTTTCCAATTCTCTGCTTTACCATATACTACATCATCTTCTATCCTTAAATCCTTGGCTTTAAAGTAAGTTGAATCACCAGCTCTATTTGCCAGATACTTGTTTTGCCCGGATACAGGACTTGCTACAAAGCAAAGGATAAAAAAACAAATAAAGACTATTTTATACATCATTTCACAAAGGTAATACATTTAAGGCTAACCATTTACAAACAGTTGTATTCTTAACTTTAGTTCGGATTTAAATGCATTTCTATCAATTTTGAAGATGACTATTGGGAATGACCTAATGCTATACCTGGCGCTAAATACGAAAAATTGGAATGAGATATATACTTTCCGGATGAGGAGAAAAACAAATAAAGCGCTTCGAAGAGATTGTTAAATTTAGCTGGGTTTATTCTACTTAATAATCACATCAAGAGAAAAAAAAGAAAAATCCCCATCCACAGGTGTAAAATCATAGATGAGCGGGTTACCTGTTTTGCTTGCTATGTCAATCATTCCAAGCCCTGCACCGCCTTTATACGACAATTGGCCATTAACAAGCATCTTTTTGTATTGCACCCTAAGCTCTCCCGGAGTATGCGCATTTATTTCATCCAGCTTCTTTTTTAAACTCCGGACTACATTATTCTTAACATAATTGCCTGTAATAACTCTATAATGATCTTCTTCTTTACCTATAAGAAGAATGGCCTCACTCTTGATATCAGACCCGAGTAGAGGGGTATCCATGTGGTAATACAAATTTTGCAGCAACTCCACCAATATAGTATATACTTTTCTATGCAGTTGTGGTTTTTCCTGCATATCATTCATTTTAGATTCAATAGTATTTAAAATGGATGTAATTACCTCTGATGTAATTTGGCCTTTACAAGATAATAGGATACTATTGGGATCCATTTTATTACAGAAATAGCTAATATCCATATCTATATCGTTACTTAATTATAGAAAAATAAAAGTTTGCACCAGAAATTATTAAGGAGTGTAAATTAAACAAGCTCCAATGATGAAGCCCACCTCCTTACGAGAAATATAATTAAAATGATATTTAAGAGAGTACCATGCGCGTTGCAAATATCGAATTTTTTGGGTGATTTACAGGGAATTAAAAAATTGATGAGTTCTCGTCAAGGGTTTTGAGAATTTAATTTACTTTATTCTTGCGCACTTAGGGATAAAATTTATAATTCCCCAACCTTTAAACGGATAGCATTCTTCATCAATAAATTTTTGTATGAATTCTCTACCGAATTTAGCTGATTGAAACTTGAAGGATATTATCAATTTTTACTGACCATCAAATAAATAACACAACTGTACCCATCTTGTACCCTTCACTTATTTTTAATTTACTTGCAGATGGAATATTTTTGCCGCATTAAAAAAATAATCCTTATTAAATAATAATTCTTGTCTTTTAATTTTATTTACCATGAAAAAAATCAACATATTACTCTCCCTTTGTGCTTTACCACTTTGGCTCAGTGCGCAGATTAGCACAACCTTCACTATAAATACAAATAAAGAAAGGCAGTCCATAAGCCCTTTAATATATAGTACGAATGCCCAGAGTTTCGACCGGCCCGAAAATATTGCCGGACGCAGGCTTGGAGGAGACCGGATGACCTCCTATAACTGGGAAAACAATTTCTCCAACGGAGGTGCAGATTATATAAACGATAATGATAATTATATGCCCTATAGCATTAATCTACCTTTTGCCGATTACCTGGTCCCCAATAGTGTACTTACTTCTTTTCATGACACTTCATTAAATATGAATTGTACATCGCTTTTAACCCTTCCTATGTGTGGATATGTATCGCGCGATGGAAGTGGTGTAGTTAGCAGTTCACCGCCTTCTCCCAGATGGAGACAGGTAATAAACAATAAAGGATCTGCTTTTGCATACCCGCCTGATACCGCCGATAATTATATTTATGTAGATGAATGCATGAACAACCTCATTACTACCTTCGGAAACTCATCTACCACCAATGGAGTTAAGAATTACGAGATGGATAATGAATGGTCTATCTGGAACAGTTCTCAGCCTCTTTTGCATCCCACCCAGCCAACTATAGCAGAAGCTATAAACAGATCTACCAACCTTTCAGAAACCATTAAAAGAATGGACCCTGCATCGCTCGTATATGGCCCTGTAGATTACGGGTATGCCTCCTTTCTTCAATTTCAGTTCGCACCTGATTGGAGCAGTTTTTCATCCTATGGCACCTTTTGCGGCGCTTACCTGGCCTATATGAAACATGCATCCGATTCTATAGGGCATCGCTTGTTAGATGTATACGATGTGCATTATTATTCCATAGCTCAAGGCCTTGATCATAATGGGAATTTAGAGATAGTAGACGGAGGCAATAACGATACCGGTGTAGCAATTGCCCGTATGGAGGCGCCACGTACCCTGTGGGATTCTACCTATGTTGAAAATAGCTGGATAGGAGCAAGCTATAGTCCGGTGGCCTACATTGCAGGTATTCAACACAACATTAACTTGTATAACCCCGGCACCAAAATTGCATTTACCGAATATGGTTTTGGGGGCGAAGGCCACATTTCAGGTGGTATTGCTTTGGCAGACATGTTAGGCACTGCAGGCAGGTTTGGTGTTTATTGGACCTCTGTTTGGGGGCCTGTAGACTCCTTCTTCACTGCTGCTTTTAAAATTTACAGAAACTATGATGGTAATAACAGTGTATTTGGTAATACGCACGTATATGCCAATACCAATAACTGGCAAACATCATCCATATATTCTGCCATACAAAGCACCGACACCTCTACCATGAATGTGATAGTGATGAATAAAGACTATGATTCAACCTTGGTTGCACGCTTTAATATTACCGCCAACACTACCTTCAATAAAGTAAAAATATATGCCTTTAACCAAACTGATACCAACATTCAATATATAGGCAGTAGGGGTGTTTCGGGTAATAGCTTGAATTATACTATTCCTAAATTGAGTGTTTATCACTTTGTATTTTCAGATAGTACGATATCAACCGGAGTGGTGAATACTGCTAATTTTAATAACATTACTATATATCCCAACCCATCTATAGGTTTATACACCATTAGTTTTGATAAAACAGCCGGACAAAACTTTACTATTGAAGTTATGGACCTAACCGGAAAGACCTTAAAGACAATACAGGTAAATTCCAATACTGGCTTAACCCAACTTAATTTGCAAGATGTGGCTGACGGGGTTTATCTTGTCCGCATTACAAACGAAAACGGAACCGTTATTAAAAAACTTATTAAGGAATAATGCTGTTGGATTTACCCATATCTATATAACATAAAACCCTATGAAACGCAAAATGCCGCCCCCCCCCCCTATAAAACAATTTACCTTTTAACCTTGGCTTTATTTTTTTTAGGAACCGGAATAATCAAAGCACAAATTTCAACCATACTTACTTTTAATGGCACAAATGGCCAAGACCCTTATGGCTCGGTAATACTTTCGGGACATGTGCTATATGGCATGACAGAATCGGGAGGAGTAAATAACCGGGGATGTATTTTTTCTGTTCACACCGATGGAAGTGGATATAAAGATCTGTGGGATTTTAATGATACGGGCTCTCATGTCGGCAATTCAAATGGCTATCAGCCCTATGGTTCACTACTTATTTTAGGGAATAAATTATATGGGATGACCGCCTTTGGAGGAGCGAATGCATACGGTCTTATTTTCTCGGTAGATACCGATGGAAGCGTGTATAAAGACCTGTGGGATTTCAATCATACTGACGGAGCAACTCCCTGGGGGGCATTAATATCGTCGGGAACTCAATTATTTGGAATGACAAGAAATGGAGGACCTGATAATTACGGTGTTGTATTTTCAATAGATACCAATGGTAGTGCTTTTAAAACCTTAATTGGTTTTACCGGAGTACAAGGCATAAATCCATACGGCTCACTAACCCGTATAGGAAAGAAGTTATATGGCATGACAATTGGCGGAGGTGCATACGTACTTGGAAATATTTTTTCTATAGATACCAATGGAAGCGCATTTACCGACTTGTATGATTTTGGCAGTGTTGTAGGTACCGGTAGAGATCCTTACGGTTCATTAACACTTGTTGGAAAGAAATTATATGGCATGACGTACGAAGGAGGTGTAAACAATGACGGACTTATTTTTTCACTCGATACTGCGGTTGGAGGTGCTTTTACCGACCTGCTTGATTTTAACAATGCCAGTAGTCCTGAAGGACGATATGCCAATGGCGACTTAACATCTTCGGGAAGTCTATTATATGGAATGACAACGGATGGTGGAGCAGATGGATATGGCCTTATATTTTCAGTAGATACCGATGGTTCATCATATAATGATTTAGTTGATTTTAATGGGACAAACGGTTCGCTCCCTTATGGCGATATAGTAGTTTCGGGAAATATATTATATGGCATGACGGAAAATAGCGGAGCACCTTATTTTAAAGGACTTGTTTTTGGTTTTGACCCTGCGCCATCAGTAACCATAACCGACACCAATGTAAGTTGCCATGGAGGTAATAATGGAAACGCTACTGCTATAGTTTCAGGAGGAACAACACCATACACCTATTTGTGGAATGATGCAAGCAGCCAAACTACTGCTATGGCAACAGGACTGTTAGCACGAACCTATACCGTATATGTGCATGATGCAAATAATAATAAAGATACTGCTTTTGTTAGCGTAACACAACCAACCGCTGTGGTTGTTACTGCTGATTCCACGATGGATAACGGAAGTAATAATGGAAGTGTAACTGTAAATGTAAGCGGAGGAGTTTCACCATATACATATAGCTGGAGCCCTGTAAGCGGAACAACCAATAGCATATCTGGATTAAGTGCAGGAAGCTATTGCTGTGTTATCAGCGATGTGAATGAATGCGGCCAAACGGTATGTGTAACAGTTACTTCAGATGCGGGGATAGATAATATCAATAATACATCGAATGTGAATATCTATCCAAATCCGACAAGTGGGAACTTCATGATTACCGGAGTGTCTGACGGGCAGGTGATAGAGTTGTATAATTACTTGGGCCAGCAATTAAACACTACCATTGCCGATAAAACCACGATACACTTTGACGTATCTCAAAGGGCAAGTGGAATTTACCTGATAAGAATACTAAATACCAATGGTAAAGTGGTAACAGAAACGAAAATGATAAAAACACAATTGTAGATTTGCAAATTAGTAATTGATTTAGTAAAAACCTCTGTAGAAATACAGAGGTTTTTTGTTCGCTACCTGAACTAGCATCCCAATCTTAAGATATATTGCTTTTTATTCTATCCATTTCTCATTTTATGGATTTCATAAGCCTTTAACCATAGTTTGCTCGACTAATTTCTATTTGCCTATTTTTACCATGTTCTAATCAATTATACTGCATTAATTATTATCAATAAGGTGAAAAAACTTTCTCTGCTATTTTATATTATTACTTCTTCATTTTTCGCCTCTTATGCGCAAGATCGTCACATTATCGATTCTCTTCAAAGTGAACTCCACAAATATGAAGTTTATAAGAATGAACTTGGGAATAATGCGACTCCTTTGGCTGATACTATTAAGGAGGATATATTGTATCGTATGGCAATTGAATACTTTGGTTCTGTCCCTGATACAGGAATGTATTATGCCAAACAGGTCTTAGCACTATCAGAACAAATAAGATATAAGAAAGGGGTTGGCAATGCCTATAATGCGATGGGTCTTAGCGCTATGGCTATGAAAAATTATCCGGTTGCATTAAACTATTACCAAAAAGCGTTGAAGATTAGAATAGAAATAGGGGATAAAACAGGTATGGCATGGACCTACAACGACCTCGGTATTATGCTTGGAAATATGGGCAAAACAGAAGAGTCTATAAAATGGCATGTAAAGTCATTAAAGATCAAGGAAGAAATAAATGATACGGTAGGTATGGGAGCTTCGTATGGAAAAATAGGAAATGATTATTTTAATATGGGTAAATTCCCCGAGGCAGTAAATAACTACCTCAATGCTTTAAAGATTTTTGAAAAAATAGACGACAAGTTCCAGATTGGCGGCTTTTATCGCAATATTGGAGAGCTTTATTATAGCGAAGGCAATTATCCGGAAGCATTAAGAAATTTCATTAGTGAATTAAAAATAGCAAACGAATCAGGTAATAAAATCCAGATAGCCTACGCAGAACTTAATATAGGACGTATTTGTTATAAAAAAGGTAATAATACAGGTGCTCTTAATTATATGCTTGCTTCTTTAAAAAATAATGAAGAAGCACACAACCTAGCAGCGGTAGCAGATATTCAATATAATTTAGGCTTAGTGTATTTAGCTATGGGTAACTATTCTCTGGCACTAAGCAATGCCGATTCTTCATTAAATCAAAATCAAAATTTGGGTTATAAAAATAATATGGCAAGGGTATATGTTGAAATGGGGGCCATATATGAAAAACAGGGTAAGCTTCAGGATGCTTTGGAAGCTGCTACAAAAGGACTTTCTTTAGCAACGCAAGTAAGTGCCCGGGTAATCATGCAAGATGCATACAGCCGGTTGGCTGAAATTAACACAGAATTGCATAATTACAAAACAGCAAATGACGATTGGAAGGAATATATTGTCAACCTTGATAGTATTAACAGTAATGAAAGTGTTAAGAAAATAGCAACCATGGAAATGAACTACGCCTTTAATAAAAAGGAAGATTCCATACGTGTAGAGCAGGAGAAAACGGATATTATAAAAACTGCAGAAAGCAACCGGAAAAATATTATTACAGGCAGCGCAATTGTAATATCATTACTTACCCTCATTTTAGCAATTGTATTGATAAATAGACAACAGATAAAACGCAAAAAGGATAAAATGCTGTTTGAAAAAAACACGATATTGTCTGAAAAGGAAAAAGATCTTTTGAAATTGGAAAAACAACATATAGAAGATGAGCTTGTAACCGCTAAAACCGTATTAGATGAGTATATACAAAACATGGAAGAGAAAAATAAATTGCTAGAAGAATTTAAGACTGATGTGGAGAAATTAAAATATATAAAAGATAAGGAACAAGATAAGGAAAGAATGGAAAAGCTGGAATATTTAAATAAAGCAACCATACTTACCGATGGAGATTGGAATAAATTTAAATATCTTTTTGAACAGGTACATGCCGATTTCTTTAAACGCTTAAAAGAAAAGCTGCCGGATCTCACCCAAGCAGAAATAAGATTGGTTAGCTTAACAAAACTGGCTATAGGTACTAAACAAATGGCCGGCATCCTTGGCGTATCCTTTGATACTATAAAAGTATCCCGTCATCGTTTACGGAAAAAATTGGCTTTATCAGAAGAGGATAGCTTGGAGGATATTGCTAATTCTATTTGATTATCAGTCGCATAATAAAGCTGTACCCATCTTGTACCCGCATATTATTAGGTAGCCTGCACATGGTTGGAATACTTTTGGCGTAATACCAACTGCTAATTTCTACGTCATGAAAAAATCTTTCTTATTACTCTTACTGGTATTCTGTTTAGGAACAGGAACAGCAATAGCACAATTTACAACGCTCCTAACCTTCGATGGTTTAAACGGAAGCGAAGGCATCTTTTCAACTTTAACACTTTCAGGAAATACATTATATGGAGTGACATACCTGGGCGGAGGAAAAGACAGTGGAACTATGTTCTCTATAGATACAGATGGCACCGGATATAATGACCTGCATGATTTTACCTCAAATGGCACCTTTCCTGTTAGTATTTTGCCCGTAGGAAACCTTTTATATGGAACAACAGAATATGGCGGAACAAACGACAGTGGTTGTATATTCTCTATTCATCGGGATGGAAGTGGGTATAAAGATTTATTTAATTTTACCGGTCCAAATGGTAGCGCTCCCCTCAATCTTGTTCTTTCCGGAAGTACCTTATATGGAACTACCTTTGCCGGAGGGGTACTTCATGTTGGATGTGTTTTTTCTATAGATACCAATGGTACCGGTTATTTAGACATGCATGATTTTGTTCCTGCAACAGGTGCCCATTCTTACTTTAAATTAGCCCTCTTGGGAAACATCTTGTATGGAACAGCATCTGTAGGAGGCGCAAATGATTCCGGTTGTATTTTTTCTATACATACAGATGGCAGCAAGTATAAGGACATATTTGATTTTAACGGCACAAACGGAAAACAACCCATAGGTTCTGTAATAATTTCCGGAAGCAGCTTATTTGGAGCAACCACAGAGGGAGGCTTGCTGCATTTAGGCTGTATTTACTCTATAGACACCAACGGTACCGGATATTTGGATATGCATGATTTCATTGGAGCAAATGGCGCCACCTCCGCAAGCACATTAACGCTTTCAGGAAATACTTTATTTGGTATGTGTGAAATTGGCGGAGCAAAAGACAGCGGGTGTATCTACTCTATCAATACGGATGGTGGCGGTTATAAAGACTTGTATGACTTTAATCATAAAGGGTATAGCCCAGTGGCAAATTCATTAATAATTTCAGGGGAAAATATGTATGGCATAGCTCCTTTAGGAGGAGCGCACGGTGATGGAGTGATTTTTAGTTTTAAGGATATAACCCTACCGGTTGATGAGGTAAAGGCAAATCAGGGAGCAATAAGTGTTTACCCAAATCCCTCCAATGGAATTTTCACAATCGCATTTGGATATGCTGAACTTGCTTCAGCATCCCAAACAATAGAAGTGTATAATATGCTAGGTGAGAAAGTGTATTCCAATTTTCAAATTGCCAACTCATCCAATTTTCAAATTGATTTGTCATCAAACCCAAACGGAATTTACTTATATAGGGTTAGCGCAAATAGTGGAGAACTAATTGGAGAAGGAAAACTAATTATTCAGAAATAGAAAGAAGGCAAATATTCAATAAAGCAAAACACAATGAAAAAAACAACTGCAATCTTAACAGGTGCATTAATGATATTGGGTATAACCTGTTCTTCACAGTATAACCCAAACAATATACCTGCTGCCGAAAACACTAATCAAGAACCTGTATTTAATATACTACGCGACAATCAACAGATACATCAACATAAAAATAGTCAGCCAAAATTATCAATGGAGCATAAACCTACCATGCATAAAATCATAACACATGTACCACGCCTTTCTTCCAGCTACTTTGCCAAAGATGACAGCATTTACTATTGGAACTGGGATACTAATACCGGGAATTGGACTAATAATGTGCCTTATGAAAAGGCTGTAGATATTGTTTACGATGCACACAACAATCTACTTAACACCATATATGCAGATTGGAGCGGCACGGCGTGGGTGAATTCAGAACAAGATATTAGCACCTACGATGTATATAATAATAACCTTTCAGATACAGAGAAAACCTGGCACCACATTGGATGGTTGAATGAATACTTGTATATCTATACATATAATGCCAATAATCCTAATGCAACCAGCCAAATCTATCAAACTTGGAATGGCACAACTTGGGTAAACTCGGGGCACACTATCTGTACGTATGATGCCAGTAATAACGAAACCACTCAAACCAATCAAAGTTGGAGTGGCAGCGCATGGACGAATACAACCCAATATATCTATACATACGATGCCAACAATAACGAAACAAGCGAAGAATACCAAACCTGGAGCGGCAGTGCCTGGACAAATGTTGACCTTTATAGCTACACATATAATGCAAACAATATAGAAACTAATGAGGTAGATCAAGACTGGAGCGGATCTGCATGGGCAAATACGTATCAATACATATATACATATAATGTAAATAATTTAGAAACTAATTGGCTAGAACAGCAGTGGAGTGGTTCGGCTTGGGTAAATTATTACCAATATATATATACGTTTAATGGAAATAATTTACAAACTAATTATTTAGAACAGACTTGGAGTGGCTCAACTTGGTTGAATACCAATCAATCTTTTTGTATCTATGATGCTAATACTAATTTAATCAATCAAATATATCAGCAATGGCTAAGTTCAACCTGGGTGAATAGCTTTCAAGACCTTTATAGCTATAATTCCCACAATACTCAAACCTCCCGAATAGAGAAAATCTGGCTAAGTTCAACTTGGGTAAATTACAGCACAGAATATTATACATTCGACGGAGATAATTTAGAATTATCAGATTCATATAAAGCCTATAATAGCACAGGCACCCGGGCAATAAGAGGCGATAGCACCTACAATTATTTTATGGATGCTTTGGGAATAAATAATTTAACTACACAAAGTAATAACATTAAGGTTTATCCAAACCCAAGTAATGGCAAATTCACAATACAGTGGTTAGTAATCAGTGATAAGTCAATAGTAAGAATATACAATGTATCGGGCCAAGAAGTAAAGAGTTTTGAATTGACAGGAATGGCAACCCAATTAGACTTATCCTCTCATCCAGATGGAATCTATTTCTACAAAGTACTTTCTGATAATGGAAACCTGATTGGAGGTGGAAAATTAGTAATTCAGAAATAAAGTCTATATTCAGATATTCCTGGGAAGGGAAGCATTTTATCAAACCTCAAAAGCTACTGAAAGTGAGTACCTTTTGCAATAACTGATTTCTTTGGGTAACTTTATCGAACCAAATACCGCTGAAAATGAAGGACTTTATTTTCAGTACCCCGGGCGGGACTTGAACCCGCACAATCGCAATGATTACAGGATTTTAAGTCCTGCGTGTCTACCAATTCCACCACCAGGGCAATAAGAACCAGAGGTTTAAACTAAACCCCCGGAATCGTTAACAGTCCGTCAAACTGGCTTAGTGACGGACGAAAGAGCGAAAGACGGGTCTCGAACCCGCGACCTCAACCTTGGCAAGGTTGCGCTCTACCAACTGAGCTACTTTCGCATTAAATTCAAATTAAAAGAACGTTTTTCGGGCTGCAAATATATTTATTTTCCGTAAGCGCAAGTAAAATAGATTTTTTTTACTCAATTGAACATATATATATTGACCAGACTTCTCTCCTGTTATCTCCAAAGAGCTTTTCACTCTTTGAGAGCACTATTTCGGCTTTTTTGGGCCCTGACTGCACTCCATTTTTCGATTCTTTAAAGGTCAACTCCCCATAATAAGCTGTTGTATCGCTCTTATTTGCGTTAGTAGTCATATTTTGTATAATGGACACATCCACGGCCTTCCACTCTACTCCTTTGTATACATAAAAACAAGTATCAATAAAATTGGAGACAGGTGAGCCATTAACTTTACAATCCATACCATAAAAAAGTTGTTTTGCCTGATTTTTGGCATTTTCCCTCAATGTTTTATCATAGTTCGGGTTCGAGATGATAGAGAGGTAACTATAGAAATCTTTCAATTTTTGCATCCCCCTTTTTTGGAAAGCGCCTACCTGTGGCTGATCTACAGACTGTGATGTAAAAGTATTTTCCATAGCTGCTGCTGCAGGCGCATTTTGAGAATAATTCGACATCGATTTTTCTGCCATTCCGGCACTTTGGCCAAAGTCGCAAATGGGAATGAGCAGTAAGAATATCAATTTTAGCTCTTTCATAGTGATATATTATTTGTTGTCCTCTTTTTGAATAAACCTTAGGGCTGATATTTGTTTACCATTATACCAGGTTTCCGTTACTTCTATATTCTTTAAACTTGAAAGTGGCATGGTAAGCTTTCCAATGAATTCCTCTTTGTTGAAAATTTCCATAGCCCTCTTATTAACAGGATCGACCTGAAAGATCATCGCATTATCTGTAAACATAGCCTCGAGTTCATTTTTCCTTTTTTCCCAATCTTTTACATCTGAATGTGAGAAAATGCTTATCATCATGGCATAATCATCCGGTTTAAGCATTATTGACTCAGATATAGATTGCACAGGCAATGTTCTGATAATAGTATCCGGATGATAGTATTGAGCATTCACTATAAACTTTACCTTCCCGGGTGCAGAATGCAGTGAAAAACACCCATTCGAATCACACAACAGCGATTGAGGCGATTCATTATCTTTAAATAGTCTTATTTCTATTTTAGCATTTTTAATGGGCGTCCCCGTATCAGAATCTACCAGGCAAAAGCCATAATTGTTATTAGCAGGTCTATTCATAATAACCCAGCCAACAATTAATAACACTATTACCATTAATACCATCATTCCTATTTTGCTTTTATCTTTTTTACCTGTGCTAATTTGATGTACTTGATTATCGAGCCCCTCCCCTTTCTTCTTCAGAACAAACTCGCCCCAACCGGAATAACCAACATATTTACATAAAAGGTCGAGCACATCGGTTCTGGGTATCTTCTCTTCATTATCTGCTTTTATATGGTTGTAGAACCATCTTACACTAATAGCACTCTTAACCTCCTGCTGCAGATCATTCTGAAAACCCTCTATCATTTTCCCGTTCCATTCACTTAGATTTTCCGGAATACCCGGGTTCTTTTGCCGGAACTTCCCAGATATCTCTTCTTTTAGCTTTTTAAAATAAATTCTGTCAGGATGCATCAAGCGTTACAAATATAGGGTTGAAAATAGCTAAATTCCTTTGCATAAGCATTATGCAAAGTTGAAAATTATTTTGCCACTGTTGTGCAACGGAAAAATTTGGATTACCCCCTACCCTCTATGGATATTTGCCCTAATTCAAATTAATACTAATTCTTACACCGCTTATTATGAAAAAACAAATGTTCTTACTGGTAGTTCCGATGGCACTATTTTGTACCGAATCACACGCACAAGTAGAGGGTAATTCAGCTCCGGCTGCTATGGGAAACTCCCAATATGCTGAAAAGTCAATGGCTAATTCCGAGTATAATATATCGGCGAATATGGGTAATTACCAGTATAGTCAGGGTAATCTGCAAAGTCCGAATGCCAACAGGGGACCTGCTACGAATGCTTATCCATTAGATGACCAGTTCACTATCAAGGTCAACGGCTTAATGAATGCTGTTGCTACCAGTTATGTAGCAGTGTTTAATATTGTGCAGTTAGGATTAACAGCCAAGTCTACTGACTCCACTATGAATAGTACCATTGCGGAATTCAAAAGAAACCTGGAGAAGATCGGCATTGATACTTCCGATTTTAAGACAGATATGATTTCTTTTGTGCCTAAGTTCGGGTACGAATCGGACAAAAAAATCTTCAGCAAGCGATATAATGAAGTGCCGGATGGTTTTGAACTGGAAAAGAACCTGTATGTCCGTTTCAAAAGATCATCCGCTTTGGATGGTATTCTTTCCGCAGCCGCTTCTGCTGAAATATATGACCTTGTTAAGGTAGATTATTTCCTTCCTAATGCCCAAAAGCTGATTGACAGCTTACGGTTGAGATGCCTTATGGAAGCAAAATCCAGAATCAAATCCTATGAAATGGTGGGGTTTGAATTAGATACTATGAAGAAAACCATTGCCGATAACTTCACCACTATTTTCCCGGAAACCCGTTACTTTAGTTACTCTGCCTATTCAAGGCCATCTTTTTCTTTATTGAAGAAGAGAGCAACTGACCAGCCTTTTGTAAGTGAATACGATAAACCCATTTCGAGGTATTACAACCAGGTTGATTATGACAGTTATGATATTATCATCAACCCGGTGATAATAGAACCTGTGGTACAGCTTTCCTACACCATAACTTTAAAATACTTCCTAAAAAAAGATCAGCCTGTCGTAAGACCTAAAAAGGTATATTACATTATCAGTAAAGATGGTGATGCCAAACAATTGCCTACACCTGAGGAGTAAGAATTACAGGTAAAATTAGAAAGGCAAAAGTTTGTATAGTAAGTCCGGACTTTTACCTTTCTAATTTTAAGTGATCTGTCCGTCTTTCATTACTATTTTGCGGTCAGCCATTTCGGCTAGTTCCTCATTGTGGGTAGCTATAACAAATGTATGCGACAGGGTATCGCTGAGGTGGAAAAATAGTTTGTGTAATTCTCTTGCATTGGCAGAGTCAAGGTTACCGGATGGTTCATCGGCAAAAACAACAGAAGGGTTATTGATAAGCGCCCTGGCTACGGCAACCCTTTGCTGCTCTCCACCTGAAAGTTCGGAAGGTTTATGCTCCAGCCTGTCTTTTAAACCCAGAAGGATAAGCAACTCCTGTGCCCTTTGGCGAACTTCAGCAGCTGGGGCTTTTGCTATAAATCCGGGAATGCAAACATTCTCTAATGCAGTGAACTCCGGTAACAGGTAATGAAACTGAAAAACAAAACCTATTTGCCGATTACGGAAACGGGAAAGTTCACGATCCTTAAGAGCGTGTACATGAGTATAATTGATTTCAAGTGTACCTTGGTCGGCTCTGTCGAGCGTACCAAGAATATGAAGTAAGGTGGTTTTTCCGGCTCCGGATGTACCAACTATAGATATTATCTCACCTTTCTTAACCTCCAGGTCAATCCCTTTTAGTACATGTAACTTACCAAACGACTTATGTATTCCTTTTGCACTTATCATAAAGCAAACGTACTCAAAAAAAATAATTATGGGTTATGAATTATACGATCTGCCGAAATTAAAATAGGTTTTGCTAAATAACAATGAAAAACCAATAGAATAAGAATAGAAATACAATAAAACAAGCCAACCAGGAATACCGTAAATACTTGAAATACACAATTTTTAATCCTTGTTCTATTGTTAATAACAATAGAAAGCAATGAATTATAGCAATAATATTATTTATTTTTGGATGCGTACTAAATTTATTTTTCAACGTAAATACCATAGTTTGAACTAGTTTTTACAAAGCTACTGCTTCAAAGCAGGGTTTCTTAAAAAGTCAATGACTTTCCTAAATAAAAGAGTCGATGCTAAATCGGGCTAAAGCCCGAAAAATGGATGGAGTATACTTTTAGCCCCGACGTAAACGTCGGGGCTAATGAATGAACACCCATTCTAAATACATGACGGAAATAATTGTTTCATTCATTAGCCCCGCCATTTATGGCGGGGTGCAAATAGATGCACCCCAATCAAGAAGGGGCTTTAGCCCCTAAACAAATATCGTTAAATAGAGTTACCTGCAATAGTATATACATTATTTAGGAAGGATGCCTAATAACTTTTCCCATTCCTCACCTTCAGCAACCTTTTTAATTGTGCTATTCCTTATTTCTAAAAAGTGCCTCATATAATTAACCAAGACCAACTTTGAGAAAACCTTTCCCAATATGCCAAATGGAGCCTCAAATTCAAATACGTCCTTCATTATTGTCCCTTCTCCATTTTGTTGGAAGAGATGCTGATGATACATTCTTTTAAATGCACCTTTCATCATTTCATCTACAAAACAATTAGGGTACTCATATTGGGTTATTTTGCTAGTCAGGTTTTGGTAGATGCCGAAATGCTTTGCCCTCCAGGTTACGGTATCGTTCAGTTTCATTAAACCGGAGGTAACACCCGCTATAGCTTTTTCATTGGTGCCTTTAGTACTCTGGCAATGTACATCCACACTCAGTGAAAGTAGGAAGCAGCGCTCAATAGGAGCATTTATTTGAGTGGTGAGTTCTATTTTGTGCATACAGCAAAAATAGATACTTCCTTAACGTAAAATCAAGCAATACCCATACAAATAATACTTTCCATTATCTATATTTAAAGTTTAACTCTTGCTGAGTAAATTTAATAGGTATAGAAGTTATTGTATCTTTACAGACAAAGTATGAAAGCCTTTTTAATTATCATAGTATCTGTTTTCATTTGCTGTTGCTACTTTGGGCCAAAACAGTCATAATTATACCAACGAACTAGTAGTATCTGCAAAAATTGATACTACAATTCAAAATATACACATGGGTAGGTGTGAAATATATGCCACTGCCACTATCCGAAACAATTCTGCAGATACAATTCGATATTATCATGACATTTGTGAGAATTTCTTTAAAAGTGATAATAAGGAAATATCTTTAGATATGGTTCCATGTGATACTGGTGGGTCAGTAACAGAAATAGTACTTCCACATCAAACTAATACTGAAATAGTACATCTGCATACTATTTTATCCGATCTTAAATCCAAAAAATTTAGAATAGGATTTATTTATTTTTATGATATTCATATGTGTGGTGGACCTTACGTTAATTCTATTATGGATGCGTTGACAGCAAAAAAAAGTGAGGAAGCAATCAAAAATCCTATCTGGAGTAATACTTTATATTTAAAATAATTTCACAGGGAAAGACTACTCAATCTATCTATCTTTGTACCTTCACTCCTATCCTAATGGAAAAAGAAACTTCTGCACATCATTTCCCGGTCACGCTAAAGCTCCGCTTAGACTGGAGCGAAATGGATCTATTCGGGCATATTAATAATGTAATGTATTTTAAATATATCCAAGCATCGCGGGTAAACTATTGGGAGCATGTAGGTTTTATGAGTCGCTATTTTGTTGAAAAAATTGGACCCATATTAGTCTCCAGCGGTTGCCAGTTCAGCAAACCATTATTTTACCCTGATAATATAACAGTGGAAGTACGTATAGAATTCATTAAAACCACGAGCATTGGGTTGCACCACCGCATATTAAATGGCAAGAATGAAATTTGTGCCGAAGCCCATGATGTAATTGTACTTTACGACTTTCACAAAAATGAAAAAGTGGCTATCCCACAGGAATTGAGGGAAGCCATGGAGAAGTCCTCAAAAAAATAGGGGGTTATTAACACCCTTTGTTTATTACTTTTCCCTCATTTACAGTTTGATAACATTGACTTAACGTCCAAGCCTCATAGGTAGACGAGCTTTGTATTATAAAAATCAAAACTTCGAATACCATGAAGTCACTATCAGCAAAATTTTTCGGCAGCTTCATCACTTACTTTGCGATGTTGCTATTTTTTATCTGCTACCTTATTCTTCAAAGCATGTTAAAAAACCAATACTAACCGCATATGAGAAATAGCACAGGCGTAATAGCCGGATACGAAATACCCGGGCTGATAAAACAGCCTATTGAAAATGCGAACACCATTTTTGATGCGGAAGAAGAAGGAAGTGATAAATATCTGCTTTCCTTTTTTGAGATCTTTAAAACCAGACATGCCGGAGAGAAGTTATTCTCTTACCTATTGAGACTTGGTTTGGTGCGCAATGAAAATGGTAAATTTGTATTTATCCCCAAGACAAGAAGCACGGTTCTGCCAATTGTTTGCCTGTATAAAACATTAAATGAAAAAGGCTACCTGAAACGTATGACCCAAACAGAAGCCGGTTATTATTTTTGTAAAGCATTCGATAAAAACATGAATAACATTCGTCTGTTCTATTCAGATCAGATTGATGTTTGCGATAAATATATCGAGTACTTTTTCCATATTCCTGATTACGCAGAGTTTATCAGGTAAGTGTTTTACTTACTACTTAATTTATTCTTTGCCGGTAAAAATGCCGGACAAATTCATCTGCCCCACCTCCGCTTGTGGTGGTGAAATAGGCATTCCCTTCATAAATTCTCAGCTTTTCAATGTATGGATATTTTATTGCCTGAAGGTCAAATGCCTTACCTGAATTCAAATCAATTTTCTCCAAGTAAGTTATGTTGTCTTTTTCATATTTATAGTAGCATTCTTTTTTATCATCGTCTGTAATTATTTCTTTTTTACTGATAGCTGGCAGCATCCATTCGAATAAAATAAGAAGCTTACGCTTTAAGTTATTTTGGTTATCGTATACATTTATACTGTCGATATTA
>Ga0206833_1041_pt1 | contig 33494 bp, 31 predicted proteins | sample Alteio_BWOrgCont_32_FD_152891 | JGI IMG/M metagenome (GOLD analysis project Ga0206833, IMG submission 152891) | Enriched cells from forest soil in Barre Woods Harvard Forest LTER site, Petersham, Massachusetts, United States -... | ecosystem: Environmental > Terrestrial > Soil > Temperate forest >... | reverse complement strand
TATACGAAACAGTAACTGTGTAAGGGCCGCCAACGCGAATGTTTGGAAAGTTGTACCTCCCATCCTTACGGGTTTCTGTAACATACTTAGTACCGCTAGGTTCGTGTACTGCTGTAACAGTAGCTCCGGCAAGGGGTGCTTTGCCATCTGTAACTGTACCTGCAATTTCTGCAGTTGTTTCCTGCGCTAATGCAGATAAACACGAGATTAAGGGGAATAATAATACAAGTAGAGTTTTGGTGATTCTGCTCATAAGCGTAAATTTTTATGTAAAGTTTGGTATCAAAAAAATCTTTAGTGTTTCATTAAGGTTAAGTTTATATTAACCCTTATATGACACCATTTAAGAACTAATGACAAAGCAAGATAATATTTAGCTGCGTCAAAATAATAACGTTTTATTCACATTTATACCATTTTTTCAAACATTTACTGAAATATTTGCAGAAATTAATCATTAAATAAATTAAAAATGCATAATAGAATAATATCTTTTGTATTATATATTGTATATATGAATAAGTCATGCATTGAAATAATGCATAAAGCAAATGAGGCTCATTGCTATTGTGATATGTGAGTGATGTGAATCTTTAAAACTGAGTAAGATATTTTCTATCAGAAATGAAATACGTAGGATAGCAGGATTGCTTTTAATGTGCAAAATCCATTTCAAAATTGCCTTTTATTCTTTCTATAGATGGATTAAAATAACCAAATTTCAGATCAGGGAATTCTTCGCGTATTAATTCTATCATTTGTTTAATGCCCATGCATTCGCCGGTTTCGGCTACGCCGATCTTGCCTAAATACCAATCAGGGTCGATATTAAAATTGCGCCATTGTATCATACGTAAACCCGTTTCTTTTATTAGTTTGCGCAATGCTTCATATTCTTCAATACTATCCGTCATTCCCGGAAAAACAAAATAGTTGATACTTGTCCAGCCGCCAAAACTGTTTACTACTTTAAGGCTTTCAACAATATCATTGAATGAATAATTATTAGGACGGTAATAAGGTGTATAAATTTTTTCGCGCGCAGAGTTTGTGCTTACACGGATACTGTTCAAACCTGCTTCACATAAGGCTTTTACAGCATCAGGCTTACTGCCGTTTGTATTTATGTTGATACTTCCTTTTTGTGTATGCTTACGTATTTCAATTATTGAATCACGGATCGTTTCCCACATTAATAATGGTTCGCCTTCGCATCCCTGCCCAAAACTGATAATAGGGTAGGGCGCTGTTTCCAAATGCGGTACTGTATATTCAACAATTTCTTCTCGTGTAGGCTTAAACGTTAGCCTGTCTTGCGTACTTACAATTGTTTCATCTGTTGGCTGAAAAGAAATGCATCCAATACAATTGGCATTGCACGCAGGCGATGAAGGTATCGGGCATTCCCATCTTCCCATAAAATAATTACGTGCTGCAGGGCAATGATACGTTAAGCAACAATTTTGAGCAAGATGCTGCACCAAACGGTTATGCTTATACGCAGATAGAAATTGCTTAACACCAACCTGTATTTTTTCATCATCAAAGCCCGAGCTTTCCTGACGTATATCGTTTTCTATCCTTACTGCGGGGACATAAAATTTTTCATCAAACCATCCTGCAGTTGTATAACAAAATAGTGGCAATGTTGGTGCATCGGATAATGTTTCGTACGCTGCCAGATATAAACCGGTATATGCAGGTGGAATAAATGCCGCCACCGCCCACCCCTTTTCGCAAAGCCGCATTTCGCTTGTATTTACATCAATGCCTATCCCACGCCTACCAGGCAATTCGTACAGGGTGCCGCCTTGTGGTAATTCGATCCATTCATCCGCAGGAACAGGTAATGCATCCCACCCGCTACGGCCGGTTACATAAAGCGAAGTATCTTCAAAAATATTTCCATCTCCGTCAGAATATAATATGTATGGGCTTTGTTTCAATTAACTATGTTTTAGTTGCTGCTGGCAGAAATGGTTAAATATAGTTTCATCAATTTTATTATTCGCTGCTTCTATTTCAGCTTGCAATAAATTATTGTTCTTAAAATCTATTGTCAGCAAGCCATCTTTTAAAATTACATTACTTAAAACATCCCATTGGATATTTTTTTTAGGAAACGACGGGTATACGATACCGTTAGTATTAAAATTTACCTGCAACTTTCGTTTCGTAATACTGTCAAATGCCAGTAATAAAATATGGATCATCATCATTAATATGCTAACACTGCTCCACAATAATACCAACCAGCAATAAGTGATAGAAAGATTGTTTTTTTTAATGTTTAATTTTTTATGGATAAATAATTCAGCCCAACAAAAGAATGGAATCAACAATGCGAATGTTATCCATAAAAACCTTTCATAACCTTGCTTTGAATAAAATGCATAAAAAATAAAGAATATAAAATTGATACAAAAAATTAAATAGCCGATCTTTTTGTACGAACCTATCTTATCATTTTTCAATAATATTTCAAAACTATCCATTGTTATTATTTGCCATTACCATCAGGTTGCAGAGTTTGAACAAAACGCGTGCTCCCACATTTTCATCCCAGCCATCGCGGCTGATGCCAACTTCGCTTAAATCAAAGCCAACCAGTTTGCGCCCGCTTTGTACAATTGATTTCAATAAATAAAAAACTTCTTCAGCCTCAAAACCTCCTTGTACCGGCGAACCCGTGTTGGGACAGAGTTTCGGGTCAAGCCCATCAATATCAAAAGTAATATATACGTTCGATGGCAATTGGTTTACTATTTCATCCGTGATTGTTTTCCATGTTTGCCCTTCAAACCTGCGTTTACTTATATCATTGTATTGATACATAGTTATGCGGTTTTTGTTAGCATGTACATAATCCATTTCCTCTTCGCAAAAATCTCTTGTACCAACCAACACTAATTTTTTTATTTGCGGGATTTCTTCCAGCGCATTATGCATAATAGAAGCATGTGAATATTTAAAATTAGCGTACGATCTACGCAAGTCGCAATGAGAATCAATTTGCAATATTCCAAAATCTCCGTTCTTTTCTGCTATTGCTTTCAAAAAACCAAAAGGTGTGCTGTGGTCGCCCCCTAAAATACCAACCAGTTTACCTTTATCTAAAAGATGTTTTGTTTGTTCGTACACCCATTCATTTAAAAAAACACTTCCGGCATTTACTTCCTTCAATGTTTTTGTCATGAATTTATTGTCTTCTACCTGTTCGCCTTCGGCTATATAATTAATATATAATTCGGCTTCTTTGCGGAGGTAATCGCTTTTCATCAAAATTTTCTTATCGGGCCTCTTCATATAAAAACCATTGCGCCAGCCGCCCTTTACGTCACAATCGTGCAACTCAACCTTCAGGCTTTCTTTCAAAATATGGTCAGGCGCGCGCGCAGTGCCTGTTTCGTAGCTTACCGTAACTTCCCAAGGCACGGGTAGTATCACCACTTTTGCATCTTCTTCCGTAAAAGGTAATCCAAAAATATTGTTATTAGGATTGCTGATTGAATTGGGATCAAACTTTGATAAGTCTACCATTGTTTTTTTTAATTGAGATGAATATACAGCAGGCAAAAGCGTTGCAAAGATAAGCCTCAGCGCAGCAAAGCAAATGGCTCCTGAAAAAAAAATCAGGGAACATGTTTTGTGTTACCTTTGCACCGAAATTGAAGCGTTTTTTATGAAGAGGACAAGCATCATTATTTTAGTAGCTATCGCGATCAGCATTGGCACATTAATATCTATGTCGGTAGATTTTTCTACGTATGATACGATCGGTTCTGCCAGGCAAAAACAAGGAAAGTTTGTGCACCTGATTGCAAGGATCGATAAAACAACTCCTTTAGATTACGACCCCGCTAAAAACCCCAATTACCTTTCGTTTTTTGCAGTAGATAGTTTGGGAGAAAGAACGCAAGTAATTTACAGAAAAGATAAACCTGCAGAACTGGAACAAAGCGACCGCATTGTTTTAAAAGGAAGAATGCAGGGCGATGTTTTTGAATGCAGTGATATTTTATTAAAATGCCCGAGCAAATACAAAGACGATAAAAAAGAACTGGAAAAATCAGTTACCAACAATAAGTCGTAAGTCCTGAGTTATGAGTTACCAGCCAGCAATTATCCATTATCAATTTTCAATTATCAATTATTAGGATGCAGGAACATTTGTTTATTGGAGATTTCGGACACTTTTTCATACTGCTCGCTTTTACAGCTTCTTTACTTTCCACCATTGCATATTTTATTGCTTCCAATAAAACTGAATTACAGGAAAAAAATTCCTGGATCGGTTTTGCAAGGATCAGTTTTAGTATTCAAATTATATCTGTCCTTATTGTTTTTATCTCCATTTTTATTATTTGTTTTAATCATTATTATGAATACCTGTATGCCTGGAAACATACATCCGAAGAATTAGAAACAAAATATTTGCTGGCATGTATCTGGGAAGACCAGTCAGGAAGTTTTTTACTTTGGACGATATGGCATTGTGTATTAGGTGTTATAATAATGATAAGAAGAAAAGAGTGGGAAGCGCCGGTAATGACAGTAGTAAGCTTAGCGCAAACGTTTTTAGCGATGATGATAATGGGTGTTTTTATTTTTGGAATTAAAATAGGAAACAGCCCTTTTGCTTTAACTAAAAATGAAATACCTGCGCCTATTTTTTCTACTGATAATTACCTGCCATTAATAACAAAACTACACCAGGAAAAAAACCTCGGCTTAAATGTTTTATTAAGAAATTATTGGATGGTGATACATCCGCCGGTTTTGTTTTTAGGTTTTGCATCAACTATAATCCCATTTGCTTTTGCGTATGCAGGCATGCAAACCAAACGTTTTGGCGATTGGGTAAAACCCGCGCTGCCATTCGTTTTATTCAGTGCCTGTGTTTTAGGTGTTGGAGTAATGATGGGTGGAAAATGGGCGTACGAATCATTATCATTCGGCGGTTATTGGGCATGGGATCCTGTTGAAAATGCATCATTGGTGCCATGGTTAATATTGGTTGCAGGATTACATACAATGGTAGTTTATAAAGCAACTGGACATTCGCTGCGCGCAAGTTATTTATTTGCGATACTCACTTTTGTTTTCATTTTATATTCTACTTTTTTAACAAGAACGGGAATCTTGGGCGATACATCTGTACACGCTTTTACTGAAGCCGGCAAAGCGATGAATTATTTGATACTTTCTTTTTTGATTCTATTTGCAGGTTCTTCATTGATATTGTTTTTTATTAATTATAAAAATATTCCTACGATACATAAAGAAGAGTCCACTAATTCCAGAGAGTTCTGGATGTTCATTGGTTCATTGGTTTTGTTTTTAGCAGCTTTGTTTATTATCGCTTTAACGTCATTGCCTGTTTATAACAAACTTCCTTATTTTAATAAATTGGTTTTTAAATTAAACGGCGGCCCGCTGGCAGCGCCGGAAGACAGTGAGTTTGCTTATAATAAAGTGATTGTTTTGGTTGCCGTTATAATTGGTATCCTTAGTGCTATCACACAATATTTTAAATATAAAATCACTCCATCATCTTACTTCAATAAAAAAATCATTTTGCCTACGGCGATCGCTTTAGGGATAACTATTTTATTAGCGTTTATCTATCCAATTACTTATGATAAAAAAGGTGCGGGTTTTTTAGGAGCGATTTATGTTGCATTATTTGCTGCTATCTATTCAGTGATTGCCAATGCCAATTATATCTGGAGCGGATTGAATGGAAAATTGAAAAGTGCCGGTGGTTCTATTGCTCATTTTGGTTTTGCTTTGATGTTGGTTGGCATGCTTATTTCATCGGGTAATAAAAAAATAATCAGTAGCGATAAGTTTAAAAACTTTATGGTTCCGATGGGTATCGACCCAATGACCAAACAACAGGATAATCCTGATGAAAATATTAATCTTATCCGTGAATTGCCTACAACAATGGGACCTTACACGGTTACTTATCTCAGCGACAGCATGGGTTATGAAAGGGAAAAACATTTCTATCATTTATTCTTTCAGAAAAAAGATTCTGCTACCAATGAAACAACAGAATCATTTATGCTGAACCCGGATGTGTATCAAATGAAAGATAACACAATGACCAGCCATCCGGATACAAAACGGTATTTAACGAGGGATATATTTACTTATATTTCGTATACATTAAACCCTGATAAAAATGAAGATACTGCCCAATTTAAAATAAATACAATTGCAGTTGGCGACACCATTTTCTATTCAAAAGGTTATATACGTTTAAATGGCATCATCAAAAACCCAATATCTAATAAATTTGATGTTCCATCCTACGGAGCTACTTTAATGGCAGACGTAACAGTTACGGATAAGGACAGTTTACATTATGCTGCCACGCCAATGATACAAGTAGATAGCCTTGGTATTAATTTTATTGATGATACCGTGTATGCACAAAATTTATATTTAAAATTCGCAGGCGTTACAGAAGATAAAAAGATCAAGATTGGTGTTAAAGAATCGGATAAGATCATTGATTTTGTAACCGTTAAAGCATATATCTTTCCTTATATAAATTTAGTCTGGCTTGGACTAATTATTATGGCCGCGGGCTTTATCACCAGCATCCGGCAAAGGGCTAACCTTTCAAAAACCGTCGGCGCTATTGCATTGCTTTTTGTTGTGGGCGCTTTGTGTTATATGTTCCTTTTTGGTGGATAACTGCGCAAATACTTGTTAAAGGCTTATAAATACGGGTTACTTAAACGGTTATCCTGTATTATATTTTGTAGATTTACCTGTCGAATGTGCAAGCCTGTTTTATATAAAGTTTTCGTATTATTGCTTTTTGTGATATTATTATCTGCAAAAAGCCCGCAATTATTGGCGCAAACTATCCATACAGATGATACCATGCTGATGGCCGCTGTAATTTACCAGGGCGATACAATTCCTGCAAGGACATTAGATAATGTGGAGTTTGATGTACGCTACAATCATGCACAGGTAGTTGCCCGCGAAGCATGGACAAGATTGCGCAATGCTGTTTATGTGACCTATCCTTATGCAAAGCGTGCCGGTTGGGTGATCAATGATATCAATGCGCATCTTGCAAAGATCAATGATGAATCTGATCGAAAAAGATATATTAAAACAAGGGAAAAAGAATTAAAAAAAGAATTTTCTGAACCGCTCACCAACCTTTCTATTTACCAGGGGAAAATATTAATGAAATTAATTAACCGCGAGACCGGTAATAACTGTTACAACATCATTAAAGAATACAAAGGCGGATTGACTGCACGTTTTTACCAAACAGTTGCTTTCTTTTTTGATGGGGATCTTAAACAACCATACGATGCCAAAGGGGATGATGCAGAGATGGAAAAAATCGTATTGGAAGTAGGACGTATGTATGGATACAAAAGTTAGTTATAAATGGTGAATTATAAATTATGAATTTGGTTTTCGCGAGCCCACTTTTCTGCAATCATATCTTTAATATCTTTACACGGATAAAATTTTACTTTTCACTTTGATCTTTTACTTGAAATGAAATTAGATATACTTGTCTTTGCATCTCATCCTGATGATGCTGAATTGGGTTGTGGCGGTACTTTACTCGTCGAAAAATTAAATGGCAAAAAAACCGGTGTCATCGATTTAACGCAAGGTGAATTAGGCACGAGGGGCACTGCTGAAACAAGAAAAAAAGAAGCCGCTGATGCTGCTAAAATATTGCAGTTAGATGTAAGGGAAAACCTGGGCATGGCAGATGGCTTTTTTAAAAATGATGAAGAAAATCAACGTAAAATAATCAGTGCAATAAGGAAATATCAACCGGAAATTATTTTATGCAATGCACCGCAAGACCGTCATCCCGATCATGGCAGAGGTGCACAACTTTTAAAAGATGCGGCATTTTTATCTGGCTTAAGAAAAATAGAAACAAAAGATAATGGCATTTCGCAACAGGTATGGCGCCCTCAATATATATTTAATTATATCCAGGATAAATATATTCAACCTTCTTTTGTTATTGATATTACACCGGTAATTGAACAAAAAATAAACGCTATCAAAGCATTCAGCACACAATTTTACAACCCCGATTTAGATGAACCACAGACATATATTTCCAGTCCTGATTTTTTTGAGAGTGTTTTATATCGTGCCAAAATGTTCGGTAAAATGATTGGTGTTCCCTATGCCGAAGGTTTTATCAGCGAAAAAATGATTGGTTTTGAGAACTTTAACACATTTATTAAGGGAAATACCTGAATTGGGTATAAAGAAACTATAAAAAACTCTTTATAAGATGTACCTTGCGCCTCAATTAAAAGGCCAATGACAACCCCCAAATTTATTAACAACAAGAGCGCTTTTCACCAGGAACTTAAGAAAAGGGTGAATCAATATTTTGAGGAGCGCAACAAGCCACTTACCGGCAATTTCAAATTATATTTTAAAGCAATTTTGCTATGTACAACGTACATGGCTTTATGCATACATGTTATATTTTTCACGCCACCAATTTGGGCAGCTATCATTGAATGTTTTATTTTAGGAATACTTACAGCAGCGATTGGTTTTAATGTAATGCATGATGGTTCTCACGGAAGTTTTAGCAAGAATAAACATATCAATAAGATTGCTGCCGTATCAATGAATTTTTTAGGAGCCAGCAGTATCATGTGGGGCATTAAGCATAATATCATTCATCATACTTATACCAATGTAGATGGTATTGATGATGATATTGAAGCTAAACCATGGTTGCGCTTATGCGAATCGCAAAAGCGTTATAAAATGCATAAGTTCCAGCATTATTATTTTTGGTTTTTATATACATTGCTTCATATAGTTTGGATATTTAAAACGGATTATGATAAATATTTTAAATCAAAAATTGGTGATGTTGCCATCAGGAAACTGACAGTAAAAGAGCATCTCGGTTTTTGGGCTGCAAAAATTGGTTATGCAATCGGTATGATCGCTTTGCCGATTTATGTTTTAGGGTTCACTAAATGGTTAGTTGGTTTTTTAATTATTACCATGACAGCCGGTTTTATTTTAAGCATCGTTTTTCAATTAGCACATACAGTTGAGCATACACATTTTCCTTTGCCTGTTGCAGATACCAATAAAATTGAAAATGAATGGGCGATACACCAGGTACAAACAACAGCCAATTTCGCTACAAGAAATAAATTAATCTCCTGGTATGTTGGTGGATTAAATTTCCAGATAGAACATCATTTGTTCCCTAAAATTTCGCATGTGCATTATCCTGCTATCAGTAAAATAATCAAACAAACGTGCAATGATTTTGGCGTTCAGTATATTGAGTATAAAAGGATGCGTCATGCTATTGCATCGCACACTTCTTATTTACGCAAGTTGGGTAAAGCGTAATTTGATTTTATCTTTTTTTAAAAAGATATTTAAATAATATTTGCTGCATCAATAAAATGATGCAGCTTTTTTATAGGTAATAAATTCTGGTTGCTATAAATAATCTAATTATCTTATTGTAAATTTACGCCTCAAACCCAAAATGATGTCCGAAGAAAGGAGCCTGAATTTTATAGAAGAAATTGTTGAAGAAGATCTTAAAGCAGGCAAATACAAAACTATACTCACCCGTTTTCCGCCAGAGCCAAATGGTTACCTGCACATTGGCCATGCAAAAAGCATTTGCCTGAATTTCGGCTTAGGTTTAAAATATGGTGGCAAAACAAACCTGCGTTTTGATGACACAAATCCTGTAACGGAAGAAACAGAATATGTAGATAGCATTAAGGAAGATTTACATTGGCTTGGCTTTGATTGGGCCAACGAATTTTATGCTTCTGATTATTTTGATGAATTATATTTATTGGCTGTAAAGCTTATCAATAAAGGATTAGCATATGTGGATGATTCAAGTGCTGAAGAAATTGCAGTACTAAAAGGTACGCCGACTGAACCAGGGAAAGACAGCCCATACAAAAACCGTAGCATCGAAGAAAACCTTCGTTTGTTTGAAGAAATGAAGAGCGGTAAATATCCCGATGGTGAAAAAGTATTACGTGCAAAAGTTGATATGTCTTCTACAAATATGCACATGCGCGATCCATTGTTATATCGTATCAAACACGCACATCATCATCGTACGGGGGATAAATGGTGTATTTACCCGATGTATGATTTCGCACACGGACAAAGTGATAGCATTGAAAATATAACACACAGCATTTGTACATTAGAGTTTGTATCTCACCGCGAGTTGTACGATTGGTTCATTGAAAAGCTGGAAATTTTTCCGTCTAAACAATATGAGTTTGCGCGTTTAAACATGACCTATACGGTAATGAGTAAACGAAAATTACTGCAACTGGTAAATGAAGGTTATGTACAAAGCTGGGATGACCCACGGATGCCCACAATCAGCGGATTGCGGCGCAGGGGATTTACCGCGGAAAGTATCCGCAATTTTTGTGATCGCATTGGTGTGGCTAAAAGAGACAACCTCATCGATTTTAGTTTGTTGGAGTTTTGTGTGCGTGAAGATCTGAATAAAACATCCAAACGTGTAATGGCTGTTTTAGATCCACTTAAACTTATTATTACCAATTATCCTGAAAATCAGGTTGAAGAATTCACATCCGATTATAATATTGAAGGTGAAGATGCAGGTGGTACAAGGCAGTTACCTTTCAGTAGTGAGCTTTGGATAGAGAAAGAAGATTTTATGGAAACGCCTGCAAAGAAATGGTTTCGTTTAGCGCCAGGCACAATGGTGCGTTTAAAAAGCGCTTACATAATAAAATGTGATGGCTTTAAAAAAGATACTGATGGCAATGTGACCGAAATTCATTGCAGCTATATCCCAGAAAGTAAGAGTGGAAATGATACAAGCGGCATCAGCGTAAAGGGCACTATTCATTGGGTGAGTGCGCAACATGCTATCACTGCTGAAGTGCGTTTATACGACCGCTTATTTAAAATAGAAGACCCTGCAAATGACGAAAGCGATTTTAAAGAACATATTAATCCCGATTCGTTGCAGGTCATTAATAATGCATACATTGAGCCTTCACTAAAAACTGCGGGTATTGGTAGCCGTTATCAATTCATCCGCAAAGGGTATTTTTGTTTAGATAAAGATTCCACAGAAGATAAGTTGGTATTTAACCGCACCGTTACTTTAAAAGATGCGTGGGCTAAGGAAGTAAAGAAGAATTAAATTTCTTTTGTTACCGGCATTTTATCTTTACTCAACATCGTTGTGTCACTCACTTGTACGGCATAGCTTTATTCAGCTTCATTCTTCGATATTATTTAAGTATGATGAAACTGATATTTTCAGCATATCAATAAGTTCTGGATCCATATACTCGTACTCATCAGTAATATCTAAAACTATTATTTTCTTTGATGAGGTTTGTGATGGGAAGTTTTTTATCAATCGTTGTTTGTGTTTCTTTTCCATTGCAAAAATAATATCAGCCCAATCAATTAGTTTGGCTGTAATTTTAATTCTTGCGCTTGGTTCTGTTCCCGCCGATCTTACATTAAATTCAATACTGTGTTTATAAATTTTTTCAACAGTTGGGCTGCGCCATTTATTTCTGCTACAAACAAAAAGAACATTTATCATCTTTATAAAATTACGCTTCAATAAAAGCTCCATAAAGATATAAAAGTACAAGTGAGTGACACAACGATGCTAAATAGAATTACAAATGCCGGTAACAAAATCTACTTTGTATTTCCCTTTAATTTCATGGCTGGGAAAATAGCTGACAGCAATATTAATATTGTGGAGAACAACATGATGTAAATGCCAATTCGCTTTTCAGGGCAATAAGCATTGTAGCAGGTTGTATAAAGTACGTAGGTTTTAAAAGCATAACTGACTTCCAACGCGCCTAAAAAAAGATTGGCGCGCTTTGCCCATATTTTTGGCAACAACATAAAAACAAAAATAATGGCAGCGAAGAATACTAAAAATACGCCTGGCTTTCCATAACTGTTTTGCTCTGAAAAAAAACCGGTGAATACTTTATTGATGTCCGCATAATAAGCCCACGGCATAAAGCAGGAAACAGTTAACAGGATACAAGCGGATAAACCGATCCAATGTAATATTTTGGGCATCTTTTTAGTATTAAAAAAATCCCTCTCATTTTGGAGAGGGATCTGATTTTGTTGAGGTCCCGACCAGATTCGAACTGGTGTAGAAGCTTTTGCAGAGCTTTGCCTAGCCACTCGGCCACAGGACCATTTTTTGTGTTTGCAAAAATAGGGTATTTTTAGGCATATTTTAAACGCAGGCATTTAATAAATTATATGAACCGGATCGCAGAATCGGAACTGATACTTACAAAACGGGGCGCTGTCTATCATATTGATTGCAGGCCTGAAGAAATTGCAACGACAATTATTACTGTTGGCGATCCTGGGCGTGTTAAAGAAGTAAGCAAGCATTTTGATAAAATAGAATACCGAAATGAGCACCGCGAATTTATTTCGCACACCGGTTATGTTGGTAAAAAACGTATCACCTGCATCAGCACAGGCATTGGGCCGGATAATATTGATATTGTTTTAAATGAATTAGATGCATTGGTAAATATCGATTTTGAAACAAGAACGATCAAAGAAAAATTTACTCCATTAAATATTATTCGTTTAGGCACATCCGGTTCTTTGCAAAAAGAAATACCGGTGGATAGTTTTGTGGCAGGAACACATGGACTTGGTTTGGATAACCTCATGAACTTTTATCAATTAAAAAATAATGAAGAAGAAAAACAGATCATCCAGGCATTTAATACGCATACGCAATTAAGCTCGGGCAATGTATCGCCGTATATAAGTATGGCAAGCGGAAATTTATTAAAACATTTTGTAAAAGATTATCATCAGGGCATAACAGTTACTTGTCCTGGTTTTTATGGCCCGCAGGGTAGGGTGCTGCGGCTTGGGCTTGCTTACCCGCAATTAATTAACCAGCTTACCACATTTCATTTTGGAAGCCATAGAATTGCTAATTTTGAGATGGAATCTTCAGCGATTTATGGTTTGTGCAAATGCCTCGGGCATCATGCAGTGAGTTTGAATGTGATTGTGGCAAACCGTATCGTTAAAGAATTCTCTAAAGATAGCGCGGCAGCTATCGAACATTTAATTAAACATTCATTGGGCATAATTGCTGATTCAAATTTATAATAATGAAAATTGAATTTTCGAAATATCAGGGAACAGGAAATGATTTTGTAATAATTGATAACCGCGATAACCAGGTGCCAGTATTAACTACAAAATTTATTAACCATATCTGCGACAGGCGCTTTGGCGTTGGCGCAGATGGCTTAATGTTGCTCGGCCACAAACATGGATATGATTTTGAAATGATCTATTATAATGCCGATGGAAAAGAAAGCAGCATGTGTGGAAATGGCGGAAGGTGTTTAGTAAAGTTTGCGCATCATGTTGGTATATTGAAAAGTTTTTATCATTTCCTTGCAGTTGATGGCGAGCATATCGCAGAGATCGATCATGGAGGTTGGGTAAGATTGAAAATGAAAAATGTTACCAAAGTAGAACATCATAATTCGCATTATATTTTAAATACAGGCTCGCCGCATTTTGTACGCTTTGCGGTTAATGTGCCCAGCATCGATGTTGTAACGACGGGACGTGAAATCCGCCATAGCGCTGCGTTTGAACAAGAAGGTATTAATGTAAATTTTGTAGAGTTATTAAATGATGATTCTATTTATGTGCGTACATACGAACGTGGTGTGGAAGATGAAACATTAAGTTGTGGCACCGGCGTAACGGCATCTGCATTGATTGCTGCGCACAATGATAATGGCTTTAACCGTGTAGAAGTAAAAACACCTGGCGGCCATTTAAGTGTTGAATTTGAAAAATCAGATGACCAGAATTTTAAAAATATCTGGCTCTGCGGTCCTGCCGAATTTGTTTACAAAGGCGAGATCACTTACGAATTATAAATTTATTTTTTGGTTCCAACATTTGTAATTCTGATCAACATCGTTGTGTCACTCACTTGTACCGCATACCACTATTGAACTTTTATCTAAGCATATAAAACTCATAACTAAAAAGAAATGTCTCACATAACAATAAGGGTTTATGGAATTTTAATCAATGAAAACAAACAGGTTTTAGTAAGCGATGAATATATACGCGGCGATTATTTCACCAAATTTCCCGGTGGAGGATTAGAGTTTGGCGAAGGCACACGCGATTGTTTAAAAAGGGAATTTAAAGAAGAAATGAATTTAGAAGTAGAAGTCGGCGAACATATTTATACAACAGATTTTTTTCAGATGAGCGCATTTAATTCAGCGCACCAGATACTTTCTATTTATTATTTTGCCAAAGCATTGGAACCAATTACAGCGCCATTACGCACAAAGCCTTTTGATTTTGATGAACAGCAATTAAAAGTATATGAAAAAATACAACAAACAGAAACCGTTCGCTTTATAGACTGGCAGCAGTTTTCAGCGGAATCTGTAACCTTGCCGATTGATAAAATTGTAGCAACAATCGTTAAAGAAAAATATTAAGCGAAGATTTAAATCTAAAACTGAGTTATTTTTTATTTAAAGTTTCCAGTGCTTTTTGTATTCCGGTATCATCTTTATTTATTACTTCATAAAAACCTTCATTGTGCCATGCTTCTCGTGCGATGAACGATTTAAGATTGTTTTCAATCTCAACTTTTTCTTTTAAACTAATGGTATCAAGCCCAACTGAATCTTTTTTAGCAAGCGTTACAAATTGCGCCCAGTCATTATCTGTAAGCGAAAAAGAATTGGTGAAATTATTAGTTGATTTATAGTTATTTAAAAGTGCTTCATTCTGCAGATAATATTTATATCCAAATGTTTCCATTGTGCCTTTCAAATACAATTTAGTTTCATCAATATAACCGGATGTATCGAGCGGCACAAAAATATCCGGCGTAATTCCGCCACCACCGTAAACTGTACGTCCGCCAACGGTTTTAAACATTTTAGTAGTATCATTTTTTATAGAGTCAGCATTCATAACTTCTCCATCATGAAAACGGTTATCTATTTCTTCATAATAAGCTTTGCCGCCATTATTATATGGCCGTTGTATACTTCTGCCGACAGGCGTATAATATCTTGCAACAGTTAACCGCAATGCACTTCCGTCACTCAAATCATATTGTTCCTGTACAAGCCCTTTGCCAAAAGTCCTTCTGCCGATAATTGTGGCCCTGTCCCAATCCTGCAAAGCGCCGATCAATACTTCGCTTGCACTCGCGCTGCCTTCATCTGCCAATACAACTAATTGGCCTTGCTCAAACAATCCCGGCCTTTTACAACGATATTCTTTTCTGGCATAATGAGTGCCTTCGGTGTATGTAATTAATTTATCATCATCTAAAAATTCGTCAGCAATTTCAATGGCCTGGTCTAAAATGCCGCCGCCATTGCCTCTCAGGTCGAGTATCAATTTTTTAAGGCCTTGTTTTTGTAAAGCTTCCATCGCTTCCATAAACTCACGGTAACTAACTTCTGTAAACTTGCCCAGTTTTATATAACCAATACTATCTGCAATAATATAACTGGCGTCGATGCTGCTCACAGGAATTATATCGCGTGTAATTGTAAACTCTTTTTGTTGATTGCCACGCAGCAAATCGATTTTTACGGGTGTGTTTTTATCGCCATGTAATAATTTTCGTACACTGTTTTCTGTAATTTTTACTCCGGCCACAACGCTGTCATCTACTTTTAAAAATTTATCTCCTGTTTGAATACCTGCTTTAAAAGACGGGCCATCAGGCAATACATTTATTATATTGATCGTATCATCAATAATAGAAAACTCAATGCCAACACCAAAAAAATTTCCTGCAAGGTCATCGTTTACACTTTGTAATTGTTCCGCAGGGATATAAACAGAATGCGGATCCAGCTTGCTGAGAATAGCCTGTATAGCTGTATCGCCGAGGTTGTCAATATTTACACTGTCTACATATTTATTTTCGATAAGGTCCATTACCTGTTGCAGCGGACGGCTTTTTTCCAGCGAAAAGAAATTCCTGCCGGGCATTGAATCCCTCATCCTGTAACCTATAAACATTCCCGCAATCATTGTTAAGCTAAAAAGCAGCGGTTGCCAGACCTGGATTTTTTTATTCATACATTCTCTTAATAGTGCAAAATAAATGAATTATGGTGAATACTATTTTTATTAACTTCAACGGATAAAAACGATGATGAATATATGGCAATCAAATTAATAGCAGACAGCGGCTCTACAAAAGCAGAGTGGTGTTTGCTGGATGGCAAAAAGAAAAGGAATTTTATTACGCAAGGCCTCAGTCCTTATTTCTTATCATCAGACCAGATACAAAATATTTTACAATATGAATTAAAGACAAAAATAAAAAATATAGAACCCCATGAAGTGTTCTTTTATGGAACAGGTTGTAGCAGTCCTGATAATGTAAAACTGGTAAAGCAAGCCATAGAAAAAATATTTACCAAAGCAAAAGTGCATGTTGACCATGATTTGATGGGTGCTGCAAAAGCTTTATGTGGCAATGAAAAAGGCGTCGCATGTATTTTAGGCACGGGTTCAAATTCATGTTATTATAATGGTAAGAAAATTGTAAAAAATAGTCCCGGCCTCGGTTTTGTTTTGGGTGATGAAGGAAGCGGAGCTTATTTGGGAAAGAAAGTGGTGCAGTATTATTTATACAACACTTTTGACCCGGATTTGATGGATCGGTTTAATGCTAAATTCAATACTAATTCGATAGAGATATTGGATGCAGTTTATAAAAAGCCATTGCCAAACCGTTATTTAGCTTCGTTTGCTATTTTTTTGGCAGAGAACCGCGGGCATTATATGATCGAGAATATTATTGAAGATGGCTTTAATGATTTTTTCTTCAACCATATTTATAAATACCGCGAAAGCTGGACATTGCCTGTGCATTTTATCGGAAGCATTGCCTATGGTTTTAAAGATGTATTAAAAGCTATGTGTGATGCTTATGAGTTGCAATTGGGCAACGTAATAAAAACCCCAATGCAGGGGCTTATAAAATTTCATAGTTTATAAATATATTTTAAGTGTTAAAAAACGTTATTAAATTATCATTCAGAGAAAACTGTTTGTTTATTTTATATCGTTTTACTAACTTTCCTGCATAAATTTTAACTCCAAAAAATTGCTACTATGAAATATAGATTTTTACTCTCAACACTTTTTATTTCTTCTTCATTTTTTGCAAACGCGCAATATGGCGGCAAAACGTATGCAATTACCGGCGGCGCAACGGGAGATTATTCCTGGAAAAATATACGGCAGGTAGATATTGATTCCGGAAAGGTTACGAACGATATTTTAGTAAATGGTTCCAATGTAAATTTTATAGATGGCGCATCTAATACTGAATTAATACCTGCAGCTGTTGCGCAAATATCTGCCAATGATTTTGTAGCTGCTGCTGCTTTTGATGTGCAGACAAACCAATTATTTTATGCAACGATGCATACCGGCCAGTTGCGTTGGATCAACCTTAATAACCAGTCAGGGCAGTTAAATGTTTATACGTTGCAACAACAGTTTGTTTCATCACCAGACATTACGGATGAATCGGTTAATGTAACGAGGATGTGCATTGGCGCTGACGGTAACGGCTATGCGCTTACGAATGATGGCAACCATTTGTATCGTTTTACTACCGGCAACAAACCGGTTGTAACTGATTTGGGCAATCTGGTAGATGCAGACAGTAACAACGGCTTATCCATTCATAATAAATGCAGCAGCTGGGGCGGCGATATGGTGGCTGATGCTTATGGTAAATTATATGTAATAACGGCAACGCATAGTGTTTTTGTGGTGGATGTAAATACAAGGATTGCTACATTTTCAGGTGGCATTACCGGTTTGCCCGGAACATATACTACCAATGCCGCTACTGTAGATGACAATGGGAATATCGTTGTAGCAAGTTCTGCAAAATCGCAGGGGTTTTATAAAGTAAACCTTGCAAGCCTTGCCGCTACAAAAATACCTGGTTCGGATACAACCTATAGTATTTCTGATCTGGCGAATGCTAATCTTTTATTGCAAAATGAATCCGATGCATTGGGAGGTCTGACGAAAATAGTTCCGGCTTCTGCTAACAATGGAAGCGGACATATTTTCCCGAACCCTACAAAGGGGCCTGTTTTTAATGTTGCTTTTGATGGTTTGCCTAACGGCGAATATTTAATTAATGTTACCGACCTTTCTGGTAAAGCTATCTTTAGTAAATCGGTAAATGTTGGTATTGCTGGGCAGGTTGAAACGATAAATGTCACGTCTGGCCTGGCTGTTGGAATGTACCTGGTTAAAGTTTCCAGCGCTGATAAGCAAAATTCATTTACAGAAAAAGTTGTGATTAACTAGTGTTTATTATATAATAAAATTAAAGGCTACATTTTTTGTAGCCTTTAATTTTTTACAGAAATTTGAATTACATTGATGCACATTGGTATGCCGTACAAGTGAGATTACTATTTTCTTTCACTGAAAGAAAATAGTAACAGAACAAGTTCACAACGATGCTGCTATGAAAAACAAATGCTGGTTTCATAAGTATAAAAATTAAATGTTTAAATGGTATTATCTTCGTTTAAATAGTTATGTATGACAGACGACCAATTAGGGCCAGTGCCGCAAAATAAAATATACAAGCCATTTGCAATTCAGTTGGCAACTTTTTTAGGAGGGCCATTGGCGGCAGGATATTTAATTGCCGAAAATTTTAAACTGCTTGGCGAACCGGAAAAAATAAAATTAACGTGGATACATACACTGCTTGCAACAGCAGTAATTTATACCGCGATATTTGTAGTACCGGCGTTAAAAAATATTCCGTCGTATATATTTCCAATACTTTATTCGGGGCTTGCATCTTTTCTCGTACAACGTTACCAGGGCAATAAGATCAGAGAACATCTTGTAAATGGCGGTCAATTTTATCCTACGTGGAGAGCATTGTTGATAAGTGTAATTGCTGCAATGGTTACAGTGGCAATTATGTTTACGGTTTTGGTTTTAACCAATAATCAGCTTTTGCAAAAAATGCCACATTGATCTATTTTTTCTTTTTAAAAATATCTTCTGCAATTTTTATCGCATGTTCGCGCGAGTTTTCAATAAACAAACTATGCGTATCCATGCCGCCGCAAATAACGCCCGCGAGATAAATACCTTTAATATTTGTTTCGTGCGAATCATTGCTGTACATGGGTTTGCGGATATTGTCATTTGATAATTCAATACCCAATTTTTCCAAAAAAGAAAGATTAGGTTGATATCCCGTCATAGCAATTATCCAATCATTTTCAATTGTTACCAAACCGTCAGGCGTATTAATATCAACTTCTTTTTCTCTGATTGCTGCAATGGTTGATTTAAAATATGCGTTGATAGAACCTTCTTTAATGCGGTTTACAATATCCGGCCGCACCCAGTATTTCACACGCTTGCCAACTTCATCTTCGCGTATCACCATCGTTACTTCAGCGCCTTTACGGAATGTTTCCAAAGCCGCATCTACACCCGAGTTGTTGGCGCCAATCACCAATACTTTTTGAAAAGCATAATAATGCGGGTCTTTATAATAGTGCGTTACTTTCGGCAAATTTTCTCCGGGCACATTCAGCAAAAACGGAATATCATAAAAACCAGTTGAGATAATAATATTGTTTGCAGTATATTTTTTTAATGAAGTAGTTACTTCAAAAGCAGTTTCTTTTTTTGTTACGTTTATAACTGGTTCAAACAAATTAATATTTAATGACGCGGAAACAGCAACCCTGCGATAATACTCCAAAGCCTCGCTGCGCGTGGGTTTCGCGTTGTTGCTTACAAAAGGCACGCCACCAATTTCCAGCCGTTCGGAAGTAGAAAAGAATGTCATGTTCACCGGATAATTATATAAGGAGTTTACCAGACAACCTTTTTCAATGATTACATAATGCAATCCTCTTTGTTTTGCTTCCAGCGCGCAAGCCATGCCGATAGGTCCGCCGCCGATGATGATAACGTCGAATGATGATGTGTTTGCCATAAGCAAATTTAATCAATACAAGTGTTGGTTGTTTTTAAAAGAAAATTATGTACTTAGCTTTTGTATTGCTATTAAGCATCGTTGTGAACTTGTTCTGTTACTATTTTCTTTCACTGAAAGAAAATAGTAATCTCACTTGTACGGCATCGCATTATTCAACTTAAAAAAAGCAATTATAATTAAAGTGCATTTGCAAAATCAAACAGAGAATTATAAACTGCATCAATACGTTTATCAGCAAAATCAACATCCATTCGTGTTGTAGGAAGAAAGACGGTTTTAATACCAAGGTTGCGGCCAAATTCCATATCGCCGATAGTATTGCCAACCATTATTGCTTTTGCTGCATCAATCTCAGGAAAATCTTTTAAAGCCTGCAAACCCATACCAGTATTAGGTTTCCGGTTCGGGCTGGTTTCATCCAAATCAGTACAAAAATAAATTTTATCAATCCTGCCGCCGGCATTTTCAATTTCGGTTTTCATATTACTATGAATAACATGAAGGTCTTCTAATTTGGTAACACCTTTACCAACACCTTTTTGGTTGGTAACAATAATGATGTATTTAAATTTAGCCGCGAAAATTTTAATAGCATCTTTCACGCCATCATAAAAAACAAATTCATCCCAGCGATGGATATAATCTTTATATTTTTCATGATTAATAACACCGTCCCTGTCAAGAAACAATGTCCACGATTTATCTATCTTACCCAAATCAATCATAATCAAATTGTCATTTTTCAATTAACTCCTTTTGCGCGCGTTCATAATCTTCGGGAATGCCTATATCAATAAAATATTCATCCTGAACAAAACCGTACATTTTCCTTTTGGTATAAAATTTTTCCAAATAATCTTTTTCAAAAGAAAATTTTTCAGGAAGTTTTTCGGTTACAAATTTTTCCGCATTCAATGCATACACACCACCATTAATTAATCCACTTTTATAAAATTGTTTCTCTTTAAAGGAAGCAACAGAAAGATCATTGTTCAATTCAACCACGCCATAACGGTCGAAGTTTTGCATGGGCTTTAAGCTTAATGTACAATCAGCATTATTTAATTCATGCAAAGCTGATAATTTTAAAACATCAATAGAAAAAAGCGTATCGCCATTCAATACTAAAATATTTTTTTCAGTTGTTTTATTACAAGCCAGCTTAATTGCGCCGCCGGTTCCCAAAGGTTCATCTTCAATTGAATATTGAATATTTAATATTGAATATTGTTCATTTAAATAATTAACTATTGCTTCGCTTTTATAACCTATTGAAAAGATAAATTTATCAACTCCCTTTTTTTGCAGATGAGCTATAACATAATGCAGGAAAGGCTTTCCGGCAACTGGGGCCATACATTTTGGTAACTCCGAAACTACAGAGCGAAGTCTTGTGCCTAAACCGCCCGCTAAAATTATTGCTTCTTTTATCATTACTATTTAAACAACATCAAAGTATTCTTCTTCTACTAATTGACAGATAATATGACCTAATAAAATATGGCTTTCCTGTATACGTGGCGTATCAATTGATGGCACATTTAATAAATAATCAGCAATAGGTTTCATTTTGCCACCAGTTTCACCGGTGAATGCAATAGTAGTTATTCCTTTTTCTTTTGCTACTTCAAAAGCGTTGATAATATTTTTGCTATTGCCGGAAGTACTTAGACCAACCAGCACATCGCCTTTTTTACCAATTCCTTTTATTATCCTTGAATAGATAACATCGTAACTATAATCATTGGCAACGGCGGTAATATAAGAGGTGTTGCAGTGCAAAGCTTCAGCAGGCAATGCATCTCTGTCGGTATAAAAACGTCCGCTGAATTCTGCGGCTAAATGTTGAGCATCTGCAGCGCTGCCGCCATTTCCGCAAAACAAAACTTTATTGCCATTTTTAAAAGCACTGACAATTACACTAACGGCTTCCTTTAATATATTAATAAGGTTATCATCTTTCAGTATTTTACTTTTTACGGCAATCGATTCGGCAATTATATTTTCTATTTTGTAAGACATGGTTTTAGTTTACTTGAATAAATGAAATATTCCGATGCAAAAATCGGCAAATAAAATTATAATGGCTTTTAAGCACATATAATTTATTTGTCAATGAATATTTAGAAAATTATTAATGATAGGAGACCACTAATTTAGGCCTTAGAGTAGCATTGCTATATAAACTTGATGCGTATTGTCTGATATTATAATAGTTTTCGTTTTGCAATTGAATAGCAAAACCATAGTTGCCGTTAGTTTGTATATCTTTTAATAATGCCGTTACATCAATTATATCATTTTGAAACGATGAAGTACTTTGAGGTATAGTAGCTTCATCTACAGTTGTAGTAACCGGAGGATTATTCCAACTGATAGAGGAGGGAGACCAGTTTGTTGTGATCCTTTGAATAAAACAGGCATCCGCACTACCGTAGTCAGAATTTACCATATCTCCTACGTTTGGAAAAGGAGAAGCATAAAGATATAATTTCGCACTATCAATAGTAACTGTACTGGGAATAGTCGAGAGATCAAATTCCATAGCAATTCTACTATAAACAGGGCTACCTCCAACGGTCCAGGCACCAACCCACATATCAGAATCATCAGCGAAACCTGTTGGTTGCCCGCTTTGGTACATACCTTCGTTAGGATTATTAGCCGGGGCAAATGTAGTTGTTGTAGCACATGGTCCCCAATGAGGCATGCTATCACAAACAGTCAAAACTTGGTTAGTATTTCCTATAGGAAGCAACACCCATTTTGTGCCATCCCAATATTGCATATCTCCCAAAGCATTTCCTTCTTTTACTATTGCGTGCCACTTTGATCCTGTCCAATAATAATATCCGGGAGCTACATTATATGGAGCCACGCCTGTATCTGCTGTATTATATATTAGTAATCCGGTAGCTGGTTTGTTGACCGGGGCGGCAAGATTTGTAGCAGTTAATGCGACATGAGGTGGCAGAAAGCCTTTATTGGCGCTATGTACATCTAATTGTGCCGAGCTATCCGGGGTAGTAGTACCTATGCCAACAACCTGTGCGAATCCGGTTATTGTAATTGTAAATATTAATATCAGAAGTAAAATTAGTTTTCTCATTGCAGCACTTTTTTATTTGGTATCATTAAAAATAGCCGCAATTGTGGAATAATCCAAACAATCTATTAAATAATATAGTTGTTTAAATAGTCCAGGTACTTAAACCATATTTAGTGAATGTGTAATTTTTTATTTCACCGCCAAATTTACTTAATGCATCAATAACAGCGTATCGCGTATTATGCGGGCAATAAAATATCATAAAGCCGCCACCACCTGCGCCACTTATTTTTCCACCTGTTGCGCCCGCTTTTTTTGCAGCGTTGTAAATATTTTCAATATCATTATTGCTGATATTATGCGCCATTTTTCTTTTTTGTTCAAAACCAAAATCCAGTATTTCGCCAATCTCATGCAGGCGGCCTTTTAATAAAGCTTCCTTCATCATCTTCGACTGTTCTTTTAACTGGTGCATTGCTTCAATGCTTTTCTCATCTTTATTATGTACATTTTTTACCTGTTCTTTAATGATAGCGGCGCTTTCGCGTGATGTTGCTGTAAAATAAAGTACCAGGTTATTTTCCAGCTCATGCAAATAATTCGATTTAACGCGCAATGGATTTACAATCACTTTATCGCCTTCATAAAACTCCATAAAGTTTACGCCGCCAAATGTAGCAGCATATTGGTCTTGTTTGCCGCCAGCCAATTGTAAATCTTCGCGTTCAATCTGATAAGCAAGATGAGCAATATCATAATCGCCTAACGGGAGTTTTAGCATTTCAACAAAAGCGCCTAAAATAGCAACTACCAATGTCGAAGATGTACCAAGCCCTGAACCGGCAGGCGCATCAACAAAACTTGTGAGCCGGAATCCTGCTGACGGTAATCCAAAATCTTTTCGGATGCGGTTATAAACACCTTTATGCAAATCCAACGTTCCATTGATTGGCAAAGATGAAGATAATTCAAAACGTTGTTCTTCTTTTCTGTCCAAAGCTTGAAGTATGATGACATTTTCGGCAATAGGTTCAATACTTGCATTGGCAGAAAGTGAAACCGTTGCATTTAAAATAGCGCCGCCATATTCGTCGCTATAAGGGCTAACATCGGTGCCGCCACCTGCAAGGCCAATACGTAATGGAGCTTTTGAACGATGGATCATAAGTGCTGCAAATTAACAAATTAGGAGATAAGCGATATATAAATTTGAATAGAAATGTAAGGCAAGTAAATCAGGTTAGGATATTTTAATTATTGCTTCTGTCATTTTTGTCCAGCTATATTTTTTCTTTTCTTCAATTAAATAAGGTAGAAAAAAACTTTCGCCTTTATCGAAATATTCATTGATTTTTTGGGCTAATGATATTGGTGTTGGTTCTGCAACCAAACCAACTTTATTATCGGGCACCAATGATGACAAGCCACCAACATTAGTAACAATCATTGGCTTTTCAAAATGATAGGCGAGGGGTGTTACTCCACTTTGAGTTGCACTGCGATATGGCTGTATAACTACATCTGCAGCGCATAAATAATATTTTACTTCGCTGTCAGGGATAAAATCTGTTCTTAATATTAGTTGATCTTTTATATTTAATTGCTCAATTAAATCATCGTATAATTTTCTGTCTTCATAAAACTCACCTGCTATTAATAGCTTTGGGATTTTAGAATTTGGGTTTTGTGTTTTTAGTTCTTTCATTGCTTCCAATAAAATATCCAGTCCTTTATATTTTCTTATAAACCCGAAGAATAAAATTATCGACTCTTCACTATTAATATTCAGATGTTGTCGCGCTTCTCGTTTGCTAACCTTATTTCCAAAATTGTCGTATAACGGATGTGCTACAAATTGGGCCGGTTTATTGGGCGCGAATTTTTTCAGGTCTGCCAGTACTTTTTCACTCATTGTTATAAATGCGTCGATTGGTTTTAAAAAGTATTTGGTGAATGCTGTATCGCCGAATCTTTTTTCATGTGGGATGACATTATCTGCTATGCAAACAACTTTTGTATAGTTGTTCTTTTTTACTCTTCTTAAAATTGTGCCTAAACATGGCCCCATAAATGGTAGCCAATAACGTACTACAATAATATCCGGTTTCTGTTTTTTTAATTCGTTGCCAACACTCAACCAGTTTAGTGGATTAATGGAATTGATGCGGACATGGATATCAAGATGTACCGGTGCAGGCTCTGTTGAATATTGAGTTGTGCCGGGAAAAAGAAAACCGGGGTATTGTAACGAGAACGTGTAGACGCTAACAGTATGTCCCTGATCTTGAAATTCTTTTGCCAGCCTTTCATCGTAGGATGCGAGGCCGCCTCGGAGCGGATATGCAGGGCCAATGATGATTATCCTCATTTATGTATTAAGTGATAAGTATTAAGTTGTAATACAAGATATAGATTCATTTTGAATTTGATGTATAATTTGTATTTGTTGAATAAAGGTATGCTGTACAAGTGAGATTACTATTTTCTTTCACTGAAAGAAAATAGTAACAGAACAAGTTCACAACGATGTTTAACAGAATTACTAATGATGGTTACAAAAGTTTATTTATCTAAACCGATTTTATCTTCTATTAAATAAGTATTTCTATCTGCTGAATTGCGGGAAATAAGTTCGCCTATAAAACCTGCTAAAAATAATTGTGTCCCAATTACAATCGAGATTAAACCTACATAAAAGATCGGGCGGTTGGTCATTTCAAACCTGGCGAATGCAAATTTTGCAATGGCCAAATATATCCAGATACATATACCGATAAAAAAAACGATTGAACCCCATAAACCAAAAACGTGCATTGGCTTTTTACTGAACTTGCCGACGAACATTATTGAGATCAGATCTAAAAAACCATTTACAAAACGGTTCCATCCGAATTTGGTTACGCCATATTTTCGCGGGCGGTGCTCTACTACTTTTTCGCCGATCTTTTTGAAGCCTGACCATTTTGCAAGTACCGGAATATAACGGTGCATTTCGCCATATACTTCAACACTTTTTACTACTTTGTTTTTATACGCTTTAAGGCCGCAATTAAAATCGTGCAATTTAATTTTAGATACACTGCTTGCAGCGGCATTAAATAATTTTGAAGGGATATTTTTGGTAAACTTATTATCAAAACGTTTTTTCTTCCAGCCGCTCACCATGTCGAAACCATCAACCACAATCATTTTCCGCAGTTCAGGAATTTCGTCAGGACTGTCCTGCATATCTGCATCCATCGTTATTACAACATCACCTTTGGCTGCTTTAAAGCCTTCATTTAAAGCTGCACTTTTGCCATAATTTCGTTGAAACCTAATGCCGCGGATGTGTTCATTTTTTTGCCGCAGGCTTTCAATTACGTTCCATGAATTGTCGGAGCTTCCATCATCCACCATTATTATTTCGTACGTATAATTATTTTCATACATCACGCGTTCGATCCATGCTGCCAGTTCGGGCAATGATTCATCTTCATTATATAATGGTATAACAATTGAAAGGTCCATTTATCTTTTTTGTTTTTTCATGATCATTACCGAGTATAATATTGTTATTGCCGCACCCAAAAATATATATAAAAAAGATGTTGATGCAATTTTTCCCGGCATAAAGATGGCTTTCAGTTGTCTGGCATTTTCTTCAATTTCGGGAGCGGTATGATTATGTTGCTGAATTAATAATTGATTGTTTGCTTCTATTTGCGCATCCCGTATTTCAGGATGAATGGTATAAAAAATAAAGGTATAAGCGGCCATTAAAAAACAAACTACAATAAATGTTTTAAAACCATTTGAAAAATAATCCCTGAATTCTGCTTTGGGGCCTACAAACCTTGCAAAATCTATCATGCTCCATGCGATGCCTGCCGAATAAATAATATAATTGAGGTATTGAAAATTACTATCCGGCGAAAGCTTTAAAACATAAATGGAAATGAATGACAGCGCTATTATAGCACATCCTGTTATCAACCCTTTTTTGGTAGCGCTTATAGGATATTTCATTTTATTGGTTAAGGTAAAGTGATTTTTCATTGATGATGCCAACAACTTTTCCTTTTAATGTTTTACCAATAAAAGCAGAATTTTTTGATTGGGAACGTATCATGGATTCTTCAAAAACATATTCAGTTGAGGGATTGAATAAAGTAAGTTTAGCTTTTGCACCTTCTTTAATTTCCGGAATTTCAAGTCCGAATATTTTTCTTGGGTTGATACTTAAAATATCAATCAGATCATTTGTATCTGTTTTTTTATTGGTTGTTCCAATTGCGCCAAACAACGTTTCCAAACCGATCATTCCATTTTTAGCATATTCAAACTCGCATGTTTTGGCATCCCAGTTTTGTGGTGTATGATGCGAAGCGATACAATCGATTTCTCCCTGTTGAAATGCTTGTCGTAAAAACAACATATCTTCTTTAGTCCTTAATGGTGGATTTACTTTTAAGTTAGTATCATAAGTAATTAAGTCTTCATCACAAAAGTTAAGATGATAAGGAGTTACAGAACAGCTGATGTTTAAACCATCCGCTTTTGCTTTTGATATTAACTCAATACTTTTTTTAGTAGATACGCCAGTAAAATGAATTTTTGAATTGGTATATTTTACCAGTTCAATATCTCGCGCGATCATCAGTTCTTCAGCTATTGCAGGTTTGCCCGGCAAACCTAATTGTGTACTGATGATACCTTCATTTATTAATCCCTGGGAATTAATGGACTTATCATCCGGCTGTTGAATAATCACTCCATCGAAAGCCAATATATATTGTAATGCTTTCAATAAAATTCCTGGTGACTGAATACTATTGTTTCCATCACTAAATGCAATAGCGCCGGATGTACGCATGTCATACATTTCGGCCAGTTCTTTTCCTTCTGTATTTTTTGTAACTGCGCCAGCCGGATAGATACTAACGGGAAGGGCTAATGATTTTTGAATAATATATTCAACCTGTGATTTGGTATGAATTGCAGGATTAGTGTTAGCTAATACAATCACATCTGTAAAACCGCCTGCTGCTGCTGCATTGGCGCCTGTTTCCAGTGTTTCGCGATATTCAAATCCCGGGTCGCAGAACTGAGAGAAAATATCCATCCATCCGATACTTATATGTAATCCTTTTTGTTCAATTACCTTATCCGCTTTTTCATTAATTGAATCAGCAATTGAACGGATTATCCCATCTGCAATAAAAATATCTTTTGTTTGCCCGTTAAAAGGAGAGGATGAATCGATAATGGTAGCCTGCTTAATTAAAACCGTCATTAGGACTGTAAAGAATTTGGTTGCGCTAAGATAATCTTTGTTTACTGAATTTTAGAAAATGGATTTATGTGAGTACTTTTGCTGTCCTTAAAATTTCGGGATGTAGCGCAGCCCGGTAGCGCACACGTCTGGGGGGCGTGGGGTCGCAAGTTCGAATCTTGTCATCCCGACTGTATCAGTAACTGCCTGTTTTTGAGCAGGCAGTTATGTTTTTCTTCTAAAATTTTTATTAATAAAGAGATTATTTAGATACAAGAACATAATCTTTTGTTTCATAAATTTTCTTGTATGTCAATGATGTGTCTTTATATTCCCGTTTAGTTATTAATAAATATTTAGCAACTGAATTTGCAAAATGATCCTGATCAGTATATATCCCATTTCTGTTTGTAAATAACCTGACTGCTCTTGGCTTGACAAACCCTATTATTTCAGCAGGTAATGTATTTTTTGAAATGTAATTATAGATACTTATCATCTCAGGAGTATAACATTCATTGGTATCTAACTTGTTATACAGAAAAATTTCATGCACGCTTAAAAGAAACATTATTCCGACAGATAAGGCTAATGTTATCGTAAGATATTTTATATTAAAATTGAATTTATCCCATAAGTATAACAAGCCTTTTATAAGAAAAAATATAAAAATTGGAATTACAGGAAATATAAACCGAACACCCTGATATGCAGGCCACACAAACAGGATACAAAGGCTGAACGCCATATATACTATAAAATGTAAATTTTGTTTCCATGCGGCAAACATTCCGATAATAGCAATAATTATAAATGGTAAGCTAAACTTCAGATTAATAAAAATGGATAGCGAAAAAAAGAACAAATAATATATGATCTTTTGATAAAGTTCAGCAAAAGAAAAAGTAGAAAAAAACATCTCAAAATGATTTTCACCTCCATGCGGAAGCAATATAAATACTAATCCAAAAAGAAATATAAATACCAAATATGGAATGATATAAAATAGTTTGTTTTTAATATCCGCTTTTACTGTAAATAATTGCTGGGCCTGATAAACAACAAGCGTTGGGATCAAAGCAATTCCTATATCTCTGGTGAAATATGAAAAATAAATAACTGCACCTAAAATAATCTGATTGGGAACAGTATTCTTTTTTGTCATAAGCAAAAGGCTTAACGAACTAAAAAAGAAAAAAGGCAGGTCTGAGCCAATAACATTTGCATAAGTGATAAACAGATAATTAACTGCAATACAAAAAGTAATACAAAATGCATAAAACGAATTGACAAAATAATGCCTGAATAATTGGTATAACACCGGAATGGAAAGAATAAAAAACATACCACAGAATGCTTTCATTGCAATGAAATTAATTCCAAAATAATGATAAACAGGGGTTAGCAAAAACGGAAAACCATTTGGATATAAATAAGGGCCTATCTGCTCGCTTGAATTTTGCATCGCATATTTATTCACATTATACAAGCTATATATTGATGAATGAATAAGCGATCTTGCCTGCTCAATATATAATGCAAAATCATCACCCCAGTCATGGCCGTCTTTTATACAAAAAACAATTAAAGTGGCGCTGATAAGCATTGTTACTGCCACCATCATTTTTTCTCTGGTACGGCTTATAGCTATATGATTAAGTTTCATGTATTAGTGGAGTTGCGAAAATATTTTATTGAAGAGTTTAATTTTAAAAAATAAGTAATGTACAAATAATTTGATCAATCTTATATCGTATAACAAGTATAGATTTTTTAATACAATTTGTTTTCTAAAAATCACCGGTAAATTCTTTTCTATAATTTCAGGAAAAATTAAATAATATTGGTAATGGCCACGCCAAAAAGATTACTGGAACTGGATGCACTTAGAGGAATTGCAGCTATATTGGTAGTGCTTTTTCATTGTACCATGTACAGAAGCGAAGCTGATTACGGGTTTAAGCTGGGAGTAACAGGAGTAGACCTTTTCTTTATGATCAGCGGGTTTGTTATATTACTTACTTTAAGTAAAACAGATAACTGGAAAAGTTTCGCGATAAACAGGTTTTCAAGACTATTCCCAACATACTGGACCTGCGTTACATTTACTACCATCCTCATTGTTTTTTATAACAATTATTCAGGTATTTCCTCATCCCTGTTAATGTGGCAATACGTTACCAATATGACTATGTTTCAGCAATATTTCCGGATGCAGGATATAGATGGCCCGTATTGGACAATGATCATCGAAATGCTATTTTACCTGTTTATGTTATTGATCTTTATATCAAAAAACCTGAAGAATATAGAAATCATCGGCGCAATACTTTTAGCGCCCATACTTTTTTACAGTACTTCATATTTTGAAAAACATTTTAGTTTCACTGATTACAGGCTCGGGCATTGGGTTCCATTGATAAATCATTTTCCTTTATTTCTTGCTGGCATGGTTTTTTATAAAATCAAATCTGATAAGCCATCTTTAATCAGGTACCTGCTTATTGCCGGCTGTTTTATAGTTCAACTCATGCTGTTTAATGCCGGCGGACGAAGTAATGGATTTATTTCATTGCAACAGTATTCAATAATGCTTTTGATATATTTTCTTTTGTTTATTTTATATATGCGCAACCGGCTTTCGTTTATAGTTAACCGTTATACATTGTTTTTAGGTAACATATCTTTTAGTTTATATCTCATTCACCAATATATTTCAGTTACAATTATTATTCCATGGTTAAGCGAATATTTAAAATGTAATTTCCTAATAGCTGTTATTGCAGATCTGGTAATCATATTGTCACTCGCTTTTCTCATTACAAAATTCGTCGAAAAACCCGCCATGAGTTATATAAGAAAAAAATACCGCGAAAGAAATTTGCTGAAAGAATAGAACAACACGATTTGATTATAATATTTCATTTTTATTATTCGGACAGATCTTTCTGCAGATAAATTTATTTTTTGAGCCCGGCGAAAAAATATAATTCAGCTTCATTGGCGTCGCACTCTTATACAGTATATTTCTATTCAGCAAAAAAATATTTTAGTTGTTCAATCTCACAGATTAAAATCTTGGAGGACAGGCGTAATGAGGTTTCATATTTTCACTGCGTTTACTGGTCACCGTTAGTGAAAGCTCCACGCTGTTCGTAAAAGCAACAGAAGAACCTAAAGTAGATATATTCGCATCATAACTTAATCCCACAGTAAGGTTATTGTATTTAAATCCGGCATAAGGAACCAGCGCATCTTTATATCTCCAGCTCGCACCCCACATCACATCTACATTAGGGTCCATAGTGCCTTTCTGAAAGTAGCCGCCGATCATGCGTTCTTCAGCATTTCCCTGGCGCATATAAATAAAGTTGGGTGTAAAAGTAGTATTGCCTTCCAGCGATATTTTTACACCACCATTCCACGTATAACGTATAGGAAGCCTGCGTTTAAGTCCTTCTGCCAAAAACGGATCGTAAGGCTGGGTGAGATGGTTCATAGAAAAGCCTCCAAAAACATTGGCGTTTTTTTGCGGGGTGTTATCGAAATAAGCTACGCCGGCAGCAGCATCAAAATCCGTAGCAGAAGTTAGTTTAAAAATTTCAGAAGATGCAACGGAAGGATCAAAGCCAACATTGGCCACCCACTGATCGCCAAACTGTAATTTTGAAGGGTCAAATCTTCTGTTAATAAATCCTGCCTGCAAACCCCAGATAATGCGTTTGTATCCGTCCGGGTCAAACTTCATGCCCTGGTATGCCACAGTAAAATATCCCTGAGTATAACGATAGCCGCCATCTCCGGCGGTTTGAGACAATATATTTAAACCCAAATTTAGTTCACGCATCGTAGTCATATCAGCCGAAACACCCGTGGTGGAATACGGTTTATCAACACTTACCCATTGATTTTTATAAATAGCAGTAGCTCTGTAATCACCATCTATAACGCCTGTAAAAGCAGGACTGAGATATAAGGGGTACGCATAATATTGTGAAAAATGCGGATCTACCTGTGCCCTGGTTTTAACAGACAAAAGCATAATAAGCATCAATAACAATAAATATGAATAGCGCCGTACCATAATTGCCTATCGTATTAAATTTAAAAAGCCATGTGCTGTTTTTTGAGAACTATTTCTCATTACTGCAACTACTACATATGCGTATACGCCAACAGGCTGTGGCACACCTTTATAGTTGCCATCCCATCCTTTCGTGAGATCTGTTGTTTCATATAAAAGTTGCCCCCATTGGTTATATATCCGCAACAATCCATGATCAATGTTAGTGCCGTATACACTAAAGTAATCATTAACACCATCATTGTTGGGTGAGAAGGCATTTGGCACATAAAAGTCATCGGTTTGATTTACTTCCAGCACCAGTGCGGCAGAAGCAATACATCCATCATTTGACTTAGCCGTTACCGCTATATGAATGGTGGAATCAGCAACTACCATTTGGGTCATGGCATCCTGTACAGGAAAAACAATAGAAGGCTGCCAGTCAAGAACACTATAAGGTACATTGCCTGCTGAAACAAGGTTAACAGATGTACCGCTGCTAACATTGTTGGCAGAAGCTGTAAGGGTTAAATTGAATGGTTCTGTACTTACGATAATATTGGTAATCTGATATACGCTATCGCATCCGCCCACGCTTTCTATGATATTTTTTATTACCGTAGAAGCATTAAAGGTAGTGCCATCAAATACCACACTATTACATCCGCTGACAGTATCCTGGATTGTAATCGGATTAATAGGTGCGATGGTAATCGTTGTTACCTGATAGATGCTGTCGCAACCGCCAGCACTTTTTATAGTATCACGTATAACTGTCGATGTTGTATATGTGACACCGTTAAATACCACACCGGAACAGCCACTGGTATTAGTATTTTGTGTAATCGGTGCTATTGGTGCAATGATAATGGTGGTCACCTGATAAATGCTGTCGCATCCTCCGGTGGCCTTAAGTGTATCGTGTACAACGGCGGACGCCGTATAGGTGACGCCGTTAAAGACAAGGCTGTTACAGCTGCTGATGCTGGAATCATGTTCT
>Ga0206833_1040_pt1 | contig 33511 bp, 26 predicted proteins | sample Alteio_BWOrgCont_32_FD_152891 | JGI IMG/M metagenome (GOLD analysis project Ga0206833, IMG submission 152891) | Enriched cells from forest soil in Barre Woods Harvard Forest LTER site, Petersham, Massachusetts, United States -... | ecosystem: Environmental > Terrestrial > Soil > Temperate forest >... | reverse complement strand
GCCGCGGCATCGGGCTTACTGCTTTCAAACCATTCTTATGGCGATGAAGCGGGTTGGAATTTGGATGATATTACTAATCGTTGGGAATGGTACGGATTGCCCGGCGATTCGGTAGATTATAACTTTGGCTTTTATGGGCAGCGGACACAACAATGGGATCAGATTGCATTTAATGCACCATATTACCTTATTGTTGAATCGGCAGGTAATGCCCACGCATACCCTGGCCCTGCTGTGGGCGACGATTATTATGGTTACGCCAGCGCCGCCAACCAAACCCTGGTTGATAAGGGCCCAAGGCCTGCCGGTATAAGCAGTAATACCTGGTACGATGTGATAAGTACTACAGGTAATGCAAAAAATATTTTAACCGTTGGTGCTGTGAACCCCTTGCCATTTGGCCCGGCTACAAGCTCATCAATATCAATAGCATCATTTAGCAGTTGGGGGCCATCAGATGATGGACGCGTTAAACCTGATATTGTAGGTGATGGGGTGAATGTACTTTCGACGGGAAGCTCGGGGCCCGAAACCTATATAGTGTTGTCGGGTACCTCTATGTCGGCACCAAATGTTACGGGCTCCTTATATTTATTACAGGAGTATTATGCCGAAAAAAACAACGGCAATTTTATGCGGGCGGCAACCCTTAAGGGGCTGGCATGCCATACGGCTATTGACGCCGGAAATCCGGGCCCTGATTATATTTACGGATGGGGCCTGCTGAATATGACCGCTGCTGCACAGGCAATAACCAACAACGGAACGAAAAGCCTGATAAAAGAGAACACACTTCAGCAAGGGCAGCAGCAAACCTATAATGTAACGGCATCGGGTAATGGTGTATTGTCGGCCACAATTTCATGGACAGATCCTGCCGGAATACCAACGCCCGATGGTACGGTGAATAGCCGCACCCCAAAACTGGTTAACGATTTGGATATCAGGATAAGTGATAGTACCACCAGTTATTTGCCCTGGGTGTTGGACCCTAATAATCCATCGGCCGCTGCCAAAACAGGCAATAATATATTGGATAATGTTGAGCAGGTTTATATTCCCGGCGCTGTACCAGGTAAGGCCTATACCATTACCGTTTCGTATAAAGGAACACTCACTGGTGGTTCGCAGGATTATTCGCTGATCACAACCGGCATTGGGGGGACGGCTTACTGCACATCAGCGCCTTTATCTAATGCCGATTCGCGCATTAACAATGTAACGCTGGCAAATATCAATAACACTCCCTCGGCTGGGTGTACTACCTATACTAATTTTACCAATTTAACGGCACAATTGGAGCAGGGGAAAGCCTATCCTTTAAGTATAACTTTGGGTACCTGTGGGGCTAATTTTAATAAAGCCGCCAAGGTTTTTATCGATTGGAACGGTAATGGCATTTTTGACGCGAATGAGTTAGTGGCTACTACCGGTTTATTTAATGCAACAGGTACTTATACTACTAATATTATCGTGCCCGCCTCAGTACAACCCGGCAACTATAGTGTGATGCGTGTGGTACTAACCGAAACAAGCGATACATCAACCATAAAGCCATGCGGTACCTACGGCAAAGGAGAAACACAGGATTACAGGGTTCAATTTCTGCCAACCGCCACAGATGCCGGAATAACCGCCATAGTGACTCCCGATTCTACAGGATCATGTTCATCGGCTACGCAGGTTACGGTAAGTATAAAAAATTTTGGAAGCGGCCCGATAAGTAATATCCCGGTTACGGTGGTTATTACAGGTCCCAATAATATTGTTACCACATTGCAGCAAACCTATACCGGCTCACTGGCTCCGCTTGAGCAGGAAAATTTTACGCTTAACGGAACTTTTAATGCGGTTGCAGGTTCAAGCTATCAAATTACCGCAGGTACCAATCTACCGGGCGATCCTATTTTGTCCAATAATCAGGTTAGTGAAACTGTTTTAATAAGTTCGGCACCGGTAGCGTCAGATTTAACGGCTTATTATTGCAGCAATACCAGCCAATATCAATTATCAGGTACGGCCGACGGCGAATTGTTATGGTATCAGCACGTGGCTGATATGGTTCCTGTTGCTTATGGTACACCTATCCTAACAAGTGCGCCGCCGGTTAATAATACTTATTACGCGGGTATAAATGATTTTAGTGCCACAATTGGCCCGGCTACCAAAAATGTTTTTGCAGGAGGGGGATACAATCAGTTTACGCCATACGTTACCGTAAATACAAATATCCCGGTTATTATTGAAAGCGCCCGTTTGTATATCGGGAACTCCGGAAAAATAACTTTTAATGTAACTAATATTAATGGCGAAGTAATATCAACCAACACAATTGATGCTGTTGCTACCGCCACCAACCCGCAGCCTGGCGCACAGGCCGATGATCCGAACGATCAGGGTGCCATTTATAATTTGAACTTATTATTGCCTGCCGCCGGTACGTATACCATTACAGCAGTTTTTGATAGCACAGCGACTATTTACCGCAGCAATACCGGGGTAACGGGTTATCCTTTTACGGCGGGTAATGTGTTTAGCATCACTGGCAATGGCGCCACATCGGCAACAGATACGGCCTATTATAAAGGCTTTTACTATTATTTTTATAATATGAAGTTGAAAAGTGCTGGCTGCGCTTCAACTGCAAGGCAGGCAGTTACAGTGAGCAACCCAATTATAACTCAAAATGGCGCTATGCTTAGTTCAAATTTCCCATCGGGCAATCAATGGTATTTGGATGGCTATCCCATAGTCGGGGCAATCAATACCGCTTACAAGCCAACCGAAAGTGGCAATTATCAGGTTAAAGTTAATCTGGTAAGCGGCTGCCAGTTGGCGTCAAATAATTTGTTTTATGTGGTGCCCGGCAGTTCGGCTAATAATACAGATATTGGCCTTGTTTTATTCCCCGTGCCTGCAAAAGGCCAGCTCAATGTTATTTTTAATGCTAAAACAAGCAGCAATTTAACATTAACACTAATAAACGCGGCGGGCCAAATTGTTTCTGCTACCACACAGACTGTTGCCGCCGGGAATTTTAATACTGCGCTCGATGTATCCAACCAGGCACCCGGTACCTATATTTTAAAGTTATCGCTGGGGCAAAAAGATTATAACAACAAAATTATTATTGAACGATAAAATGGTCATTTGGTCATTGGTTCATTAAGTCATTATTTGATGTTGGCGATTATCCCAATGACCCAATTATAAATGAACCAATTACTTGATAGTGTATTTTATGCCGATGGCCGGGGCTATATCGCCAAAGGGACCGGTTGCCAGTTCAAGACGGGGATTTAAATCAAGACTAATAGCAATGGGGGTTTGGGGGATAATATATTCTAACCCTAAAACACCATCAATACCTAATAATAAATGCCCGGTATTGTAAACCTCGTTGCCGCCGTCAAAGCGCTGATAAACGCCGCTGCCAATAGCACCGATGTGAAAACCTGCCCCATAATAAAACCTTAATTCGGGCACATTGAAGGCTTCCTGGTGAAATTCGTATAAGCCGGTTATTACCACACCGTGTTCCCTGAAACCCAGTTCGCCTTCCAAAGCTACATCAGGATTGGTGAAGTATTTTACAGAAACGCCGTCTTCATAGCCGCCAAATTTAAAGCCTACGGCTGTGCTGTAAGTGTCGCCCGTAGACTGTGATGACTGCGCTTTTGAGTGTGTGCTTATCAATAAAGATGAGATTAAAACAAATAAGCTTAAGAATAATTTTTTCATAGATGATTTTGAAATTGAACGGCGAAATTGCGATTTTATGACTCTTTTTTCAAAATTCTCTATTTTTTTAAATTTAAGTAGTTGATTTTTAGGAAGTAAATAAATGGGTGCAATCCCAATCATTATGTTTATACACCAAACGTTTCGATGGAACGTGAACTACTACCGACCAACCGTCCTTACAGGACGAAAATCGAGGTGATCGTCCTGTAAGGACGAATGGTTGGTAGAAGACGAATTGTCGGTGGAAAAAAATATTCAATAACAAATTTCAAGCTCCATCGGAACGTTTCGTGCAAAAGCGACAATTTGAATAGCCTCCATGTTTATTATCCGGCTGAAAATGATAAATTAGGCGGACTAATTTTAATCTTCATGAAACATCAATCCGGCTCAGTCTTCATCTCCCAACTTTATAGTTGTTTTCGAAAAATGGTATTTGTGTTTTTACCGGTAATGGTAATTGCTCAAATAACTATTGCGCAGGATAATACAGCCTGTCGCAATGGTATGGTTGTTTGCGCCACGCCCGAAGCATCTAAAGTGGGCCTTGACGTTTTGAAAAAGGGAGGAAACGCTGTTGACGCTGCTGTAGCAGTACAATTTGCGCTGGAGGTTACGCACCCCGAAGCCGGTAATATTGGCGGCGGCGGATTTATGGTTTACCGGGCCGCAACAGGTAACGCTAACACACTCGATTTTAGAGAAAAAGCCCCTGCCAGGGCCAGCACGAATATGTATTTGGATAGCGCAGGGAATGTGATACCTGATATGAGCATATCAACCCACCAGGCATCTGGCGTTCCCGGATCGGTTGACGGCATGGTTGAGGCGCACAGTAAATATGGCAGTTTGAAATGGGCCGGTCTGGTTCAGCCGGCTATTGATTTAGCCCGTAATGGGTTTAAAATAACAGCCAGGCTGGCTTCGGCACTTAATCATAACCGTAGCCAGTTTATAAAGTTGAATGCCGGAAAAAATTACCTGTTAAAGGATGGCGATTGGAAAGAAGGCGATTTACTGGTTCAGGAAGATTTAGCCCAAACATTAGAATTGATAAGGGATAACGGGCGTGATGGTTTTTATAAAGGCAGAGTGGCTGATGAACTGATTGCCGAGATGAATAAAGGCAATGGCCTGATAGTACAAGCCGATTTGGATAATTATCATTCGGTTTGGCGCAAAGCCCTTACCGGCACTTATAAAGGATACAAAATTATAGCCATGCCGCCGCCTTCAAGCGGAGGAATAGCCTTATTGCAATTACTTCACTCGGTAGAACCATATCCTTTAAAACGTATGGGCCATAATACTGACTCAACAATCAGATTAATGGTTGAAGCTGAGCGCAGGGTTTATGCCGACAGATCTAAATACCTGGGTGATCCTGATTTTTTTAAAGTACCGGTTGACAGCCTTTTAAACCCTGCATACATTGACTCACGAATGAAAAGTTTTAGCTGGAATGCCGCGACACCAAGCGCCAGCATTGAACCCGGAAAATTTGTAGGGTACGAAAGCGATCAAACCACCCACTACTCCATTGTTGATAAAGAAGGGAATGCGGTTTCTATTACCACCACGCTGAACGACTCTTTCGGGTCGAAAATATTTGTTAGCGGTGCCGGTTTCCTGCTGAATAATGAAATGGATGATTTTAGCTCCAAACCCGGCGTACCCAATATGTATGGCGTAACCGGCGGCAAGGCCAACAGCATTCAGCCCAATAAACGTATGTTATCGTCCATGACGCCCACCATTATCGAGAAAAACGGCAAACTGTTTATGATAGTAGGTACTCCCGGAGGATCAACCATTATAACGTCGGTATTTCAAACCATATTAAATGTAATTGAGTTTGATATGGATATGCAGCCGGCGGTTAGCGCCAAACGTTTTCATCACCAATGGCTGCCCGATGACGTGGAAACAGAAAAAGATGCATTAGATAACGCCACCATTAATGCCTTGCAGCAAAAAGGGTACAAAGTAGTTTCACGCGGGACCATTGGCCGGGTTGATGCCATTTTGGTTACCAAAGATGGCTATTACCAGGGCGGTGCCGATCCACGCGGAGATGATACCGCTTTGGGTTTTTAATTCTTGAGGGTAACTATTTGTAAATATGCAAAACAATCCATCCCGTTGCCAATTCCCACTAATGACTAATTTTCCGTTTGCAAATTCAGTTTGTGTAGTTTATGTTTGTTGGTTATGCAGGGTAGCGTAAAACACCAGGAAACGATTGACTATTTTTTGAAAATAGTTTGGCAAACAGTTGCTAACCGGTACAACCAGTTGGTAACTGATTTTGGCATAACGCAATCTATTGGTTATCTGCTTATTAATATTGATGAGCAGGATGGCACTACAGTTTCACAGGCAGCAGCACTGCTGGGCCTTAAATCAACCAGCCTTTCACGCATGCTGCGTCAATTGGAAAAATCAGGACTGATTTACCGGGAATCAAACGAAGGCGACAAGCGCTCGGTTAAGATATATTTAACACCGCTGGGTAAAGAAAAGCGGCAAATGGCCAGAACAGTTGTTAAACAGTTCAATAATTACCTTAACAGCCATATCAGCGAAACAGATAAAGAGTACCTGGTAAAAACCCTCAAAAAAATAAACCAGCTTACACTTAATTACAAACCCGAATGAGCAGTGAGCAATGAGCAGTGAGCAGTGAGCAGTGAGCAGTGAGCAGTGAGCAGTGAGCAGTGAGCAGTGAGCAGTGAGCAGTGAGCAGTGAGCAGTGAGCAGTGAGCAGTGAGCATCATTATGTTAACCAGGAAGCGCTTCATAACTTTAATTCGCTAAATTTTTCACTCACAATTTATAATTCAGCATATAAGTTTATTTAAAATTGCACGTTAATTGGTTGAGTTTTACAGCAAATTACATTGCTTAACAGATAATAATTGTTAAAAAATGTTAAGCTGCTGTTTTTGAATTATAAAAGAATAAATTTGCCGATTGAAACAGCTGTGCATAATAGCAGGCTGTAATGAAATGCAGCTGAGTTTACAAAAGGCAAAATTAACCGAATTGGAGAAGAACAACGGATGAACCGGATACTGTTAATTTTATTGCTTTTTGCTGCCGGTTTATCAGGCTGCAGTAAATCATCAAATAGTGCTGACCAGATAAATGCGCAGCTGGGTATTGATGAAAAAATTATAACTGGTTATTTAAAAAACAATAATATAACTGCAACACAGGTGGATTCATCGGGTGTGGCAACCGGAATTTATTATACGATTGATACCGTTGGCACGGGAGTGAATTTGTACACCAGCTCAACCCTGGTAACAATGGGTTATACAGGCACCTTGTTAAATACAAATGGAACATTAGGGGCAGTATTTGCAGAAACAGATACGCCGCCCAATAATTTTCATCCCTCCTTTGTTTTAGGTTCGGTAATAAGGGGCTGGCAATTGGGTTTGCCGGCTGCTAAGGTAGGTGTTGGAGGTACGTTAACGTTATATGTGCCTTCAAAGTATGCTTACGGGCCTTACGCGCAGCCACAAATAGGATTGCCTGCAAATGCAGTAACCATATTTAGGATTACCATATTTAACATAACAAATTAAAAAGCGTATTTAAAAACTATAATAAAAGATAGTATGACGATGCAGGCTGATTAGCCGTTTAAAAACAAATATTACAAATGAAACAAACAACTTTTATTCTTTTATTATTTTGTGTAATAGGTTTACTATCATGCCGGAAAAGCAAAATTGAGCCTGATATTAAACAATATGATCAGCAGCAGATATTAAATTATATACAAAAGCAGGGGATAACCGGAATGGTAAGGGATACCGTAGGCGGCGACACAACCGGCATATACTATCAGATACTTACGCCCGGAACGGGGGCCAGATTAACCTACCCAAACCAAATTTCAATGGTATACACTGTGCAAACATTTGACGGCACATATACCTCATTAGATACTATAAATAATCACTTTTATGATTATTTAGGCCATATATCAACTGATAACCTGCCTTTGGGTTTGCAGACTGCTATTATAAACGACCTGAAATACAGCGGTGGCCGCATGCGTGTTTTAATACCATCACATCTGGCTTATGGCGTAAATGGTACGGGTTCAGGAAGTACCCAGGTTGCTAATTCACGTATTGGCGGTAATGAATGTTTGGATTACTATGTTAATATAGTTGATAATCAGGCCACTTACGATGATTTATCAATACAAAAATACATGGCCGCAAATGCCATGACCGGCTATACCAAAATTACCGACAATGCTGATGCTTATGGTACTTACTATAAGGTATTAACCGCACCAACAAGCAATGATTTTATTACTTTCAACAGTACACTTACTTATTATAACACCGGCCAAATGATAAATGGGGTTATTTTTAGTGACCAGAATGCCACAGTAGGAACCGCTGATGTAAATACGCTGGTAGCAGGCGTGCAAACCGCAATGATAGAAAGTCAATCAAGTGTTGGAAGCAAGATATCCATTCTTGTTCCATCAAAAGCAGGTTACGCAACAACTTCAACAACAGCCGCCAATCAATATGGTCAGTCGGTTACTGTACCTGCTAATAGTGTTTTACGGTTTACATTTGTAATTGCGTCTGTTACGCCGTAATTAAATAAACAGCATAATTTATTATGGGGGTTTGTATATAAGCTTAAAAGCAAATATTCAACCCCCATTTTTATTTTATCCAGATAAAGCTTGCTTAAATACTTTTAAACACCTGTCGCGGGCAAAAGTGTGATCAATAATGGGTTGTGGATATTTGCTAAAATCGGCATATTCCGGAACCCATTTTTTGATGTATTTAAGGTCAGGATCAAATTTTTTTAATTGCGCATCCGGACTAAAAATCCTGAAATAGGGTGCTGCATCTGTTCCACATCCGGCGGCCCATTGCCAGCCGCCAACATTGCTGGCCATTTCATAATCCAGTAGCTTGCGGGCAAAATAACGCTCGCCCCAGCGCCAGTCTATCAATAAATGTTTACTCAAAAAGCTGGCCGTCAGCATCCTTATGCGGTTGTGCATGTAGCCTGTGGCGTTTAGCTCGCGCATGCCGGCATCTACCAATGGGAATCCTGTTTCGCCTTTGCACCAGGCTTCAAATTGCTTTTCATCATTAATCCACTTAATTCGGTCGTACTCCGGTTTGAAGGCATGATCGGTAGTTTGTGGGAAATGATACAATATCATCATATAAAACTCCCTCCAGATCAGTTCATTGAGCCATGTTTTTTGGGTGAATGTGCTGGCCGTGCGAATAAGCTCGCGGATGCTCACAGTGCCAAAACGTAAATGCAGGCCAATATGCGTGGTGCCTTTTATCGCTGGGAAATCCCGTTGTTCGGCATAATCGGCTATCAGCTCTTTATAATGGATGGCCGGAAATTCAAGATTGCTTTTTTCGAAGCCCAGATCCTTTAACGCGGGAAGTGTGAGTGGTTTTGTTTGGAAAAAATGGTTGAAATAGTTTTTGTTAGGATATGCCTTAAAATAAAACGGCGTAAGCTTGCTATACCACCTACGGTTATAGGGCGTATAAACGGTGTAAGGCTTGCCATCGTCTTTTACAACTTCGTTCTTCTCAAAAATTACCTGGTCCTTATAGGTATTAAAGCTGATGTTTTGTTTAGACAGAAGCCCTGCAATTGCATCATCACGTGTTTTGGCGCCGGGCTCATAATCATGATTGGTATAAACCGCTTTGATGTGGTATTCATTTAAAAGCTTTTTCCATGCATTTTCGGGCGTGTCATAAAATACCAATAAACTGCTGCCGAGCTTTTGCAGCGACGCATCGAGCTCTTTAACTGTTTGATAAATGAAAGTTACCCGCGCATCGTCCTTATCTTCTAAACGGTTAAGGATATCTTTGTCAAAAATAAATATCGGCAATATGGATAAGCCGCTTTTTAAGGCATGGTACAAACCTGCGTTATCATCCAAACGCAAATCGCGCCGGAACCAAAAAATGGCAACAACAGTGTTATTATCCATAAATATCTTTCAATGCTTCCGGCAATTCGGGGTATTTAAATTTAAAACCGGCATCCATTATTTTTTGTGCCGATACTTTGGTGCTGCCTAATACAATGGTGCTCATTTCGCCCATAATTAATTTTAACAAAAAGGCAGGGACATTGGGCGCCCACAATGGTTTGTTTAATTGTTGGGCAATTGCCAGTGTAAGTTGCTTGTTGGTAACCGGATTTGGGGCAACCATATTATAAATACCTACAAGATCTTCATTTTCTATAGCAAAAAGATACATATCCACCACATCCTGCCAATGTATCCACGGTATCCATTGCTTACCCGAACCGAGTGGCGAACCTACCCACAGTTTTATGGGCATTTCTATTTTGGCCAGCGCGCCACCTTTATCTAATACTACCCCGGTACGGTATTTTACTATGCGTAAACCCAACTCTTTGCCTTCGTCAACAGCCGCCTCCCAGTCAATACAGCAACGGGCCATAAAATCGGTATTCGGGCCGCTTTCTTCGGTTAATAATTCATCGCCCCTGTCGCTATAATAACCAATGGCCGCTGCTGAAATTACCGACTTTACCTGGTGGCTTTTTTTACCAAGCAATTCATAAATCAGTTGTATCGATTTTACGCGACTATCAATCAATTCGCGTTTGCGCTCTTCCGTCCAGGGTTTATCGGCAATACCCGCCCCGGTAAGGTGGATAATAATATCAATTCCATCAATACACTGCTCATCAATCTGACCTTTATCAATATCCCACAAAAAAGTTTTCACCCTTTTGTCTTTACCCGGCGAGCGGCTTAAATGGCTTACCTGATAACCCTTTTTCAATAATTGCTGGGTTAAACTAAAGCCGATAAGACCAGTACCGCCGGTAAGGAGAATGCTTTTTTGTTTGTTCATGCTTTTGGTTTAGTAGTCGACAATCTATAATTCATTGATGAGGAAATAATTTCGCCTATGATCCATGAACAATCAACTATGAACTAAAAGGTGTTTACACTATCAGATACAACAACCTTGCTGCACAGCGGTTTTGCATAGTTTTCTACAAATAGCAAATGGGTGGGGTCAATTTGATAAGCTTCCTGTGCTTCGGGGGTATCAAACAAAATCAAAAGTGATACATCATAAGAGCGGTCAACCACATCGCGGAAAGTTTCGGCCACAACACCGATATGAATATCGCGGATATGGCTGATGGGCACCAGCGTGTACAGGCCTTCAATTAATTTTTGTTTATCGGCTTTATCTTTCAGCCATAGGTGTACATGATGTACAAAGGTGTTTTTGAGTAGCATGAGTAAGGGTTTATTATTTGTTTTATTGTTTAATGCATACAGCCGATATAAACTTTTGATTTTAATTCAAAAGCCTCTTTTTGCCCGGCGATTATATTCAATGCGCTATCGGCACTATTTTTCTTTTCATAAATACCGGCTATAAGGCCTATTGTCTTGTCTTTTGAATCGGGCTTATAAACTGTCATATACTCCAGGCTCAGATTTGCAGAAGGATACCGGCGTGGGAAATAGTCGCCGGCATATATTTCATCGGATGATGTGTCCGGCACAATAATCAGGTCTTTAGATTTATCATAATGTCTGTCCATTGTATCAATCGGGATGCCTGTTGATTGCTTAACTGTGAACATCTTATCTCTCAATAAATAATAGTTTGTACCAGTATCAACCACAACTATATAATAATCGGCATAAGCATCTTTTTGCTCATCGATATCTTCGTTGTTGTTAAATGCGGATACAGCTTTTGATGATTTATATTTTGCGGGACTGACTTTGGTGACAGCACCTACTTCTTGTTTTTTATGCTTGCTTTGGCAGGCAAACAAAGCAAGTATAAATATTAAGGTCAAACGGCTTTTCATTTAACCACTAAGTTAATACATTTTAATATCGATAAGGAACGGTGATCAAACTATCAGCTTAATTAATACTCCAAAACCACATGCGGCTTAAAAGTATCCGTTTGTACTTCGGCTTTTAGTTCATGCAGAATATTGTACAGGCCAAAATTGGTGCGGTTAACATAAATAAAGTGTTTTACGCCGCGTGCCTGTTTAAATTCGGGCATTTTAGATACTTTTTCGCCGAAGCCATACAATTCATCAAAAAAGGCAGTCTGACTAAAATCAAAACGATCTTTAATATAAGGCTTGGCAAACAGGCCGATCATCTGCTTATACATGGAATAATAAAACTCAATCTGCGACGGGGTATCTTCTTTATGGATCATATCCAGCTGGCGGAAAGCTTTTATGGTTTCGTCCCTGTTATCCATTAAACTGGTGGAAGTGAGCGAAAAGAAAGGATAATAAAAATCCTCCGGCATTTCCTTAATGCAGCCAAAGTCAATAATACCAAGTTTGCCCTCTGGCGTTATCATAAAGTTGCCTGGATGCGGATCAGCATGTACAGCGCGGAGCTCATGCTGCTGAAAGTTATAGAAATCCCACAAAGCCTGACCGATGGCGTTTCTTAATTGTTGCGATGGGTTAGTATTTAAAAACTCCCGCAGATGCTGCCCTTCCAGCCAGTCCATCGTAATGATGCGCTTACTGGATAGCCCGGGATAATATTTAGGGAAAACCACATTGTCCAGATTGGCACAGGCGGTTGAAAACTCGATGGAACGCCGTACTTCCAATTCGTAGTCGGTTTCTTCCAGCAGGCGCTCTTCTACCTCGCGCATGTAAACGTCTAGCTCCTTTTCGCTCATGCCCAGCAGGCGGAAAGCAAAAGGTTTTACCAGCTTTAAATCGGATGAGATAGAATCGCCTACGCCGGGATACTGGATCTTTACGGCCAATTTTTTGCCATTTAACTCCGCTTCATGTACCTGTCCTATAGATGCCGCATTAGAAGAGCGGACATTAAATTTATCATAAATTTTATCAGGCGACTTACCGAAATATTTTTTAAAGGTTTGTACAATTAACGGACCTGACAGTGGCGGGGCATTATACTGCGATTGCGAAAATTTATCGGTATAAGCTTGTGGCAGCAGGTTTTTATCCATGCTAAGCATTTGCGCTACTTTGAGTGCACTGCCTTTTAGTTCGCTTAGTGATTCATAAATGTCGGCAGCATTATCTTCATTCAGTTCTGAATTATCCATATCCGGGTTAAACAGCTTTTTTGAATAATGCTTTATGTAGTTGCCCCCAACCTTAAATCCGGTTTTCACAAACTTTGCCGAACGTTGTACTTTGGTAGTAGGTATGCTATTTTGTTCTTTCGGCGTATCACTCATCTTTTTGTTATTTAAATAATGCGGCAAGCGTTTGTACGTTTAGCGCGGTATAATCGTCAATCACCAGGTTTACCGGTTGTAAATCGGCAGCCGGGTGCCCGGTGGTAATTCCCACAACTTTCATCCCTGCACTATTACCCGCTTTAAGTCCGGCTAATGAATCTTCAAATACCACGCATTTTTCTGGTGGCATATTGAGCATTTCGGCGGCTTTTAAAAATATGTCAGGATTGGGCTTTGGCTTGCTCACCATACTGGAGTTAACAATTTCTTCAAAATCGCCCCTTATTGGTACACGATCGAGTATGAAATTAATATCCTCCACCGTTGCCGAGGTGGCCATCGCCATTTTTATACCTGCATTTTTTAATCCGGTCAAAAAGTTTTCCAAACCTTTTATTGCCGTTACATGCGGTGCATATAATTCACGGTAGTATCCTTCTTTTTCATCCAGCAAACCTTTTAATGTTGCTTTATCATCGGTATTAAAAAGCCTTTTCAGGGTTTCTATTATCGGAACACCGCTTATTTCGGTATAATAGGTCGTTTTGCTTAGCTCGCCTTTGTTGTATTTTTTAAAAAGCGCCTGCCATGATTTATAATGATATGGGGTGTTATCAATTAAAGTACCATCCATATCAAAAATTACTGCGAAGTTGTTAGTTGCTTCCAAATCCCATGCTTTCTTTAAGACCGCCATGTTTGGCTAAAAATTTACCATACTCAAACAGGTTGTCGATAGGAGAACGCTGGAAAAGATCGAAAGTAACATTGATGCCTTTTTCAATGGCTTCGTCTGTTTTTTCAAAGCCGGTTGAGTTATCGTTTATCCAGAAGTTAAGCACAAAAACCATTTGCACCCAAAGCGCATCTTTATAACGGTTAGAAAAGAATTTACGCTCCGAAAGCTCATTCGATTCAATGCCTTCTGCAATAAGCGACTGGCAAAAGTTTTCAAAAACTTCTTTTATACCACTAAATGTTTGCGGCGTTGAAAAGCTTTTGGGCTGTTTCTTTATGCTGTAAACCACAAAGCTGCGGCTGCCTTTAATTAGCTCAAAAAAGCTGTAAAAAAATGATAATGCTTTTTCGCGCGAGGTATATTGCGCCCAAACTTCCTGGGTTTTTATTTCGGCGATGGTTTTCACCGCAAAATTTGTCCAGATGTTTTGTTCGATAGCATCGAACGAGGCAAAGAACCGGTAAAATTCTTCTTCGGCCATTTTGTTTTTCTTTGCGAATATATAGACCGACTTAGGCTGTTCGCCTTCTGTAAGTACAAAATCTATATATGCTTTCTGGATGCTCTCTACAGTAGCCATAGCAGGTGATTTTATTGATAAATATAAAAGTATAACATAATCACAATGAAAATGTCATCATACTCTATAATTAACGATTTGTTTTAGGCGATATTACAAATGGTATAATATCATGTTTGTAACTATAACGATGGGTTTTAAAACCCATCGTTATGAAACTCATCACTATTGATTAGCGTAAAACACAGGCGTGGTGAATGTGCTTTTATTGGCGTAAAAAAGAACAAAATGTTTAGTATACGTCAAATATTGTTTACAAATGTTGATTAGAACTAAATAAATTGCAAATTTGTGCACTGCAATTCACTTAATCCCTTTGAATTTACAATGAGTGAAAGAACGATATTGGTGTGGTTTAGGAATGATTTACGTATTCGTGATAATGAAATTTTATTAGAAGCGATCCGTAAAGCAGATAAAGTATTGCCCGTATATTGTTTTGATCCGTATTATTTCAAAAAGAATGTTTCAGGTAATCCGAAAACGGGCAATCTGCGCGCCCGCTTCCTGCTGGAATCTGTTGCCGACCTGCGAAAGAATTTGAAATTAATTGGCGGCGACTTAATTGTACGCATCGGGAACCCGGCCGAAATAATACCTCAGCTTGCTGAAGCATACCATGTAAATGAAGTTTATCATCACCGCGAGGTAGCAAACGAGGAAACTGACATATCAGAACAGGTAGAAACAGCTTTATGGAAAATGAGGCTGAATTTAAAGCACTTTATTGGTCATACCTTATATCATAAAGAGGATTTGCCTTTCCCGATAAAAGATATTCCGGATAGTTTTGCTGTTTTTAAAAAGAAAGTTGAGCGCGATAGTGATGTGCGGCCATGCATTGGTACACCCGAGACTATAAGCACACCCATCATTACCGATGCCGGTGAGTTGCCAACCCTGCAAATGCTGGGTTTGGATGAGGTGATTGATGATGCCCGCCTGTCCACAACATTTATTGGTGGCGAAACAACTGCACTGGCACAATTGGAACAGGTTTTTTCAGCCAATTTTCAAAACGCCAATGGCAAGGCTGGCCGTAATCAATCGGCTGCGGCACCGTCTTCAAAATTATCGCCCTGGATATCTTTGGGTTGCATTTCATTAAGACAGGTATATTGGGAAATTAACAAACATCAGCATTCGGCCCCTGCTAATTATTTTAATTCGCTGGTGCTTGATTTGTTATGGCGGGATTATTTCAGGTTTATGTTTAAAAAGCACGGGCAGAAATTTATAGCCGCTAAAAATGATGATGAGCAATTATTGCTGACCGATAGCCAGGATGAGCTTTTTGAAAACTGGAAAAATGGCGAAACCGGGGTGCCGCTTATTGATGCCATAATGCACGAGCTAAATGCCACCGGCTTTATTAATAATTACAGCAGGCAGGTGGTAGCGGTGTTTTTGGTAAATGATCTTAAAATCGACTGGAAAAAAGGCGCCGCTTATTTTGAAGAAAAGCTGATAGATTATTCGCCAGCCAGCAATTGGGGCAACTGGGCCTTTATTGCCGGGGTTAATGATGCCCGTGAAAGTAAATATGCCATTGTTGCCAAACCTGCTATTGAACTGGAGCTAAGAAGCGATTATATTGATACCTGGCTGCCAGCGGTAAAGAGCATTGATTACGAGGATTTTTCAGACACAGTTGCATTAAAATAAACCGGCAAGGTGTAACTTTATTTATAAGCTGGCGTCTAAATAGTATTATGAACTCATTTGAACAATTTACGGTAATAATAGGTGTGCTGGCAGTTCTGTTTGAGGGTATTTCTTATGTGCGCAGCTTCCTGCACAAGCTATTCCACTAAAAGGCGGAAACATATTTCCGGGCTTTTTCTTTCGCGCTTCATCACTTTTAATGGATAGGCACTCGCTATTGTGGTACAATTACCCTAAAAAGGTATGCTGAATGTTACAATACAAAAATTGACATTCCTTTAACCTTTAAAAGCGGATTTTCGTTAAACGGTTGTAACAATTAAAGTGTCAAATTGAAAGTCGGTTAAGTTTTATTAATAAATTATAAAGTTTGTAAACCGATATGCTTACTTTTGTACCGTTTTAAAGATTGGTTTCTCATGGATCGTCTAAATTATATAAATAGCGGAAACGCTGCCTACATTGATTCCTTATACGAAGAATATAAAAAAGACCCTGAATCGGTTGACTTTGGATGGCAAAAATTTTTTGAGGGGTTTGATTTTGGCCGCGATGCGCAAGCACCGGTCGCCCAAAATACAGGTACACCCGAGCACTTTTTAAAGGAAATAAATGTGCTTAATATGATAGATGGCTACCGTACACGCGGCCATTTATTCACTAAAACAAATCCAGTTCGCGAAAGACGCAAGTACTTCCCGGGTAAAGAATTGGAAACATTTGGTTTAAGCGATGCCGATATGGACATTGTTTTTAACGCCGGTGTTGAAGTTGGCCTGGGCCCTGCCAAACTGCGCGATATTCGCCAGCTGCTGGAAGATACTTATTGCCAGGCAATAGGTGCCGAATACCGCTACATCCGCAATCCCATCAAAATAAAATGGTTTGAGGATAGGATGGAAAGCAAACGCAACACACCATCATTCAAAGTTGAACAGAAAAAACTGATGCTGAATAAGCTGAATGAAGCGGTTGTATTTGAAAACTTTTTAGGCACTAAATTCCTGGGTCAAAAACGTTTCTCGCTTGAAGGTGCCGAAGCTTTGATCCCTGCGCTTGATTCTGTTATCGAAAATGGATCAGAACTGGGCATTGAGGAATTTGTAATTGGCATGGCTCACCGCGGAAGGTTGAACGTACTAACCAACATTATGGAAAAACCTTACAAAGAGGTTTTTTTAGAATTTGAAGGTAAAAACTTTGACGAAGATACCCCATTTGGCGGCGACGTAAAATATCACCTCGGTTATTCAACCGATGTGGTTACTGTTGGCGGCAAAAAAGTGCATTTGAGCCTTTGCCCTAACCCAAGTCACCTGGAAGCGGTTGACCCGGTTGTTGAAGGCTTAACCCGCTCAAAAATCGACTTTAAATACAAAGGCGATCATGCCAAAATAGCCCCGATATTAATTCATGGCGATGCTTCAGTAGCGGGTCAGGGAATTGTATATGAGGTTTTACAAATGGAAAAACTGGATGGCTACCGTACCGGTGGAACTATCCATATTGTTATAAATAACCAGATAGGTTTTACCACTAACTTTAAAGATGCCCGTTCAAGTACGTATTGTACCGATGTGGCCAAAACAGTATTATCGCCGGTGTTCCACGTTAATGGTGATGATGTTGAAGCTTTAGCTTATGTGGTAAACTTAGCGATGGAATACCGCCAGGTGTTTCATGAGGATGTTTTTATTGATATTTTGTGCTACCGCAGATATGGACATAATGAAGCTGATGAGCCAAAATTCACTCAGCCATTATTGTACAAGGCGATAGAGGCCCATCCCAACCCGCTTGAAATTTACAAGCAGAAATTACTGGGCGAAGGCAGTATAAATGCCGATTACGCTCTTGAACTGGAAAAAACCTTCCGTGCGGAGCTGCAGCAAAAATTAGACGAGTCAAAAGCCGAAGACAGGTTTACCGATACTATTCAAATGTTTGAAGGGGCCTGGCAAGGTTTACACATAGCCAGCACCAGGGAGTTCTTTGCTCCAATTGATACAGCTGTTGCAAAAGATGAGTTGTTAGAGATTGGTAAAAAATTAACTGTTTTGCCTCCGGGTAAAGAGTTTTTCAAGAAAATTGAAAAGCTTTTTGAAGAGCGCAATAAAATGGTTACCCAAACCCACATATTTGACTGGGCAATGGGCGAGTTGCTTGCATATGGTAGTTTGTTAAAAGAAGGCCACCCGGTTAGGTTAAGTGGCGAAGATGTAAAACGCGGTACTTTCTCTCACCGTCATGCAGTGTTGACACTGGTTGATTCGGAAGATGAATTTACGCCGTTAGATACCATTGACACTGCTGCTACATTCAGCATCTACAACTCTTTACTGTCAGAGTATGGTGTTTTAGGTTTTGAATATGGTTATGCTTTGGCAAATCCAAACGCTTTAACAATTTGGGAAGCACAATTTGGTGATTTCTTTAACGGAGCACAAATTATTGTTGACCAATACATAGCCAGTGCCGAAACAAAATGGCAACGTGGTAATGGATTAGTAATGTTACTACCGCATGGTTACGAAGGCCAGGGCCCCGAACACTCATCAGCACGTGTGGAGCGTTTCCTTGAACTTTGTGCCGATAGCAATATCCAGGTAGCTAATTGTACAACTCCTGCTAACTTCTTCCATATTTTAAGAAGACAGATGCTGAGGGATTTCCGCAAGCCACTGATCATCTTTACACCAAAAAGCTTATTGCGCAGCCCTAAGTGCGTATCAAAACTGGAAGAATTTACTGATGGTAAATTCCACGAATTGATTGATGATACTTATGCCGATCCTAAAAAGGTAAAACGCGTATTACTGTGTACCGGTAAAATTTATTACGATCTGTTGGAGAAACAACAGGCCGATAAACGTAAAGATGTAGCCATTGTAAGGATTGAACAGTTATATCCAACACCTGTAGTGCAGATATTAAAGGTAAAAGCAAAATATAATAAAGCTACCGAATTCGTTTGGGTACAGGAAGAGCCTGAAAATATGGGTGCATGGCCATATATTTGCCGCAAGTTCCATAACGATAAGGTAATTAACCTGAATGTTATTTCGCGCCACGAAGGCAGCAGTACAGCTACCGGTTTTGCAAAACAACATGCAGCACAGCAATTACATATTGTTTCAAAAGCTTTTGAAGCGCCGGTTGGTAAAGCAGTAAAGGCAGCCATCAAACAAACAGCCGAAAAAATGGCGAATGTTGGCGCCGATTGATTTGATCATTATTAATTAGATATTCATTGTAGAGACGCCATCCACGGCGTCTCTATCTAATACATACAAAAATTCAAATATGAGTTTAACTATCAAAGTTCCGCCGGTAGGCGAATCAATTACGGAAGTAACCGTATCAAGCTGGATAAAAAAAGACGGTGATGCGGTTAAAATGGATGAAGTAATTGCCGAGTTAGAATCAGATAAAGCAACTTTTGAGCTTACCGCTGAAAAAGCCGGAATTTTAAAAACCGTAGCTAAAGAAGGTGATACATTACCAATTGGTGCTGTTGTTGCCACTATTGAAGATGGTGGTGCAGTCGTAACGACTGAGGTTAAGCCAGCCGCACAACCTCAACCCGAAGTTGTTGCTAATGCAGCTGCTCCGGCACCCGTTGCAGCTGCCCCGGTAAATGGTGCTCGTGTTGGTGCTTCGTTGCAGGTTAAAGTTCCAGCGGTGGGTGAGTCAATTACCGAAGTTACTTTGTCACGCTGGATAAAGAAAGACGGAGATGCGGTTGCAATGGATGAAGCTATTGCCGAACTGGAATCAGATAAAGCCACATTTGAATTAACTGCCGAAAAAGCTGGCACTTTAAAAACTATTGCTAAAGAAGGCGATGTATTGCCGATTGGTGCCGTAGTTTGCACTATTGAAGGTTCAGGAGCTGTTAAAGCTGCCGCCCCTGTTAGTGTGCCTGCTGTAACTACCGAAAGCTCATCAAAACAAGCTACTTATGCTTCGGGTACGCCTTCGCCTGCAGCTGCTAAAATATTGGCCGAAAAAGGCATTGATACCAAAGCTGTATCAGGTACCGGTGTTGCTGGCCGTATAACTAAAGAAGATGCCCTGTTGGCTGAAAAAGCATCAGAGAATCCACAAGTTAATAAGGAAGCGCAAAAACTGGAAGTTACCAGCGCTAAACCTGAGATAGCAAGCCCTAAACCGGCTCCCGCTTCAACCGGTCCGCGTGGTGATCGTCGCGAAAAGATGTCATCATTGCGTAAAACAGTTGCTAAACGTTTGGTAGCCGTGAAAAATGAGACAGCAATGCTAACCACTTTTAACGAGGTGGACATGTCGCCAATTATGGAGATCCGCACTAAATACAAAGATAAATTTAAAGAAAAACATGGCGTAGGTCTGGGCTTTATGTCGTTCTTTACTAAAGCCGTTTGCGAAGCATTGAAAGACTGGCCTGCTGTTAACGCACGTATTGAAGGCGAAGAAGTGGTATACAGCAATTTTGCCGATATTTCTATAGCTGTATCAGCTCCAAAAGGCCTGGTAGTTCCTGTTATCCGCAATGCAGAAAGCATGAGTCTGGCTGACATAGAAAAAGCAGTAGCGGCTCTTGCTCTTAAAGCCCGCGAAAATAAACTGACCCTTGAAGAAATGACAGGCGGTACCTTTACCATCACCAATGGTGGTGTATTTGGTTCAATGATGTCGACCCCGATATTGAACTCACCGCAATCGGCCATTTTGGGCATGCACAATATTATTGAGCGCCCTGTGGCTGTAAACGGACAAGTGGTTATCCGCCCAATGATGTACCTGGCGCTATCTTATGATCACCGTATTATTGACGGTCGTGAGTCGGTTAGCTTCCTGGTAAGGGTAAAACAATTATTGGAAGATCCTGCAAGATTATTACTGGGTGTATAAGTTTCAGGAAAAGATAATTTAGAAGATTTAAACCCGGTTTATGCCGGGTTTTTTGTTTTATGGATATTGAGTATATTTGTGTATGGCAAAAATAATTGAAGTTAATAAATCAACAGGAAGAAGAAAACTTGATGAAGAGTTAACTAAGCTTCCTAAGAAAAAGGCACCAATTAATCTGGATAAATATTTTGGTAAGATAAATTTTGGTGTTGATGGGTTGGATTATCAACTAAAATCCAGAGATGAGTGGAGATAGTATAGTTGTCGATACTTCGTTGATTATTAATTTATTTAATGGTGTTAATGAGGTCCAGGAATTAATAGCCGGTCGTAGTTTATTTGTATCGATAATTACCGAAATTGAAGTTTTAAGCTTTCCCAATATTACTGCGAATGACTCCAAATTACTAAAAGACTTTCTATCTGAATGCTATATTATAGATATAGAATCGGCTATAAAAGACATAACCATAAATATAAGATCACATTACAAGGTAAAACTCCCGGACGCTGTTATTGCAGCAACCGCGATGTATTTTGATTTGCCGCTATTTACAATGGATAAAGGATTCAATAAAATAACGGATCTTCAGGCAGTTATTCTATCCCTATAATTTTCGCCTTCTTCGGCAGAAATTGTTTGATGTTTTTACAACAATGATGCCGACTTTTTGGAGCAATCCTCATTTTCTTTTTCACAATTCTTCCATGCCTTTTTTCAAAACATTTAATTTTTTTACCTCAAAAAAGCGGCTTTTTATTATATCATTAAAAACGATGTTTAAAATACTTAATTATAGATTTTAACTATATCATATCAATTCTTTATATAGAATCGCTCTTTTAAAAGTGGTATATTTGTATCAAACAAAAAAAAAAAAATCAATATGTTAACTATAGGACAAAAATTCCCTGACTTTTCTAAAACCGCAGTAGTAAGTATCGAAAAAGGTAAAGAGTTTGAAACCATCACTTCTGAGTTTTTAGTGAACGACGAAAACGTATGGACAGTAATGTTCTGGTGGCCAAAGGATTTTACTTTTGTTTGCCCTACAGAGATCGCCGAATTCAACAAAAGCTTTGGCGAGTTCCGTGACCGTGATGCCCGTTTAATTGGTGCTTCAACTGACAGCGAATTTGTACACGCTGCATGGAGAAGAGATCACGCTGATTTGCGCGACCTTAAATTCCCAATGCTTGCTGATACTTCAAAATCATTAGCTGAAGACTTAGGCATATTAGAGCCAAACGAAAAAATTGCTTACCGTGCTACTTTCATTATTGATCCTACCGGTATCATCCGTTGGGTATCTGTTAACGATTTAAGTGTTGGCCGTAACGTAAAAGAAGTTTTACGCGTACTTGACGGTTTACAAACTGACGAACTTTGCCCTTGCAACTGGGTTAAAGGTGAAGAAACTATCACCGTATAATTTATATCTGCATATGGTCCCCGTATTGATATAATGCGGGGATTTTTTATTCATAATAATTTACAAAATGAACGAATCTACCGAAATAATAACCGAGCTTTTACAAGGCATTGGTGTTGATACGGCATACCGTAACAGCAGTTTAACCCTGCTTGAAAAAGGCGAGTCGCGTTATTTGCGCGATTTGAAGCTGAATTTTACCAGTGCGCTCACTTCTGAGCATTTGAACACAAAGGAATGTGCGTTGCTTGGTTTATCAACCGCTATAAATAACAACAATACTATTTTAACTGACTACTTTACCCGTTATGCCGACGAACAGGGCGCTACCCCCGCCGAAACTGGTGAAGCTGCGGGTTGTGCATCACTTTTAGCATCAAATAATGTGTTTTACCGTTTCCGTCATTTCACTCAAAAGGAAAAGTATACACAAATACCTGCACGTATACGTATGCAGTTAATGATGAAACCTGTAACAGGTAAAGAATTTTTTGAATTGATGAGCCTGGCCATATCCGCGGTTAACGGTTGCGAAATGTGTGTAAATGCACACGAAGACTCCCTTATAAAATTAAATACTACCGAAGAACGTATTTTTGATGCAGTAAGAATTGCGTCACTGGTTACCTCTTTTGGTAAAATTATATTTTAATCAAATAACAGTATATCCGCATGAATAAATTTATTCATGCGGTTTTTTTTGTTAGATAAAAAGCCCTCCTTTTTTCATTTCTGCTGCTTGCCGCCAGCTAATAAATCCTTATGGCTGCTCGTTGGCCTTATTGGTTTTATGCTAACTTTGTAGTTCAAACTCACCGAATAATAAATGATTGACGGCGCCCTAAATAAATCATCACAATCAAACAAGATCGTTTTTTATTTTCTGCTGTTCTGGACGTTGTTAAATGCTATACAAGCCGCAACACTTGAGCTTCAGGGCGATGAGGCTTACTACTGGCTTTATTCGCGCTACCTGGATTGGGGCTATTTTGACCATCCTCCAATGGTTGCCCTTTTTATCCGCATTGGCGATAGCATAATGCACAATGAATTCGGGCTGCGGATGTTTACGGTATTGGCGAGCTCTGCATCGATATACCTGTTATGGCTCATTTTGAAAAAGTACGCGGTTGATGCCGTAGCATTTGTATTGGTGATATCAGGTGTGTTTATATTCCATATTTATGGCTTTACCACTACACCCGATGCGCCGCTGTTCCTTTTCACCACATTGTTTTATTTCTTTTATCAGCGATACATTAATGAGGATAAGCTGTGGCTGGCACTTATACTGGCTTTAGTAATTGCCGGGCTATTATATAGTAAATATAATGGCGTATTGGTTATAGGCTTTACGCTGCTGGCCAATTTAAAATTGTTAAAACGATGGTCGTTTTGGGTGATAGTGATATTGGCCCTTGCCTTATATGCACCGCATATTGTTTGGCAGGCACAGCATGGCTATCCCTCAGTAAATTACCATTTGTTTGAGCGCTCTGCCGATCATTACAGCTTTTTAAATACCCTTTCGTACATCCCCGGGCAGTTGCTAATGGCCGGCCCTTTAATTGGCTGGTTTTTGTTTTGTAAAGCTTTTACGGTAAAAATAAAGGATGCCTTTATCAGATGCCTGCTGGTTAACTGTTTGGGTACTTTTATTTTCTTTTTAATAAGCAGCGCAAAAGGCGAAGTGCAACCACAATGGACATTCATTTTGTATGCACCATTGGTGATGCTGGTGCTTATTCATTTTAAACAACAAGGCGGCAGGCCAAAATGGTTAATGCCCCTGGCCATAGTTAACCTGAGCATTATTATAATAGTAAGAATTATAATTATAGCAGGCTTTGGCTTTGCGAAAACTTACGGGCATTTAAAAAGCTATTATGGATTTAAAGAATGGGCAAACGTAATAAAACAAAAGGCAGGCGATGCTTATGTGGTAATGATAGAGGGTTTCCAAAACCCATCTAAATATGATTACTATACCAATAGCCTGAAATGCTTTGCCTACGATACCCGTTATTATCGGCTAACACAGTTTGATATTTGGCCAATGGAAGATAGTTTGCAGCATAAACGGGTATATTACCTGACCTATTATCCAATAAAAGGCCTGTCGACTGATACCATTAAACTACCTGCCGGAACCTGGTACGGAACATGGGTTGATGATGTGCGCACTTATCAAAAAGTAAAGTTTGAAACTTCACTGGTCAAAATAAAAGCCACACCCGGACAAAAAATCATGTTTGATTTAAAAATGGCCAATCCGTATCCTTATCCTATAAATTTCGGCAGGGAGGGTTATACCCATGAAGCAGTGATGGACGCTTGTTTTTTTAAGGGCGATACTTTGGTTAGCACGCAAAAAGCACCTGATAGCTTTAATAATATTAAGCTACAACCAGGCGATACTACACATTATCCATTTACCTTAATAGCTCCTGCTCAAAAAGGTAATTTTGATGTGATTTTTTCTATTAGGACTGATCCATTCCCTGGTAGTAAAAACAGCAGGATAATTAAGTTGACGATAAACTAAAATGGTATAAAAAAGAAAGCCCTTAGTGCAATACTAAGGGCTTTCTTTTTTATGTTCTAATATTAATCAGGATCTTTGAATCTGGCGATTTTTTTCCGGCCAATATCGTAAACCATCCTGAAGCCAGGTTCGCTATCGGTTAAACGTGCCGGTGATTGATAAAGGGCTAAAAAGAACTGCCCTTTTAAATGTTTGCCTATAAAGGCTGTATACATAAAATCGGCACGGTTAAAAATAGGTTTGGTATAAAACGGATCGGCATAAGTTAAATCACTTGGATCACCGTCATAAAACTGATCCTCAAGCGAGAAACGCTTGTATCCAATATAAACGGTGGCTACAAATCCATACGATGCCTGGAACTGGTATTGCGAACGTATACGGTGTTCTGTGAACTGCCCGCCTGCTTCAAAACGTAAAGAGTCGAATATGGTTTTATGGCTATAATCCAAACCTAAACGTAACTGGGCACCTCCGCTATCCTGGATGTCGGCAGCTGTATCGCTTTTTGAACCTGCATTGTGTTCAAATAAGAAAGCATGAGAGATATAAAATGCATGACCAGGATTAGGAAAGAAAATACCCAATTCGCCTGCCATAAATTGGTTTCTATTGGTAGGTGTTTGGCGGCTTATCCAATCAATAAAGCCGGTTTCGAAGCCGAATTTGCTCTTAACACGCAATAATAAGCCCTCCACATTGGGGCGATAATATTGAGCGGAGTCAACATTGTATAGCCCGCGTGGCAATTGAAGTAAGCTATCGCGCGGAAACTCACCGGCGTTAAACAAAATCTTTTTATTTTGAAATTTGTAATAAGCAACGGGATTAACCTGAACAAAATAAGGAACGCCCCCAAACTCATGCAGCGCATTTGTACCCACAACAAAGCTATTCAAACTATCAACGTTATAACCTACATCGATAGCTGTGCGCGTTCCCGAATTGGTTTTGCGCAAAGGAATTAAGGCATCGTATTCATGGTCGTCCAAAAAAGCAAGACCGTTAAAGTGAATATCAAGCGTGCTGTATTTCACCGGGGCAGGCGCAACTTTTGTTAGTTTTGTAGTGTCAGTTTTAGTCGTTACCTGGGTTTTAGTTGAGGAGGACTGCGCAAAAGTGGCAGCGGCTACAAATAAAGAAGCAAATACAATAGCGTAAATCTTTTTAATCATATAGAGGTATTTGGGCGGTAAAATTACAACTATTAGCCGAAATGCCTAATGCCATTGTTGTGTTATCCGTCACAAATGCATCATAATACGATGCTTTGGAATAGTTGGAGACACATGCCCGGCAGTGTGCCTCCAACTAACTCAGAATCTCGAAATATCTCCGCTGCCGGTTTTTGAGGTGGATACATTGCGTGCAGCACCGGTATAATGAATATCGCCGGAACCATGAATAGCCGCATCAATCTTATCGCTGGCGTTAACCTCTGCATCGCCTGATCCGGAAACGCGTACAGCTGTACTTACAGTAAGCATGTTTTTGGCGTTATAGTCGCCTGAGCCCACCAGATCAACGGTTGAACTTTCGGCATGGCCGGATAAGCTCATATCGCCCGAACCGGTAATGCTGCACTCCACTGTTTTAGCATCTACTTTGCCAACCATATCGCCCGAGCCACTGATCCTTAGCTTTAATGAGTTTGCAGAAAGGCCATTCCTAAAGGCAACATCGCCCGAACCGGAAATGTAAATGCTGTTAATATCCTTTACACTTACGTATATGATGATTTTTTTATGATGACCCCACCAGCCGCTCCAATCCCAGCTATCATGCTTGTTGTAAATTTTTAAAACACCGCCGTTTACTTCGGTCATAATATGATCCATCACTTCAGCAGGTGCCTCAACCTTTACCGATTCTGTGCTGCTCTGTGTTATTTGCACGTCAAATGAGCCCGCAACATTTACAGCATTAAAGCCCGAAAGATGGCGGTCAACAATATCAGCAACATGAGCTTTAACAGTTGGACTTGGGTTAGCATAGGTGTAGCCGCAGCTTACCAAAAGGGCCACCGCCAGTAAGAGTTTAGTTATCGATTTCATTTTATATCAGTTTTTTTATAAGACGCCATTGATTCGGATAAGGTTGCAAGCAAATTGACAAAAGTTTTTGTAAATGTAAAAGCCTGATGAGGTTTAAATTCATCAGGCTTTTAATATAGTGTTCAGTATCCTTTTAGTAATTATTGCTTAGTCTACAAGCACGCCTATATAATAATTAAAGGTATCCACTTCAATATTATTTTTATCGGCACCGGTAATATCAACCGGTTTAAACCGGGTTGTAGGGGTGATGAATTGATATTCGCCGCCCTTTACTCTTACCTTAACCGGCATGGCAAAATTCTTTGCATCTGCTATCCAGCGGCAATATAATTTACCCCCAATAAACATAAAGTTGAGTATTGGGACATTTTTATAATGCAGATACTGATCAAAAACAGGATTAAGATTTGTGCCTGCCTGCTGAGTGATATAGTTAACAATTTGATCGTAAGTAACTGTTTGGTGATAAAAGGTTTTATTTAAACCACGCAATATGCTGCGCCATTTTTCATCATCATTAATAATAGTACGTACCATATTGAGCAGGTTACCGCCTTTATAGTACATATCTTCCGATCCTTCTTTGTTTACATTGTAAGGGCCAACAATAGATCTGTCATTTTCAATGGACATCCGGGTGCCGTGTACATATTCTTGTCCGGCCTGCTTGCCATAACGCTGCTCAACAAATAACGATTCGGAATAATTGGTAAAGCTTTCGTGTATCCACATGTCAGCAATATCTTTTGAGGTGATATTATTGCCGAACCACTCGTGCCCGCTTTCGTGAACGATAATAAAATCCCATTTCAAGCCCCAGCCGGTTCCGGAAAGGTCGCGACCCAGGTAACCATTGATATAGTGATTGCCATAGGCGGTTCCGCTTTGATGTTCCATTCCTAAATGCGGCGTTTCTATCAATTTATAGCCGTCTTCGTAAAAAGGATATGGGCCAAACCAGTACTCAAAAGCCTTGATCATATCCTTCACATTTTCGCCAAACTGTTTTTTGGCTTTATCCAGGTTATAAGTCAGCACCCAATAATCAAGCGTTAAGTTACCTTTTTCGCCAGCGTAATTGTCGCTAAAATGGGTGTATTTACCAATGTTAGCTTCAATATCATAGTTGTTAATGGGGTTGGCTACAAACCAGTCGAACCGGGTATAGCCGTTTTGCAGATCGGTAACTTTGCGCAGCCGGCCGTTTGAAACGTCCTGCAAACCTGTTGGCACACTGATGCTAATTAAAGCACTATCAACCTCGTCATACTGGTGATCTTTATTGGGCCACCAAATACTGGCGCCTACACCCTGGCAGGCTGTTGCCACCCAGGGGTTACCGATAGAATCTTTAGTGAAAACAACCCCGCCATCCCATGGCGCATGTTTGGCTACTGTCGGGTTACCGGAATAATAAACGGTAAACTCATCCCTGCTGTCCTTTTTTATAGTTTTAGGAAAGGTTACAAAAACAGCATTGTATTCGCGGGTATAAGGCAACTCGCGGCCCTTATAAACTACCTTTTCAACCTTTAGGTTGGCAAAAAGATCAAACTGCAGTTTGGTAAAATCCTGCGTGGCAGTAAACTTAAACAGGTTGCTGCCGCTGATGAATTTTTGATCGATATCAAACTTAACATCCAGGTGATAATAATTGATATCGTAACAGGTGCGTAAAGGGGTTAAGTTTCCGCGTAACGAATCGGCACGGGTAAACTTTTCTTTTGGTGTGCCTAATTGCGCCTTTGCACTAAAGGTGATTAGTGCAAGGGCGCAAACTAATAGGTTGTTTATTTTCATTAAATAATTTTTAACGGGTGAAAATTAACGATATACAACAATACTTTATTGCAATACAGTAACTTTTACACTCGATTTATTGTTGGCATCATGATAAATCCTGATGGTTGCTTTTTGAAAATCAGCATCCTTAGCCTGATTAATATCTTCAAACTGCTGCGGATTACGGTCAACCAATGGGAACCAGGTGTTTTGCACCTGTATCATAATGCGGTGACCTTTTCTGAAGGTATGTGCAACATCCGGCAGGTTATATTTTACTTCGGTTACCTTGCCAGGAACAAATGGCTCTGGTTTTTCGAACGAGTTGCGGAATTTACCTCTGAAAACTTCGCCGCGTACCAGCATCTGGTAACCGGCTAAGGTTACGTTTTTAGGATTCGGTGTTGGATTAGGATAGTCATCCGGGAAAACATCAATTACTTTCACTACATAATCGGCATCGGTGCCGGTTGTTGACGTTAACAAATCGGCAATTACCGGGCCGGTTAGGGTGATATCTTCTGTTAAGGCATCAGTTTGGTAAACTTTTACATCAGGTCTGCGGCTTGCAAAACGCTGATCATCCAGCATATATTCCCTGGTGCGGTGTGATTGTATGCCATCCTGGTAAGGTACCGGTGAACTTGGATCACTTACATATTCGTCAAAGCTATCTGTAGCATTTGGAGCCTCAAATGACAGTTTGCCGTTAGGTTGGAAGTACAATGTTTTTTCGACAGTGTTTTTTGGAGGCCATTCGTTGAATTTTTTCCATTCGTTGCTGCCGCTGATGAATACGGTAGCTTTTGGTAAAGCCATTTCGCCTTCGCCTTTCAGGTAATATTTAAAGAAAGGAAGCTCCACGTTTTCCTGGAACCATAGGCTGGTTTTTGAACCGAAATCCTGATCGCCAAAAAACTGACCTTCGCCACGTTCCCAGCCACCGTGGAACCATGGACCCATAACCAGCATGTTTTTGTGTGTAGCCGGATTTTGTTCTTCCAGCGCTTTGTATACATGCAGCGCGCCAAAGCAATCTTCGGCATCAAAAAAACCACCTACAACCATGGTTGCCGGGGTGATGTTTTTTAAATGCGGACGGATATTCATGTCCTGCCAAAAACTATCATAAGTTGGGTGGGCCATCATATCGTCCCAAAACTTAACAGAATCGCCAAAATAATTTTTCTTATAGTTTGGCAACGCGCCCAGGTCCAGGTAAAATTTATAGTTATCAGTTACTTTAGATTTAATGCCATTTTTAAATTCGGCAGGAGTAATTGGTTTTGGCCTTGGTACACCAAAAAAAGTTATAAACGCAAAAGCATCCATCTGGAACAATGCGCCATTGTGGTGAAAGTCGTCGCCAATAAACCAGTCGGTAACGGGTGCCTGCGGCGATACAGCTTTTAATGCAGGGTGCGCATTTGGCAACGAAGCTGTTGAGTAAAAGCCAGGGTATGAAATACCTTCAATACCAACTTTACCATTATTGTTAGGCAGGTTTTTTACCAGCCAGTCAATAGTATCGTAAGTGTCTGAGCTTTCGTCAATGTCTTTTTTGCTTTTTTTATTGTCGATATTAGGACGCACATCCACAAAATCGCCTTCGCTCATCCATTTACCGCGTACATCCTGGTAAACAAAAATAAAGCCTTCTTTTTCGAGGAAATTATTTTGTCCCAACGATTTTTTGTAAGCATTTGCCCCATATGGCGCCACCGTGTACGGTGTGCGGGTCATGATGATAGGATACTTTTTTGATTGATCCTTAGGTAGGTAAATGGAGGTGAAAAGGCGTTTACCATCGCGCATGGTGATGTAAGTTTCCATTTTGGTGTAATGATCTCTTACATACGAAGTGTCTTCGGGCGCCTGGGCAAAGGTAATAGAACACCATAGTGCCAGCCCGGCCAGGAGTAGCAGTTTTTTCATAATAATAATTTGGTCAGTTAATAGCTAATTAAGAGGCCTAATTTAATAAGTTAATTGATAATAAGCTATTGGTGATAATACTGTTACAATAACATTTGTTATAATTTGTTAAAAAAATCGTTTCTGATTTCTTTGCTGTTTAATTTTTGATAAATTTAACATCGTTATAAACCAATTATATAATGCCCCATATTCCATTAGACGAGAATTTGCCCGGTATTACAGGCTTGCTCAACTACAGGCAGGATACTGCTTTACCCATCAGGCAGCTAACGCAAATTTTGTTACGCGGCGAATCTACCTTAACCGAAGCCGAAAGGGAGCTGATTGCTACGGTAACTTCACAAGGTAACCAGTGCAAGTTTTGCACTGCGGCCCATACTGCAGCAGCCGATGCGCTTTTAGGCGAACGGGAAACAGCTGAAATGGTTAAAAACGACCCTGAGAATGCGCCTGTTAGCGCCAAAATGAAACAATTGCTGGAAATTGCCCGTCGCACCCAGGCCGATGCCCGTACGGTTAGCCCCGAGCTGGTGGAAAAAGCGCGTGCCGCCGGTGCTACCGATCTCGAAATTCATGATACAGTGTTGATTGCCGCCCTGTTTTGTCTTTACAATAAATATGTTGACGGACTGGCCAGCGTAACACCAACGGAGCCTGCTTTTTACAACAGGCTGGCCAATATTTTAAAAAACAGCGGGTATATGCCATCGGCTAATCGCTACGCAAGCCTGAACGAAGCCAAATGAAAAAACAAAACAGATCATCTATTTTTTGGGTTGGAATAATTTTACTGGTAATACCCGGGCTTATTCATGCTTACCTGCTCATGCCATTTCCCGGCAGCCAGGATTTGAATGCTATTACGGTATCCTACTATCTGGAGAAAATAGTATTGCCCTTGCGCCTCATAGGCGGAATATTTATTATTTGGTACCTGTTTAAATATTTTGCCGCAAATACAACAGGCGGTAAATTGGTTAAAGGCATAGTGCTGGCGTTGTGCCTGGGCAGCTTTTATTTTACCGATGTAATGTTTAAGGCCGAAAGCATGTTCGAAGAACCGCAAACCATACGGTTTGCCGATGCTATAAAAAATAAGGTGCCCGAAAGTTTTGTGATCATCGGTGTGGTGAATAACGGCGTAGCTAAAGCCTATCCGCTTATTTACCTGGGCTATCATCATAAAGTGCAGGATAATGTGGGCAATGAGCCTGTGTTGGTTACTTATTGCACCATGTGCCGCACCGGAAGGGTTTATAGCCCGATGGTAAACGGCAAACGGCAAAACTTCAGGTTGGTAGGAGCAAGGCATTATAATGCCATAATTGAGGATGAAGACACCAAAACATGGTGGTACCAGGCAACCGGAAATGCTGCTGTTGGTAAACTCAAGGGCCAGCATTTGCTGGAACTTCCCTATGAACAATCAACCCTTGGAGCCTGGCTCGAAAAGCATCCCGGTTCGCTTATTTTGCAGCCCGATGAACATTATCTGAGCGACTACAGCGATTTGAAGAATTATGACCGCCTGCAATCGGTAGATAAGGATAGCAGCATAAAAAATAAGGATACCCTGATACGCAAAAGCTGGGTTTTGGGCCTTATTGTGAACGGACAGGCCAAAGCGTATGACTGGCGCAGGCTATTTAAAAAGCGGGTGTTTAACGATCAAATTGGTAAAAGACCTTTACTGGTTGCCATTGAAGATGACAGCTTAACCTATCATGCTTTTAAAAGCGAAGTAAACGGAAAAGCGCTGCATTTTAAACTGGATACCGCCGGCATGCTTACCGATCAGGAAACCGCTTCGGTTTGGGATTGGGACGGGCTGGCAACATCCGGCGCATTAAAGGGATGCAGGTTAGATAAAATACAGGCTTACCAGGAATATTGGCACTCTTGGAAACATTTTCATCCTAATACCCAGTTTTTGAAAGAATAAACAGGTGTTCATTTTTGAACGCATGAACGTCGTGAACGCTTGTGAACACCGTGAACACTGACAAGATATTGTCAGTACTTTGTATCCGATAAAAGCTTATTTGGTAAGCGTAGTTTCGTAAATGGTATTTCCGGTTACATTGATTGCGCGCACATGTATCCTGTTGGCATCCACAGAAAAATACATAAAACCGTGTTCAGAAGACTGAAACTTAGCGTAATCAATGCCCTCGGTTACGTGAGTAAGCTCTGACCCTGCGCCTGAGATAAACTGGTGGGTATATCCTGCGGGCTTGAGGTGCTGCAATGAGTGATCATGCCCCGATAGGTAAACATCAACCTTATGTTTTTCAAAAATATTGGTGATGGCTTTTCTCATGGTTAGCGTATCATAATTGGTAATACGTGGGCCCACGGTATATGAAGGATGGTGACCCACCACAATTTTCCATTTTACGTCGGCACCCGCATTTGAAAGTGTTTGATCAATCCACCCCATTTGCTTATCTACATAATCCTTTTTTGCTTCAAAAAGAAAAGGATCGGTATCAATCATAACAAACAATACTTTGGCATCTTTTCCCAAATCAACTTCCTTAGTATAATAACGGGCTGGCATGTTCCACCTGCGGCTTATTTTGCTGTAACGCACCTGCGCATCAGGATCTGACCCGTAATCATGATTACCCAAAACCGGGTACCAGTCGCACTGTAAGGAATGAGCGGTATAAATGCTTTCGAAAGAATAATGAAACAGGGGATCGTTTTCGCTTATTACACCTAAAGGATAAAAGTTATCACCAACAGAAATTACAAAATCATTGGGATGCGTGGTGGCCCATTGGCCCATTTGCTTAGCCACTTCTGCCTGATCATACTCACCATTACGTCCCCAATC
>Ga0206833_1039_pt1 | contig 33802 bp, 35 predicted proteins | sample Alteio_BWOrgCont_32_FD_152891 | JGI IMG/M metagenome (GOLD analysis project Ga0206833, IMG submission 152891) | Enriched cells from forest soil in Barre Woods Harvard Forest LTER site, Petersham, Massachusetts, United States -... | ecosystem: Environmental > Terrestrial > Soil > Temperate forest >... | reverse complement strand
GCGCTGCTTTTCGCGATCGCCGGCCTGCTGAATGACGGTGTTTTGGGCTGCGAGGGTCGCGGCGAGTTGTTGGGAATCGTGGCGGGCCGTGCGCCACGAATCGGCGAGGAGAGCTGATGCCAATAGGGCGATGACCAGAACGATTTTGTCGAGAGTAAGTTTCATGAGTAGGGGATTCGGAGATTCTGAATGGGCTGCCAGGTGCCGCGATTGGGGCCAATTCCCTGCCGCGATTTTGCTCGGACGCGACTTGGGCCAAGGACGAACTGGCGGGCGAAGAAAAATCTGAAATTTCAGATTTGAAATTTGAGATGAATTCGTTTCACCGCAAGCAAGCCGCGCCGAATCGGTTAGCCTTCAGGGTTTCGAGGGCTACCATTTTCTTGATCATTCCTCACGCTGCACATCAATCCGCTGCTTACAATGCGAATTGGGCCTCGGTGCCTTTTCGAGAGCGCATCATGCCCGGCGGGACGAGTAGTTGCGCTGGCGCGCCAGGACTTCGGCGGGGTAATTTGCGTCGGCGCCGCCGTTCCATGCGAGCAGTGCGGCGGGGACGTCGCCTCGAGCTCGTGACAAGCGGGCGGCGAGGATGCGGCATCCGAACTCGATTCCTGTTGCGGGATCGCAGAGTTCGGGCAGCGATGATTCTTTGAAGCCGAATTCTCGCGCTACCTGCCCCATCACCTGCATGAGTCCCCAGGACATTGCGCGCGTGTAGGCTTCGGTGGCGCTCAATTTGCCTGCGGTGTAGAGCGGCGCGACGTAGCGCGAGAGGAAACCAGGCTCATAGCGCACTGCCCACGGATTCCAGGCGGATTCCTGCTCGATGACGGCGCACACGAGCGTGGGGTCGAGGCCGTGCTCGCAGGCGATCTGGCGGGCGAGGTCGATAATTTCGGGAGGCACGGTGTCGGACATGGCGGGGTGAGGCGTGGCTGGTGATTGGTGACTCGTGATTGGTGACCGGTGACTGGTGACTGGTGAATTGTGAGTGGCAGGCCGAGAGCCTTGCGTAAATTGGGGCTCCGGTTTGAGATTCTTAATTTCAGATTTGAAATTTGAGATTTGATATTGGCGACGTATTGCGCGCCAGTGGGTTCGCGATTGCGATTCTGAATGCCCCCCCCAAACGGCTGCGGGACCTTTGCTTTGCTGCGTCCAATTGTTTTTTGGGAACCAACTACTTGCTGAACACTTGCCCCTGGGCACTTTCCTCAGCAATTTAAGGGAAGCTGATGCCGTTCACGGCTTTCTGTCGATGCCATTCAGTTCCAGGAATTGGACTGGCGGGGGCTCCTTGAGGTCGATTTCTAGCTTTCCGGCGATTTGGCGGAGGGCGTGATAAAGATGCGGCAAGTGATTGATGGCCATGTCGCGAATGAAGGCGCGCCGAATTTCATCGTCGCGGGTGCGGCGGTGCAGCCAGCGCAGGAAGAAGAAGAGTTGCAGGAACGAGGAAAAACCAACCACGATCCAGTAGGGGTTCATAAGAGTTTGGGGTGAAAGTGAATTTCTGACTGGATTCAGAGTGCTATTTCTGGGAACTGAATTTGGTCTTCGATGAAATTGCCGAGACCTGAATTTAAAATCTGCGCGGCATCGCGATTCCGGTAAGGTCGGCAACGAAACAGGCTGCGGAAAAAGTGCTCTTATTGTCATCCCGAGCGAAGTGAGGAACCTGCTTTTCCGCCGAGGTCAGCAAAAAGCAGATTCCTCGGGCGAACCCCACCCTTCGGAATGACAAGCCGCCACTTTTTCCGCAACCTGTAAAACCGCGCGGAGACGACGCCGATCGCGGCACGGCTGAAGCCGTGCCCTACAAAGTCGGCATTCCGCAGCAATCCTCTGCGGCAAAAATTTGCGGCCTAGCCCTTAAAACCGAAAGACAATCCTCCGGGGCCCAAGCCGAAGCTGAAATTGCTGCTCTGGGCGTTGCGCGCGCTGGCGTCGAGCAGCTGCGCCGGGACGCCGAGGGCGCGGCCGAGAAGGTCGCTGTCTGTGCCATAAAGTCCGGATAACCCTGACAACGCGGAGAGAGTGCCGGAACGCGCGGCGTTGGCGAAGGCGATTTGATTTTGCTGCGCGAGGTTGGCCTGGTCCTGGCCCTGCGTTCGGGCGAGCGAGTCGATGAGCTCACCGTAGCCCGCGGAGTTGCGCGTTTGCGCGGCGCGGTTTGCGGCGTTTTGCGCGAGCGCGTCAAAAGACGAGGAGAGCGCCGATTGCGAAGTGTTGGTGATCGCCGATTGTTCCGCCTGCGTGTAGCCCGGGTTGGCGAGCAAATTCTGATAGCCGACCGCGGCTTGTGAGCCGAGCGCCTGGCTCGATCCGTAGATCTGCTGGTTCATGGCATTTTGCTGGGAGAGTTGCTGGTCGATCATTTGCTGCGTTTGGGCTTGTGCGCCGCGTCCCATGGGGACCTCCGAAGGCCGTGGGCCGTGATTCGTGACCCGTGGCCCGTGAATTTAAATGCACGACTCGTGTTTCGTGACCCGAGTCGCATGAAATGCTGCATAGGTTTCGTGGGTGATGAAAGGCGTTTCGCGCGTGTATCGGCAAAGTTTTGGCACCGTGCAATGGTTTCTCACGGGTCACGAATCACGGGCCACGAGCAACGCATCATACTTGCAGCGAAAAGCAGGGCCACGGATCCTGCCGCCAGCCGAGGCGCGCGAGGCGGCGTCCGAAGGCGCGGGCCACTCGTGGCGGGAGGAAGGCTTGCACGTCGTCGAGGCCGCGAGCGGCGGCGCTGCTTCGCGCGGCTTCGTGTAGCGCGAGGAATCGCTGCCAGCGCTGGCGAGGAGTGCCGGCGGCGGGATCGTGCAGCAGATAGGTTTCAGCCGTCAGGCGCAACAGAATTGCCATCGCGACGCGGTTCGGACTCGCGACCCCTGAAGATTGCAGCGGGGAATTGCGATGTGCTACTTCCCTGCCCTCGGCGGTTTCATTTTCTTTCGCCGGATCATCGAGTTCGTCTTCGAGGACTAATTTTGAGACGAACAATGGGCTTTCCAGATCGGGAAACGGGTAGCCGAAACCCTGGGCGGCGTGCATCCGGCGAAGGGCATCGAGATCATTTGGTGTGTATTCGCGGATGCGCATGAAGAACCGTTCGACACAAAAAAATAGGCATTCTCTGGTCTTCTCCGTCCCCTCTGTGCCCTCTGTGGTGAAGGTTCTTCCCTACCGCAAGATGACTGGCCCGGAAGTGGTCTTCGCAACCTGTCCAAAACCCGATCCACTCTCGCCGCCAGACGCGGTGCCGCTGCCGTTCGAGGGCTGCAGAGCCGGGCCCGCGGCCGTGCCGCCTCCCGTGACCGCGGTGGGAGGAGTGCCGAAGGAAACCGGGTCGGAAGTTTCCGATCCGAGATATTGCGAGTAGGCCCGCCAGTAGAGCGTCTGATTGCCCATGGAGATCCGCAGGTTGCGCGAGCTGCCGAGAAAATGCACGTAGGGATGGCTGAAGGACGGCGTGGTGTCCGATTCCGCGAAATAGAAAATGCCGCGGTTGAGCGTCGAATTGTCCGTGATGGCTAGATCGAAAATTCCGTCCGCGGCCGTGACGTTCAGGCTGCCGATCGGAGTAGGCGCCTCGATCGCGCCCGAGGGGTCGACCCCGGTCGCGCGCCCCACGGCGTTCACGCCGTTCACGAGCTGAGTGAGCGCTTCGTACAGGTAGGGCGACTCGCTCTTGATCTGCGCGAGTTGGCTGATTTTCAGCATGGACCGCCCGGTGGGGGGAAGGCTTAAAGGAACCAGGTTAGAAACAGAGGGTAAATGCGTCTATTGATCCGTTGTAAACCAAAATGCAACGGCTCAGAATGTCACGACCAATCAACGCATGAATGCCTTGTTGGAGGAATAGATCGCAAGCCGCAATTCGTAAATTTGGGATCGTCAATGGAACGTCTTCTTGGCTCGCCCCTCCAATCACAAAATCCACATCATAAGTCTCCGTAGTATGTGTCTGATTGCCAGTGCTTGGTGTTACGATTTCTATCGTTCCCGTAGGAGTAAGATTTAAAGCTTGTAGAACTTGGGGCTCTACCGATGAAAAGCTGGCACCTGTATCCACAAGAGCGCGGATTGTTCGCATTCCTGGAATCGCTAGCCCTTCTGCTATTAGCGCGAGCCTGCGTCCCTCGCTTACTGACACGGCTGCATTGACAATGGGACCATTGGGCTCAAGAGTGAGCGTGAAGTGCGGCACTTGGTCTAGCTGCGAACGGCCCGTACAGGCCGCGTGAAGGAAAAAACGGGTTCGATCGTGAGGATTTGCTTCACCAGAAACGGCTTTAACCCGAACTGCTTGTAGCCTTCTTTTAGAGCATCGTCGTAGGACGTGAAGGTATCTACAACCTGATCGCCGTGTATCAGGACGTATCTACCCTCGTACTGCTTCAATTCTGGCAGCTTCGCATGGTAAGTAGCGAGTTCCTTTTCTAAGGCCATTTTTGCACCAGTTGAGCTGCTCATAAATCTATACCTCGGATGAGGAAGGGTGACGCGGGGATATTACACGTTGGTTTCCAGTAACGCAACCTCGGTAGGTCTGAGCACCTCCCTTTCACGATTCAATGATACCAAATTCAAATGGCTCAAGGTCGCAAATTGCTTCTTGAAGCGGTTAATCGTGAAACCAAGCGGGGAGATGCGAGTGCCAGCGGATTTCGGTAGAGTAGCATAGGCTTTAGCCTCTGAAGGCAACTTTTCTGATAGGTATTGAAACCAAAAACTACAGGCTGAAGCCCATCCTACTTTTAGTTTCCTCCCCTTACTGGTGCCCACGGATCGGGCAAGAGCGACGGAACAAATCGTTCTAGCTTGAACCATGCGCCCGGAGAATTCGTGCCCAGTTGGAAGGCGACGCGTTCGCCGAGCAGGTTGATGGGCAGCTCGAGGTCCTTCGGCGCCGGAGAGGAAAGGGGCAGCGTCGTGAGCGCCGTCGGAAACGCTTCGTTGTCGGCGAAGGCGGAGAGGTTCAAGTTCCCTGCCCCTTCGGCATAGACCGTGAGGTAGGCGAAAAGTTTTCGGTGCGAGCGGATTTGGTAGGTTTGTTCGAGATCGTTGCTCAGGAAAAAATACGTCGTGTAATAGGAATTGATCGCCGCGCCATCATCGGAAAATTGCGTGTCGGAGAGCTGGTAGATTTTTCCGTTGCCCGCGCCGCCTACGGGGCCGTTGCCCAGAAATATTTGCGCGGTGCCGTCGGAGCGTTCGGCAAGCGTGCAGGAATTCGCCGTGATGTTCCAAGGGCACCACTTGCGCGAACGGCCCACGGCGTACAACTTTCCGGAAAGCGTCGAGAAAAGGATCGAACCGAGCGATTCGATTTCGCCCGAGCTCGACAGGCTGCGATAGTCGAGCACCAGAATCAAGTTGGGCGAAGTCGCCGTCCCGGTCGGCACGCCGCACAGGATGCGCTTATTCAGCGTGTCCACGCGCACCCACAGGGTTTGTCCGGCGGCCCAGTTGATGGTGTTCCACAGCGGCTGAATTTCCTGCGAAATTTTAATCGGCTCGCCGCCATCGAAAAGGTACATTCCGGCACGGCCCGCGATCACCGCCCAGTCCTCTCCCACATCCACGCCTGCAACCGACGGCGTGCCGACGGCGTTGGACACCTGGTTGATCGTCCAGGACGCGGGCTCGTTCACACCGTCGTCCTCGGTGACGTGCAGCGAGCGGTCCTTCACGAAGTACAGGCGCTCGCGCAAAAGGAACGCAGACCGCACAGTTTGTCCGTCATTCTCGGACACGCTCATGAAACCGCTGACGCCGTCGTAGCTTTCGGGGTCGTCTGCAAAAGAGGCGCGCACAAGCGACGTGTTGTACGGCTGGGTTGTGGGAAAAATCTCGATGTTGTCGACCAGAAACCCGGCGCCCGCCGTTGGAGTTCCGTCCGCGTAGACGCGCAGCAGGAGGTCGGACGGAAGCGCCAGGAAGCCCAGCGCAGGAGTAATCGGAGCGATGAATTCCGTCCACGCCGCGGAAATTTGCGAGGGCGTAACGGTCACACCAGTGGTCGAGATCCCGAGCGAGGAGCTGTAGATGTGCACGTGCAGCGTGCCTTGCGTGAGCGCGCCCGTCATGCGGACGCGGACACGCGCCGAGTATCCGGTATTGGCCTGCATGCGCGTCGCGCCGTTGTAGTCGGCCAGGGCGGTTTGTGTCATAAGCCCGCGTGTAGCGATCACGCCGTCGCCCAGGATGGCGTAATCGCCGCCCCACACCGCTTCTCCCGTCGCATCGAAGCTGCCGCCCGCAAAGAACGTCGCGTCGGGAGTCCAGCCCAGCGGCACGTTGTTTCCGGAGCCGCCGAAACCGCCGTCAAACGTGAGGTTGTCCCAATTATTTTGCTTGTTGCGCTCGCCCCACCAGAACAGGCGATCCGAATACCCGATCACGCCCGCGCATTCGCCAAGCTCGACCAGCTGGAAGAGCGAATCCGCTTCAATGCCCGCGAGCAGCGCGGTGTCCGAAAAATCCACGACGAAGGAAGAGGCGGTGTTGTCGAAGATCTGCATCTGCGGCGCGCCGTCCATCCCGGTGGTGTAATAAAACAAATCGCCGCCCGCTCCGGTGAACGCCAGAATGCGCGCAACCACATTCGGCAGCGTCGCGACCGACGGAATGCCCGTCACGTTCGCGCGCATGCCTCCGCCTGCCGTCCAGGAGATCGGCGGCGAAGGCCGCGTCAGGTAGCCCTGGCGCGTCACGAAAATTACCGCGCACTGGTGCACGCCGGCGCTGATCGAACCAACGGGAGCGGCCGTGCCTCCGCCCGAGGAAGAATTGGAATTCGTCTGCGCGTAAGTGAAGTGCAGCGAATCGATGATTGAAGCAATCGGAAACGTTCCGTTGTAACTCGTGTCGGTGACGCCCGCGATGATGACCTGGTCGGTGGGCAGCATTCCAGTCGGGGCCGCCGTCGTCACCGTGACGACATTCGACGTGCGCGAAATGGCCGAAATATTGGCGATCACATCGCCGACCGCCGCCGGGCCCGCGCCGGGGCCGATCTGGCTCACGCGATCGAGGTACGTGCCGTCGTATTGCCTCGGGATGTCCAGTCCGAAATTGCCGTCGTGCTGAGCGATGTATTCGCGGCTGAAGAGGGATGTCGAACTCGCCGCGGCTTTCGGGGTGAGCCCTGCCGCGATTTGCGTCAGCACGCCCGGAGAATTTTCGCCCCACAGCGTTCCCGCCGAATCAATCGCCAGAAGAGTGTTCACAAGGTCCGGTTGCGTATATGTTTTCAGGTAGTTGACCGTGGGATTTCCGGCGATGGGCGTGTACACCGACAGGAGCCCGGGCCGCGTTTTCACCGCGCCCTGCAGAAACGCCACGTCCTGGCAATCGGGCGAAACTCCCTGCGGCAAATCCGAGGCAGGCATGTCATTCACCAGCCCGCCGAAAAGATCCAGCGGCGCATCAATTGTTCCAGCAATGGACATGAGATGTGATTCGCAAATCCTAAATTGTGAAGTGCGACTCGTGGCCGGTGATTGGTGACCGGTAGAAACGCTTTACTGCGCACGCGATATATCTATTTCGGATGGTTTTCACCAGTCACTGGTCACCGATCACCAGTCACCTACATGAGCGGCGCAAAACCCGCACGCGAAGAATACGGCCTGCGGCGGCGCCCGGTCTGCTGCTCGCGCTGCGTGGCGCGAACGATCAGATCCTCGAGCGCGTCCCCGGCGGCGGCGTCCCAGCGCTCGGCCTGCGGCGCGCCGCGGGCAGCTCCGGCCATGGCCGCGGCGGCATACGCCAGCGCTTCTTGCGCGTTGCGAATCAGCACGGGGCTGGTTGAATCGACGAGGTCGGGAAAACTCGACTGGTAGCGCAAACGAATCTGAGTGTCCTGCGTCGCGCCGAGAAAATACAAACCGTCCGCACGCCATTCCCAGAAGCGCAGCCTCTCCACTTGCGGCTCGGAAGGCAGTCCGTCGTGATCGGTGAGGTCCACCATCTCGACAAAATCGTCGGAGCTGAGATTCAAGCGCTCCCATAATTTCACCGGCACGAGCAGGTCCGGCGGCAACTGGTTTGGCGGCGCCGTGGCATCCGTGATCGAGACCTGCGCCGACGGATCCACCGCCGTGACGGCAGGCACCACCAGCAGCACGTCGTCGCTCAGAAAAGTGCCCGACTGCACGTTGGCCAGCGCGCGCTGCGCCTTGCGATAAGCCGCGTTCACGTACGGCAAGAGCACCGTATCCGTGAAAAGATTCCCCGCGGCATCGTTCAAGAGCGAGCGCACCAGCGAAGTGATCTGCCCCGCAGTGTTGTAAGCAGTGGTTCCGACGACTGGCATGGATGGACCTCGTGAATCGTGATTTGTGAATCGTGATTCGTGAAAACCGGTTCAGTCTGTGATCTTTGAATGGCGATTCGTGAAAGCAAATCAATCTTTATGGCCTGGTCCACGAATCACAAATCACAAGTCACGAATCACGGCCCTTGCGGCAGCGGCGACTGTTTCAGATACGCGGCGACGCCGATGATGCCGGACATCATGGCGCTGACTCCGGCGATCGCCAGGGTAGCGTGCAGACCTGTCTGAAGATTGAAATGATCCGGGTCGATTCCCACGGCGGCGAAACCGGTGATGACGCCGTTGGCGCAGCCCGCGATCGCGGCGGCCAGCAAGCCTCGCCACCACACTTGAAAATTTGTCCAGGCGCTCACGGGTGCCTCCTTACTTTACGGTAATGAGGGGAGCGCTCGGTGCGTTTGGGTTTGACGGCACGTTTGCCGTAGCCGGCGCGGAACAAGCCGATTCTTCCCCCAGCGTATCCACGGTCGTCACGCAGTAGTTATAGCTCGCCCCCGCGGTGACGCTGGTGTCGACAAGAGTCAGCCCCGCATTCACCGAAGTGTTCACCTTGGCGTAAGTCGCCGCGCTCGCCGGCGAGCGGTAGACGTTGTATCCACTGACCGTCCCGGAACCGCCGACCGGCGACGGCGCCTGCCAGGTAATCGTGACGCTGTGTGGCGTCCCCTGCGGAATGCCCTGTGCACGCGCACTCCCCGAAATAAGGAACGCGATACCCAGCAGCAAGAAACGCAAACTTCCACAGCGATTAATGTGTGATTCGCACATGATCGGAGCCCCTTCCCGGGAAATTCCAAAGAAATTTTATTCAGAAAGAATCGCGGCGCAGAATTTCGGCTGTTGCGTACCAGTGGAGAATTTTTTGTAGGGCACGGCTTCAGCTGTGCCGTAAAGTGCGCATAATCGGCAGGGCTTTATTGGCTGCGGAAAAATGCTTTGTTCTGTCATTCTGAGCGAAGCGAAGAATCTCTCTTCGATCTAAGTATAGGAAAACGAACAAGGAGAGATTCCTCACTTCGTTCGGAATGACAAAATGAATGACTTTTTCAGCAGCCTGTTTAGTCGCTGGCCTTATTGAGGCCCATTCGCACAAGAGGCAGTTCGATACGCCGCGCTACTGCTTCAATTCCACAAGGAACATTTCCGGAGTGACGGCATCAGTCGACGCCACGTTGAATTGCAGGTTGATGGTCACCGCGGAAGCGGTGCTGACGGTAGCCGTATCGAGCTTGATCGAGTTGCTTCCCGCGTTGCTGTCCTGCCCGAGCGTGGAAATGGTTTGCGCGCTCGTCGAGCCCGGATTGTTCATGATGAGGTAGGAGACGCGCTCGAGTTGGTTGGCCGCGCCGGTAGGCGCCACCGCAGTCGTCGAAGTTCCACCGAACGAAAGTGTGTAAGTGACGGCCGCGGTGCCAGTAGTGTGCTTGGCCATGGCGGTAATGATGATTCCCTGCCCCGCGCCCATCACGCCAGCTGGCAGCGTGCAAGTGAAGTAAGTGGCGGCCGCGCCCGTTCCCGTTACCGCCGAGCCGGGCCCCTGGTAAGCGCAAGCGGAACTGTCGGCGCTTCCCACGGTTTGCACGGCGCCGTTATTCTCAATTTTCTTCCAGCGGTGCGCCGTCGAGTCGGCGTACAGTTCGTCGACGCTGGCGATTCCCGCGGGCGCCGTCGTTTCCGCAGCCGAATAGAATTTATAGCTGTGCACGCCGCCATTAAACGGAAATTGCACTCCCGTGGGAGGCGCGGAATATTGCGCCGAGGTAAGATTGAAACCGAGGAAGCCGGTTCCCATCCCGCCGCTGAATCCGCAGAACAAACACGAATTTGCGTTGTTTTCTTCGGTCAGCCAGGTGCGCATGGCATTGCCAACTGGCTTCGGCGCCGCGGAAGTAGCGCCGGATGTAGTCGTAAGCGTGAGCGTGCAAGTGCCGTTGGTCACGGCCGTGGAATTGAAGAAGCTGGCTTCGCCCCCGGCGCTCGTGCCGAAGTAGAAATTGCAGCTGGCCGGAAAATAAATAGCAGTCACTGCCGAAAGATTGATGGAACTGGACGTCCCCACAGTTTGAGAAATTTCCGGGCTGGGCGCAGATTCGCGTCCGGCCGCATCTAGCGCGGTTACGCGAACGTAGTACGTCGCCGCGGCAAGTGAACCGGACCCGGTGCTGCTGACTGACGCGTACGGGCGCCGGAACATATGCCCAATCATTACTTCGCCAGACGGCCCGCGGCTATCGCTTCCGCCGGCCGTCAAAACTTCATTCGTCTGGATATCACCGCCGATTTGCGTAATACCTAGATCGCAGCCGGTATAGGCTCCGAAATTGTCCGCCCAGTTTCCGAGGCTCTGAATTCCTCCGCCACCGATGTTTGGCGTGTCGAAGATCCATCCGACACAACTTCTTTCGGTGGTGGAATTCGAGGAGCCGCCGATGAGCTGGGAAAATCCAGTTGTATAGCCGTGGATGACGTTGTTACTCCCGGGATTCGCTCCTCCGGGGTTGTAGCCATAAATCAAGGCCTGCCCCGCGGAGGTCTGCGGGTCGCTGCTCGTCACATTTTCAAAGACGAAGCTCTGAACCTGGCTATTGGTCTGAATGCAGACGAAGCATGGATCCCAATTCCCCTCAATGCTCGTCGTGCCGTCGAACACAACCGGGCCAATGGGGCCGCCGGCCCCCGGAAAAGGTAAATCCGCCCGGACGGTGTGAGCCACAAACGTATTGTCCCGAAAATCGAAAATGCTGGTGTGTCCCGTGTTCGTCAGTCCGAGAAACCAGATGGCCGGAATTCCTGTGGCCGAGAGGTTCGCGCCGCCGTTCCAATTGGTGCGGTCGAAGATGCTGAAAAAAGCGTTGTCGTCAATCTGCAGCATGGGACCGCTGCCCGAAACACTGAAAGATACATCCTGCGTGGTGATTTCACCCTGGCTGCCTTGCACGATGATGGTTTGCCCCGAGGTGAGGCACACATGCGATAAATCCAAAGTGCCGCCGGCCCCTTCGACCACAAACAGTGCGCCCAACGATTGGTAGGCGCTAATGTTGCTGCAAGAAAGCGCCCAGTTGCCCGCATTGTAGACGCCCCCCATTCCCGTGATGGATAGGTTTCCGGTTGCTCCCGCGATCGCCAGGTTGCTTCCGACGGGCAAGCCATATAGCAGAATCGCTCCCGCCTGGACGATTTTGACGCCGGCCACGGCCGATGGCAGGGGAATCGAGGACATGAGCCACAGCCCCTCGGGAATGTAGACCGTTCCGCGGTTGGTAATCTGCGGGCTTCCGTCGGCAGCCGCCGCAGCCATCGCCTGTTGGATGAACATCGAGTTGTCGGGATACGTGAATGCACCCGTGACGCTGTTGGAGGCGGCCGCCGCCAGGACCAGGCTCAGCGTTCCCGCACCCGAAGAAATGGTTGTGATAAGAGCCTGATTGGTATCAGCGCTGGGAGGTGTGGTCGGCCAGAAGGCGTTCGAGCCGACCCAGGTATTCGTCTCCACTCCCTTGTCGAGAATCCCGCATACATTGCCTGCGGTAAAGCTCGAGCAATCGAAGGAATATCCCAGCGGAACGTAGCTGCCCCCGCCATTTTGATCGGTGTAAACCAAATAGCCGACGGCATTGGCGACCGAGGTCCAGTAAATCCCGACGTAGTTGAGGGATGTGCGTGTGGAAGGAGCGGTGGTCACCGCGATGGCCGCGCTCGCGGCGGAGGTGCCGTAATTTGCATCTATGGCTGCGATCTTGTAATGCACCGTGGTCGACCCTGCCGTGCCGATCACATTCGGATTCGGCGCAGAGCCTTGCGCTGGCGTTGTGAGGGTAGAAAGCGGGCCCGCGCCGGCAACGAAGATGCCGCAACCGTTTTTGAAATTGTTGTCAAACGCGATCCCCAGAAAACTGGAGCCGGACGTAATGGTTCCGGAGGTATGGCTTCCCGTTAGCGCGGATTGATCGCAGCCGCCGGGAGGCATGTAGGCCGTGATGTCGTGCCACGGATCGGAGCCCTTGAATCGCTGCGGGGCCGTCCACTGGTTGTCCTGCATGGTTGACGGGACCGGAGCCCCGCCCACTGTAAGTGATCCGGTCACGGCGGCCGATCCGCTTACGGTGAGATTGCCGCTGAGTGAAAGTGAAAAAGCGGAAATGCCGCTTGTGGAAGTAATCGTGGTGAAAGTTGGTGCGCTCGGATCGTTGGGCAGAATGACGTTGGGGAGCTGCTTGGTAGTAATCGAGGGGCCGCTGATTTCGATTTCGTAGCGCCCTGGCGCGGCATAAAAAGTGTAATTCCCCATGCCGTCGGTCGTGGTGGGATTCGCGAGCGCCTGCGTCAGTCCCGGATCGGAATAAATCAGCGCGAGCGGCGAGCACGGCTGCCCCGTCGCGGCGGACGTACACACGCGCACGGTCGCGCCCGCCATGGGGCGCCCTTGCGCGTTAAACACAATGTCGTCCTTGCGCGATCCCTGCGCGCGCGCGTTCGCGCCGCACGCCGCGATCGCGAATCCGATGAATAACGCGATGCCGAGAAGATGACGGGTGCGGGCAGAACCCGTGGCCCGCCAGAAATTTGTCAGTCTGTTCATTTCCATTCGTCCCCTAAATTTGGACTGGCTTTTCGCCCTCAGCCCGAAACAGCCTGCGAGCCGCTCCAAAGGCTTTCACCTTTTCACATTTCCCGCAAGCCGCATGGACGGAATTCGGAACCACGGATTCACACGGATGAACACGGATAAGAAACCAGGAAAGAGATCCTCAATAATCCCGTTTTGCATTTTGAATTTGCTTTTGGCGTTTTATCCGTGTTCATCCGTGTGAATCCGTGGTTCCCTTCCTAGTCCTTGCTCTTCTCGGCTCCTCGGTTTCGCTGAGGGATTGAGTCGGGAGGAGGCTGAATGAGTCCCAGCGCCAGGGCTTTGTCGCGGTTGAGAATCGCGTGGCACGATTTGCAAACCGCGACGCCGAGCTTGACCCGCTCGCCGCATCCAGGGCACTCCTCGGTCTCGCGCGACTGGTAATGCCATTCCTTTTCCAGGCCGAGCTTCGCCGCGGCCCGGCGCTGCAAATCGTGAATGAACAGGTAGGAGTGCGAGCGCTCCCACTCGCGGTCCGCCGCGGCCACCAGCGCGCGATAAAATTCGTCGAGCTTTTCCTGCGCGCCCTTCAGCTCCTCGTCGCTCGGCGCGTCGCCCGCGCAGACGAAAACGCCGAGGAAGCTGTGCTCGCCCGCGTCGGAGTTAATTTCGCGGCAAATGTCCTCTCCGATTTCGCGCGCGGTGATGGGCAGCGGCAGCGTGCGCTTGTCGCCGTAGTCCATCACGGCCGTGCGCGGCGTGATGCGTGTCAGGGAGTACGCCTCTCCTTCCGCGCGCCCGGCGATCTGAAATGTCCCGTACATCCGGTGCGCCATATAGTGCTGCTCCGTGATATTCGCTATCACGGCTTGCGGTAAACGCTCCGCGCGAATCGCAGTTTCGCCTGGCATCTGGAATTGTCTCCGTTCTTGATAGACATCTCATGAATCGAGAGCCTTAATATTTAGCACTCCTGCAACATGTTGAACGACGAAACACAAATCACGATTCACGAATCATTCGTCCGCTAAATCGTGACCTGGATCAGAACCGTCGCCGGATCGGGATTGGTGATGGAAATCGTAGCGCTGCCTTTGCGGCCGTTGAACGCGCTTGCAACGGACGCCGCGGTGAGGTGGTCGCTCGGATCCTGCGCGTCAACGGTGAATGTTGCGGTGAGGGTGACGGAGTGGGCCGGATTACCGTCATGGACGGCCGTGCTGCTCTGCTGCATTGTGATTCCCCTTTCGATCGATTGAAACGCGTCGGCGATCCGCGAGAACGGAAAAGCGGCTAGCGTTTTTCGGGCGCACAAACTTGAGAGCGACAACCTCAATTGGAAAATACCGCGGCGTTAGCAGGCTCCATCGGTTGGCAAGTGAATTTCCACTGGTCGCCGGCCGCCAGTCACTGGTCACCCCAAAACAGCCTCGGCGTGCGCGTCATACTCTTTTTCCTCGCGCCGCGAGCGCTCGTCGAGCGCTTCTTTTCTTTTTGCCGAAGAGATGCCACGACTGGTCTCGATCGCGCGCGCGATGTGCCGCGCCACCGCCGGCGTCAATTGCACGAATTCTCCGCGCTGCCCTTCGAGCGTGAAGCAATGCTCGTAATCCCCGCGTGAAGGATACGGCCCCAGCGCCGGAATGCTCCGCCCGTTTACGATTTCCACGGTCTGCGCGCGCCAAGCCTCGGGCGAACCATAACTTTCCGGCGGCATCCACCGCTCGATGTGCCAGCGATTGTGCGGCATATACTTCGGCTCGCGCCGCAGCTCAACAATTTCACGAAGCAATCTCCCCGTCGCAGGATCGCGGTCTTCCCACTTCCCCCCAATCCAGTCCAGCCGCGACCATCCCCACACCGCGCGGTAATTCGCCTCGCCGAACAAATTGCAACCTCCGGCGATCAAGAAAGCGCGCGCGACGTCGGCCGGGGCTTCGTGCGTTTCTCGGATAATGGAAACCATTGTGTGAGCCGGGAATAAAAGTCATACTGCGAGCATGTCGCCTGGTCTTGGTGGCGGTGGCCGGTGCAGAGCCTGTGACATTCCGGGCAACGGAAATTGTACGGAATGTCGCGGACGGGGAAAGACTTTAGTGGGCAAGTGCGCTGGTTGTCTTGGAACCGGGCGCTGTCCGAACTGTAATGGTACTGGTTGGCATCACAAGTCTGCGGATATCGATCTGACAGCTACGTGCCGCGGCATGGTTCGGTTCTTCACGTCGATTTACGATTGGATTTCCGAACATTATATGAGGGGATGACGTGTGACCGCAGATTAAACGAGACGATTTAGCGGATGTTTTCTGATCCAAGATCTCAGGTTCATTGTGGCTTTGTACGAACCCTCAAGCGCAGCTACGCCGGCAAGGTCGCTCTTGAATGTAGCAATTGGAGTGATTAGATCTGCTATCGCGTTGATAATCGCGGTGAGCGAGTCTGCATGTGAGACATTTCGTTCCCGATAAGATGCCGTATCGGTGGCCAGCTCGTACATGTCCGAATTCGGTATGCCGAGGACGAAGCCGTTAGCCAGTAGAAAGTGGTCCAACGCCGTTACCGCTGTCCGCTTATTTCCATCGACGAAAGCATGGTTCGCAACTAACGAGTGAAAAAGAGCAACTCCCTTTTCAACGATTGTCGGATAGATGTCTTGGCCGAACGCCGATTGAAAGGGCCTACCGACGGCAGACTCAACAAGTGTTCGATCGCGAACACCCTCGGTCACTATTTTTCCAGACCCCGGCCAGAATACTTCCAGGAGCTCGTCGTGGATGTACTCCACATACGGAGCGCCCAGCATGCAAACGCGAACACTATTGGTCTTCTTTGGCAAGGCGGTCGAGGCAGTCGTAATACTTTGCGGCAGTGTACACCAGCGCGGGATTGGGTTTCTTGATCCCAGCCTTGCGCAGTTTTTCCCTCACGCGCGGAGTATTCTTCTTGATGTTGCGCGCAAGTTCGATCAATGCTCGGCGTGCTTCCGGACTCATGAAAAAAGTATACCACGTTCGATGCAAGCGAAGATTTGGGCCATGCTAGGTTTGATTGACACGCTGAGCACATCGTGGCGAGTGTGCATTTCGCCCTTTACGTCAGCTTCCGGAACTGCGCCGAAAACGTGATCACGTCTCCCGTCGCTGAAGACGGATAGGCCGCGCCGCTGGTAAATTCCGCGCCGCTCGAACCTGTCGTGTAGCCGCGCATTTTCCAGGTATTTGGCGCAGTGCCCTGCTGCATTTGATACTGATTGGGGGTTCCACCCTGCACGGTGAAGTTTGCCTGGACGGGCCCAAATGCGGGATCGGCCATGGTTGACTCGACAGTTTCGCCGCGCGCGGCAATTTGCCCAACCAGCTGCGTCCAGTCGACGGTATCGCCGCCCGTCGGATAATTGCCCGACAGTAGCACCGTCCCGAAGGCGTAGATCTGTGTCCCGCCGGGATCAACATCCGTAAGCGTCAATGTGACAGACATGTTCGTCTCCTTGAAATAAGTGTGATTAGTGACCAGTGACTAGTGACTGGGGGAAAAACCATGCAAACGGCTCCCTGCGCATGTTCGATTCGATTTCACCAGTCACCAGTCTCCAATCACCAGTCACTAGTCACGAATCTTCCGTCTAGTACCCGTTCGGCCGCGCCAGCGTGTCAATGAAGCTGCCGCTGCGCGGGGAGTCATTCCACACCTGGAATCCGGTGTCGAAGTAGAAGATGAACGACGCGGAGATGCCTCCGCTCGCGCCGTAGATCGGAAACACGGTTTGCCCGCCGACCTCGAAGAAGTCAATGTCTTTCATCACCGCGCGGCCCCAGTGCGAGAGATCGAAAAAATCCACGCGGGTCTGATCGGCGTTTACGGAAGATTTGATCGGAATTCCGGAAATCGTTTTCTTTCCGGAGAAGAGCATGTCGAGATCGCTGGCGCGGCCTCCCGGCCCTTCCTTGACGATCTGCGAAACGGTGATGCCCAGATTTTCCCAGGCGTGTTCCTGCTCGACGCTGGTGTAGGCGATGAGCTTCCCGAGCTGGTTGATGCCCAGCGCTTTGCGGACTTTGTTGATCGCGAGGCGCGCGTGGCCGGGAACGAGTGCCGCGTTCCCCGCATTCACACGCGGCGTTTGCAATTGCTGCGGATAGGTAGCGCGGTTGAGGTTGAGCCAGGTGCCAGTGGTGGCGTTGTTCTGATGGTATTTGATGCCGTAGAGCGACACGGGCTGCGAACCGGTGAGCCCATCGTGCACGATCACGTCGTTGACAGACGTGCCCGTGGGCACGTTGTCCACTGTGATCGTTTGCGTGGAGGAAATCGGATCGGCCGCCGTCACGTTGGAGACGACGCTGGCGGCGACGTTGCGGTTGGTGGTGAGTGTGGGATCGTAAATCTGGATCGTCTGGCCCACGTACACGAGCGCCGCGCCCGTAGGCACGGCCATCGTGAACGTCGAACCGCTGATCGCGCTGATGGTTCCCAGCACGCCGTTGCCGGCGGTCTGAATCACTTTGTCGAGGAAGGAGCGGAACTGCTTCATGCCGCTGGCGATTTCGCGCTTCACGGCATTTTCGATGGCCTTCTCCCTCGAGTTGGACGCGTATTCGACGAGCTTGGTGATTTGCACGGCGAACCGGAAGAAAATCGGGGAGACTTGCGCGACGTCGTACGTGCTGCCCGAGCCGAGCCCCAGATCGCCGCCATCGGCGCTGTAGCTTCCGGCCTTGCCGCCGGGAATCAATTGCAGCGGCAAGCGCATATTGCGCGAGCTCACTTTCTCGATGTCGCCGCGTTGCTGGATCATGCTGAGTAATACATCGTCGCGCTCGTAGAGCAGGGGCACTTTGTCGCGCACCTTCTCCAGTTGCAACGCGATTGTCTGTGCGTTGTTTTGCTGTGCCATGATGGCTCCTTATTTTTATGAATGGTGATGATATGAGTGCAGTGGAAAATTACGCGTCACGTGACCCGTGTCCCGTGCTCCGTGAAGGTCAAAGCAAAACCAAGTGACCCGGATAGGTCCCTCGGCACGGGCCACGGGTCACATTCCTAAGATTTCTTCGTCGCTCATGGAGGAGTAATTCAATTCACGCCCGGATCCCGCGCCGCGGGGCCGCAGCGGCGTCGAATCGAGCGATCCGCCTGGCGCGGCGATATCGACGCGCGATGCCGCGGCCGCCTGCCGAGCGGCCTTCGACCGCGCAGTGTCCAAAACAGTGCTGGTCCATTCGCCGATCACGCGGCGCGCCACGCTGGGCACAAGCTGTTTCGCGCGCCCTGCCAGCAGCGAAGCGACGCGCTGTTGCTCGCCGCTTCCGAATCGCCGATCGCGCAACACGCTCGCTACTTGCTCCGAAAGCGTCCGGTCGGCCGCGAGCGCGCGGTGCACTTCGTTGAAAATGTCCTCGCCAATCCGCCGCGCCGCTCCGTCCGCCACTCCGTCGGGCATCACGCGCGCCAGCGTATCGCTGATCGACCCGCGCACATCCCGCGCCACGGCGTCATTCGTGGCGCGCTCGAACTGCGCGTAAGCCGTTGGGTCGAAGTGCGGTGACTGGCTCGCCCTGAGCTCCTGCGAAGGGTGACTGGTGGCAGGTGACTCGTGATTCGTGATTTGTGAATCATGATTCCCAACCTGCGCCGCAGTCGTGGCGCCGCCATCCTGCCGGCGGTTTTGATCTTGGTTTTGGTTTTGATTTCGGTTTTGGGTGCCCCATCCTTCGCCGTTTTCGCGAAGGGTGGGTCCGTCCGTCAATCGTTCAGCAGCCGCTCCGTCGAAAATTCCCGCATCCAGTCTCCTGCCTCCTGCCTCCGGGCCTCCCGCCCCCAAACTCGCCAGCACTTTCGCCGCCTCGGCAAACATCGATCGAAACGCCGCGGGATTCGCCCGCGCCAGTTCCGCAGCCACTTCCGATTGCGCCCGCACATCACCCGAAAAAATCGCCGCGTCAATCCTGTCCACCGACTGCGTCGCATCCCGCAACGACAAAACATCCTTCACCCCGCCAGGCAGCAATTCCTTGATCGCCCGCGCCTCCTCCGGAGAAGCAAACGCCGCGCGAAACTCCTGATGCTCGCGCCAAAGCTGCTGCGCCTCGGCCCCACTCTTCGGATCCGCCGCCACCGCCGCCATCCACGGAGGCATCCCCTCAGTAGCAGAGGCTCTTGTGGTGAGCGAGTGCGAAGCATCGGCCTGAGTGTTTTTCGCGGCTCCAACCTCGACCGGCCCACCCGCCGCAGCCGCACCATTCTGCTGCGCGTCAGCGCCACCTGCGTTGTCATTTCCGAATTTGCCTGCCGGCTCAATCCCGAGAATCTCCTCGTCCGTGAGGTAGGCCCCAACACCAGCACCACCATTCGGAGCGGCAGCCGAAGGGACTCCATCGCCGATCTGCCCGGCGTCAGCCCCAGCCCAATCCAAGTCCACTTGAGTTCCACTGCTCATCGTTAGCCCCCAGTGGCGCAGGCTTCAGCCTGCGGCCTTTCTCCCAAATTTCTCTGACCACAACCATCAACCCAGCAGCACGCTTGGAGACTTTCACAATCGTGCGCGTGGACGCAAAAACCCACAGGCTGAAGCCTGCGCCACTAAAACCCATCCGCCGGCGGGGTTAGCGCGCAATCGAAGCAAGCACGCCCGCTGCGCCGATGCCGATGAGAAACTGCGATACGTCCACCGCTCCGTCCACCCACGGCTGCCTCGGCTCCCAAACACCCCACAGCGATTCAATCGACTCTTTCCCCACGGCGATGACCGTAGCGATTATCGCCGCTGGAACTATGGGCATGAACAGAGCCGCGAGCAGCGTGAGGAACCCGCCCCATCCAATGTGCGCGAGAACTGCGGTGTTGATTGTCATGGTTCCTCTGGTGTCTGCTGCAGATTTGGATGCTGATTACGAGCGCCCTAAAGGAGGCGGCAAATTTCAATCGGAGTTGCTATAGAATCTCGGCAGAGAAATGGGCAGCCCACTAAAGGTCGGTAAACTCTTTATGATCTGTGGGGCCACTGTGATTGCCATTGGATTCTTGTGCATGTTTCTTGAATTCAGGGGAATGGGAGCAGATCTGGTTACGCTATGGCTTATTTTGTGGGGCGCAGGGACGATTAGCACAGTCTTCGGCGCGATATTATTCTGTCTGAAGACTCCTCCACGCGAATTAGTCTCCTTCGCTGTGCGCGCCATCGCCGTGTTCATCAGTGTGACGATCCTTGTAGCGATTATATCTCCTGATAACAATGTGCATGGACCGATAATGCCGGTCATAATCGCCTTGGTTAGTTTGACAGCTCTCGGTTGCGCAGTTTTGCTATATGGTTTGGTCGGTCTCCTGATTGCCCGGCACAGCAGGACCCTCAGTTGAGATTGGAGAAATTGAACTAGCGCGGCTCTTTTCAGGCGCCTTGGCGCACGCCAGACCAATCGCCCGCAAATGCGCTTCCGCGTGGGCGCGCACATTGGCAAAACCCACTGGATTTTCGATGTGCGCGATCTGCCCGGCGTCCGAGTTCGCCCACCTGCGGCATTCCTCGAGCTCCACAGCGTGATTATCGAACAGCAAATCCACCGGCACGGAAGGCAGCAACGTGGCGCCGGCATCTTGCCGGCGGTTTTCTTCTGCGTCTTTAGCGACCCCTGCCGACGGGACGCCGGCGCTACGAACACCTTCGATCGGCGCGCTCGCAAGCAAGAGATCGATCTCGCGCAACTGCTTGTTGCGCGAATCCTCTCCCGGCACGACCAGGTCCGACAATCCGAGCACGCCTTTCACGAATCCGATGTTCGATGGATCGGCGAGCGCCTGCTGGATCAGCGGGTCAGACGAGGCCATAAGTTGCTGCACAACGGCGCGCTGCTGCGATTTGAGGCGCGGAAAAGTTTCGTCGCTTTCGGGATGCGCCTGAATGTTGCCCTTCAAATCGGCGAGGCGAATCCAGCGCGACTCGAATTCCCCGCCCGGCCCGAGAATCGGAATCTCCGCGTCCTCGGGACGATTCTTGCGGAAGCAGTCGACGGAGAGCAGCATCACATCCGAATAAAATGTTTTTAGCCGCCGCCACACGAGGCCCAGACGCCCAAGCGCCTGGTCGCGCGCCATCGCGTAGCCCGACGCGGTTTTCACCGATTCCATTTCGCCGCCAAACACGGCGGGAAAAAGACCGGTTAGAAATTGCGAGACCGGCCCCATCAATTCCTGCTGGTGGCGCACCAGATCGGGCGGCACTTGCGCCGGCGCGGGCTGAAAAAATCCCGCGGCCAGCGGCTGCCCGGGCCGCGCGCGCGCCGGATAGTGCGCCGCGGGCTCGGCCGTCTGATTCGCAAGCGCGTCGAAATCGAGCACCTGCGGATCGGCGTAAATCGGCGGGATACCGTATTCGTACGTTTCCGCCTGAATATTGGAGAGCGTGTTGTAGCGCTCCTGAATTTGCACCAGCGAATCGCCTACCGACGGACGGTTCTGGCCGTCGCCGGGAAGCGCGTGCATCACGCGCCAGCGGTCGTCCATCGATTCGTTGCGGGATTCGCAGTACGTGTCGCCGGCGTAGGCGACGTAGCAGCCATCGGGAAACAGCGCGAGCAGCGCGTCGCGCACCGACTTATCTTCTATGGCGTAAAAGGACCACGGCCGAATCCACGTCCGCGAAAATGTAATTAAATTAAACAGCGCATCGCCTGGATGCGTCATCGGCAATCCCTGCGAGATCGCCACGCGCGTCGACCGCGCATACACTTCGTCGGCCGACTGCGGCCCGCCCATCTGGATTTTGTCCGCCGCGTGCGGGTAGCTAGCCTTCAACTTCGCGCGGTGCACTTCCATCGACCACTGCAGGTAGGGGTACTCATACATCTCGTTCGCCCACACCGGCGTGTTCAGTTCGAGTCCGCCCACCACGGAAATCACTTCCTGCCCGTTCGCTACGCGCCGCACTCCGGTAATCAGAGGGACCGCCACGCGCGCTGCCGGCTTGAAGTGTTCGGGGCCGAGCGAGCCGCCGCAGTTTTTGCAGATTACCGGGGGGAGCAGACTCGGCGTGACGGGTGACTGGTGGCCAGTGACTGGCGAACTGTTCAACCCAGGCTGCGCCGAATTGCTGTAGCTCGAGTCGCCTGTCCCGAGCGAAAGCGAGGGATCAGACCCGAAGCCTTCCTGCCCGTCGTCACCCAAATCCCCGCCTCTGAAGAGGCGGGCTACAGGCGCATTGCCTGCCTCCGTGCCTCCTGACTCCAATCCCACCGTCTGTTCCGCGCCGCACTCCGGGCACACGTACGCGTCGTCGCCCAACGCTACGTAATGCTCCTCAATCACCGGTTCATTGTGCGAACCGAATCGCTGCGCGTCGGCCACGTAACGCACGTAGCCGCCGATTTTTCCGTCGGTCCACAAATAAAACGCCACGCCCGTCAGCAAATGCTGCACGCGATTATTTTGCTCGACGAGGTCGCACACCTGCGAAGCGGCGCGCGCCGCGGTGATGTCTCCGATCGATTGCGCCGACTGCGGATAAAATCGCGTCGCCGGCACGTCCTGGCTGAGAATGGAAATGAAAGAAAGCCCGAAGGCCTGATACAGATTCGTGACGAACTGGTAGCGCGGCATCTCGGCCGCGGCGCTGTCGTCATACATTTTCGATTCGTACGGCAGGTTCCAGGTCATGTCCTGCGGATTCCACCAGGCGTATTGCAAGCCCTGCCAGAAGAGCCGCGCCTGCCGGATGCGCCGAATTTCGTGCCGCCGCGCGACCATGCCCTCTTCGCGGTACTGCACCACGAGCTCGCGCAGCGCGTTCACCAGGTCCGGCCGCAACTCCTCGAGTTGCTCGTTGTTCGCCCCGAGGGAAAGCTTCGCCAGCGCTTCCTGCGCAGTCGCCGCCGGCTGCTTGCCGTCAATCCCAAGCGGCGCGCGTGAAGCGCCGGCACCATGTCCAGCCGCGGCGGACGAGCCGTCAAGCGGCGCAGCGAACCCGTCGTTCGGCGCCTCGCTCTCACCATTCAAGATGGCCAGATCATTCAAGTTGTTCATCGAATTGGTCATGTTTTTCAGTAGGACGGGCTTCAGCCTGTCGCTTTTCCATCAGCTCAGCTCAAACACAAGCGTCGAGCAGCCAACCCGGCTCCCACGAATCCCCAAAATTTCAAAAAAGTTCGCTCGCAAGCGCCAAATCTCGACTAGCCTTTCCCCACCGCTCCTGCGAACATTTAATCCGGAGCCGCAATCCGCATGCACGGACGCCTACTAGCCCACTTGTACGTCGACGCCTGGATCCTGGCCGGAATTGTGTGGCTGGTCGCCGCGTTTTTCACCAAGCGAACCGAAAGAACCGAGCCGTCCAAATCGCGCCTGATTCAATTCGGCTGGGCGGTGTCGGCCGCAATTCTGTTGTGGGTGCCGTGGGGGCCGCTGGCCGCGCGCGTTATTCCGCGCAGCCCGGTGTTGGAAAACTTGGGGCTGGCGCTTACGGTCGGCGGAATTGCGCTGGCGATCTGGGCGCGCTTTTTTCTGGGCCGCAACTGGAGCGCCCGCGTCACGATCAAACAGGACCACGAGCTGATCCGCTCAGGTCCCTACTCGATCGTGCGGAACCCGATCTACACCGGTTTTCTCACCGCGCTTGCAGGAACGGTCATGGCCATCGGAGAAATTCGCGTGATCCTGGCGTTCGCCATCGCCGCGGTAGGCTTGCATTTCAAGGTCAGAACGGAAGAAAAATTCATGTCCGAACAATTCGGCGAAGAGTACGCCCGCTATCGCCGGGAAGTAAAATCCCTGATTCCGTTCGTCTGGTAGAAATCCGAAGCAGTTCCCCGCTCGCGCACCATTTGTGATAGAACTCCCGCTAGTACAAGGAGGCACTCATGTTCGGTGGCTTGCTCTGGTGGTGCATCGTCGGATTGATCGCCGGTTTCCTCGCGGGGAAAGTAATGAAGGGCGGCGGCTTCGGCGTGCTGATGGACATCGTGATTGGCATCGTGGGCGCCGTGATTGGCGGATGGGTGTTCGGAATGCTCGGAGTTTTCCCTGGCGGCATGATCAGTTCCATCGTCGTAGCATTCGTGGGAGCCTGCATTCTTCTGTGGCTCGTGCGCCTCATAAAAAAAGCGTAGCTTGTTTTCATTTCTCCGGCGCGCCCTTCCCCGCCGCCATTTCCCTTTCGCGGGCAATTTGCGTCCAGGTGCGCCGCCGCACCGGAGAAAGCCCCACAGCGCCGCGCCGCGTTTCTTCCTCGAGTGAAACCGGCGGAAACCCCGCCGTGCCAAGCAGCGAATTCACCAGCGCCCGATTCTCCGCGCGCAGCCGAGCCGTCTCTTCCTCAAGCAACAGCACATACCGCCCGCGCAATCGCCGCGCAAGCCACGACATCGTCGTTCGCCACATGGTTTGGCCTTTCCTTCGAGTGGCGCAGGCTTCAGCCTGTGGGGGTCGGTTGAGAGAACATCGCTATTTGTTGCACCAAACCCCGCAGGCTGAAGCCTGCGCCACCAGATCCTGTTCCCTCAGTGCGTTGCAGCACTCACTTGTCAGCTTCATATTGATTTGTTAATGTGTCACCAATAATGACTTACTATCGTCGCCGCTTGCCGCACTGGCAGCCGCCAGATCAGGATGTGTTTGTAACATGGCGACTGTACGGTTCCCTGCCCCGGAAAATTCCTCCGCCCACTAAGAATTCTTCACCCGGTGCCACTTTTGCCCACTACGACCACTTTTTGGACAAAGCTCAAGAAGGCCCTCTATGGTTGAAGGACACTCGCATCGCCGAATGCGTCCTCGAAGGGATGATAGAAGCGCAGAAGAAGCAAATGACTCAAATACGCGCCTATACTCTCATGACGAATCATGTCCATATTCTTTTGAAGCCCATTGTTCTTCTCGAACAAATCACACGGCAGATCAAGGGCGCGACGGCGCGGAGGGCGAATCTTATCCTCTCACGCACTGGAATTCCCTTCTGGCAGGACGAATCTTTCGATCGCTGGGTGCGCAACCCTGCTGAAGGAGAGAAAATTCGCAAATACATCGAAGGCAACCCTGTCGCTGCGGGTTTAGTTGCGCGCCCGGAAAACTGGCCGTGGTCAAGCGCCTCACGCCCTATCGAGTGAAAATTGCTCCGAGACTCGCTGGCGCAGGCTTTAGCCTGTGGGGTTTTCCCGCGAGGCCATTGCAATTTGCTGCAACCAAAACCCACAGGCTAAAGCCTGCGCCACAAGAGGTTGCACAGTTCACCACCCTTGCGGCCGCCACCTGCGCGGCACAACCGGCCCGACGCGACGCGATTCCTCTGCGGAGAATTTCTTCAGCCAGATGGCGCGCGAAGTCGGATCGGCGGCAGTGATGCGTTCCGCGGCGAGCACTTCCGCCGGCGCGCGGCCCGGCTCGAGCGCCGACTTCAACCCGTAGCGAGCGGAATCGGCGGGATCGTCGCCATCGCACTTCAGCACGTCCTCGACGTTCGCGGGATCGCGCGTAAGTGTTGGCAAATTTTCAATCAGCCGCACGCAATGATCGGCGATCACCCAGTGATCGGCTTCGAGTGCCTGGTACATCAGCATCCAGCCGCCCACGCGATCGTTGTCCGCGGGTGACGGTCGCGGCAGGCCCGCGGCGGCCAGGCCGTCGCCCAGCTGCTCGGCGATGGAGGCGTCGGCGGTGCGTTGCGCAAACGCATCCGGCGAAAGAAATACGTCGCGAATGCGCTCGGTGCGGCCGAGACGATCGACGCTGCGTTCGGCAATCGCGGCCGCAAGCATCCGCGGCGAGAGCCGATTCTGCACGAACTCGCGGTAGGTCACCATCACACCGTCGTTGCGCGTCGCGTGCCAATAGACCGCGCTAGGGTGCTCGAATCCCCAATCAATCGAAATCCAGCGTGGCGTCCAGGGTTCGAGCTGCACTTGCTCAGCCCGCACCGTGTGCCGCTCCGGTGAGAAAATGTCGAAGTACTGCCCCGCGTAAACGTCCCACTCGCCGTCAAGAAACGCGCGCCGCAGCGCCTCGGGCAACTGTCCCAGAGTTTTCTTGTACTCGTCGTCGTCCTTGAAATACGGATTGTCCGCGATCGTCGCGTGAATAAATTCATAGTCGCCGGCGCCGTACTGGTCGGCCCGTTCCATTCCCGGAGCCGGCACGCGATCGACCCACAGCGCCTTCACCCAAGCGTGCCCGATATTGCCCGGATTGGTCGCGCCCGCCATGCAGGGCTTCGCGCCCTTGATGCGGCAGCGATTGCGGCTGGTGAGAAATTGCCACTGCTTAAGCGTGAAGTGGGTGAGTTCGTCGACTCCGATGAATAAATATTCGGCGCCCTGGTAGCGGTAAACATCGTTCTCCGTGTCGCAGTAAGCAAATCGCGTCGTCGATCCGTTCAGCCACGTGACGATGTGTTTGGCTTCGTTGTATTTTTCGTACAGCTCGCGCGGCACGTCGCGCCGGAAATAGGTGATCAGCGAAGCTTCGAGCTCCGGAAACGTGCGCCGCAAAAGCAGCGTGTCCACACCCGGATGCAGGTGCGCCTGGTAGATCGCCTCGTAGAGCAGCGCCTTCGTTTTCCCCGGCCCCGCGGCGCCGCCGAACAATCGATACTTCGCCTCGGAATTGTGAAATTCTTTCTGCCGATCAAACGGCTTGTATCCAAATTTCTTGCAGTATTCTTTAAAGCTCCGGATGCACTTCTTCTCCAGCGATTTGTCGCCCTTGGAACTCATGAGATTTCACGTTCATCGCACGTTCCGCCGCCAGCTGTAGCCCGCCTCTTCAGAGGCGGGGTTTTCTGCCCGAGCATCGCACAAGTCCCCGGGTCTGAAGACCCGGGCTACAGCAAACTCACGACGCCTTCAATTTTTTGCCGGCGAAGAATGCCGCAGCCCCGCCGATGAAACAAATCCCGATCAAGTAATGCTGCAAGCTGAGCGCAACCCCGGCCAGAAACGCCCCAGCGCCCGCGATCTGCACGTACAGCCCAATCGTTTGCTTCGATAGCGCTGCCAAAGTTGTCGTCATGTTTCCTCCCGAAGACTACTGCCCGACTTCCATCCGAATCCGTTATCGCAGATTCTCCTCCGTTCTCAGTGTTCTCTGTGTTAAATCTTTTCGGAATTCACCACAGAGAACACTGAGAACTGCGGAGAAAACCTCAGTCGCAACATCCGCGCTGCAGCAGCGTGGGCGACGCGCCGTTTGCCGGATACACATAGGCGCCAATTTCCCAGCCGCTGCCCGCTGAATTCTGATTCAAGAGCGAGACCCCGCCGGGCCACGAAGAGGCCGGCGTCAATGCCATCTGATACGTCGACCCGAGATTCACCCCGGCATTAATCGCCGGCGAAACGGCGAGCAGCGCATAACTTCCCGTCGTCGACAGTGAAGACGCATTCGTGAGGCTGGGATCGGCGCTGAAGGAATGCGCATCCTGCGAGCTATTCGTCTGCCAATTCGCCAGATTGTAGGCCGTGCCGCCCCAGCTGAAGGGCGTGCCCGGCGCGGAAAAATAATCGTTGTAGTCGTACGCGGTGCTCGTCTCCGAAGTCGCATCGACGCTGGCATAGCCGCCGGTGTAAAAAATATTGTTCTTCACGAGCGCGCCGGTGGAAGTGGACGCCTGCGTCACCACAGGATTCGCCACGCCCGGGCCGTACACGGTGTTGTTGTAGAGGACGCTGCCAACGCTTCCCGTCAGCAGAAATCCTTCGCCGCCGCTCGCACTCGAGCTCGACGCCGAAATATCCAACAGGTTGTCCCAGAACGTGATGCTCGCGCCCGTGGTCAGCCCGGAGTTTCCTCCGCTGCCCACGTCCACGCCCCACTCAAAATTGCCGTAAATAAAACTGTGCGAAACCGTGAGAGAGGTCATCGAATCGCCCACCAGCACTCCATAGCCATGCCCGATGAACGTATCCGTGCGAAACGGCCCCGCCGTGCTGTAGATCAGGCAGCTATCGATGGTGTTGTTCTGTGAGCCACCGTGCGCCACGACAACGGACCACACGCCGCCGGTGAAAACGTACGCGGACCGCATGTAGGTGTCGTTGTAAAACGTGGAATTCTGAATCAGGTTTCCGGACGTCCCCGTGCCGTAGATGCAAAGCGGCGACGTCCCGTAGGAATTGAACGCCGTGATGTTCGTGACGACGTCGCTCGTCGCTCCGGTGTACACGCAAATCGGATGGCGGAATGTATCGTGCGCCGATAGATTGCGCGCGATCGAATGTGCGCCCGTCAGGTAGATCCCACCGAGCGTGGTGCTGCTGGTGTTGTACGTTTCGGCCTGATCGAGCGAATCGAAAATCAGCCAGGACTGCGCGTTGTCCCAGGTCGTAAAGCTCGGGCTTGCCGCAGTCACGTAGGTGTACGTCTTGCCGTTTGTCGCGACGTTCGAGTTGTCCGCCGCATGGATGTAAAGATACGTCCCGTCGTAATACCAGGAGCCCGGCGTCTGGTCCACGGACAGCGCCGAGGCCTCGATGCGGATCAGCGAACCGTTTTCCCACATGGCCACGGGCGCCACGCCCAGCGTGTTGCGGTAAGTGAACTGCGTGGTGTTGATGCAGACGATGTTTTTGATGACGATGTTTCCGCCCGGAGAGTAGCCGCTGACGGTCGTGCTCTGCGATTGATCCGGTGCGGAAAAATTCGACCACAGCGTTTCGTGGTTGTTGGTGTAGTACTCGACGTTTCTCGCCGTGGTGTAGATCGTCACCATCTGGTCGACGGTGTTATCCAGGCTGTAGGTGATCTGATCGGAAGTCACCGTCGCCCCCGCCGCGACGGTCGTGCCATTGTTTCCGCCGCCCCAGGTGATGCGCGTGATGGCGCTCGTATTCGGCGCGGTCGTCGCCGGTCCGATTCCCGCGCCGGTGATATTCAGCGCCACGGTCGGCGACGCCGTGACGCTGATGGTGATCAGCCCCGCGGGATTGGTGATGTCCAGGTGCGAAACTTGCTCGCGCCAATTGCGCGTGAGGCTGTCTGTGCTGGCCGTTCCGGAATCGGGCGGCGTGAAAATCGACGTCGTGGTGTTGGGCCCGAGCGTGTAGCCGCTGGTGCTCAGGGCAGTCGAGCCTTTAATGACCGGGTTCGCGCCCGTTCCGTATGCGCCAAACGTGATGGGCGATCCGCTCGACCCGCTCGAGGGCGCCACGAGCGAAGTCCCATACCAGGCGTCCCCGCGATTGAACAAAATCGAATCGCCCGGCAGAAAAGTCGAAGCGTTCACCTTCGCGACCGTCTGCCACGGCGTACCGCTGCTCGTCCCGCTGTTCGTGTCGCTGCCCGCCGCCGCGACGTAGTAAGTCGTTGCCCAAGCTGGCCCCGCGGTGAAGAGCAGGCAAGCCAGGAGACAGGCAAGCGTTAGCAGGTGGCAGGTGAAAGGTGTTAGTGAAAAATCTGCAACCTGCCACCTGTTCCCTACAACCTTCCTCTCACTGCACCACATAGCTGATCCCGCCGGACACTTGACCCGAGCCGGAATTGAAGATGCACAAATTATCTCCGCTGGTTCCCTCCGCGCCGACGGAGGAATCCCCGTTGCCCAGCGCGATTCCCCCATTCGCGGCAAAATTCCATCCCGTCGCCGCCGTCGCTCCGCCAAAGCCGCTCACTCCCGCCGACCCTGTGCCGCACACTGTGCCGGTGCCTTCGACCACCGCGACATCTGTCGCGGCAGCAGCAACCACGTGAATCGAGCACAGATAAATTTTCTTGGAAGCCGTGCCGGCCACAATCTGCGTATTCCCCGTCTGGCTGATGCTGGCGTAAAGTTTCGCCTGCCCCTTGCAAGGGTCGCTAACGGCTCCCTGCCCCGTAGCAAATTGCCCCTGCGGCTCAGCCTCCGAAAATTCCGGCAAGAAATCAATCATCGCGGCGCGTAAAAGAGGCGCGGCCCCCAGTAGCGTGGGCTTCAGCCTGCGGCCTTTGATTTTCCCAACCTCAGCCCGCGCCAACACAGCCGAGTCACCAGCACGCAAAATTCCCACCATCGCAAGAAACAGCAACACCCAAAACGCCCACCACTTTTTTCCGCCCGCGCTCCGTGAACCCTCCGAAGCATCCACGGAAGCGTCGCGTGTATTCGCCGCGCTTTCGTCCGGCCATTTGTCCTGCCCGCCAGCTCCACGAACTTTCTTGTGCACACCAGGCGCCGTCAAATCTAGCAAACCGCGAAGTACCCCAAACTCAATTGCCACCGCCGCAGCTTCATCCGCCTTGGCGTCTCCGGTATTCGGCGCGACAATCCGCAGCTCGCGATCCGAGTGCACCACTCCGCCCGGCCGATCCACAATCACAGGCGCCGCCGCCAACTGCGTCACGTGCCGCAACACCGCATGCTCCAGAGCGCTATCCACCGAATCGAAATGAATCGACCCAGCCATACCCGATGCGAAGTGCGCGTGCTTCGCCGCCGCCCCGGCGGCAAGGCCGGGCGTGCCCGCCGAAGCTTCAACGAAGGAGTCCTTGCCCGCCGAAAATTCACCGCAGGTGGGCCTGCCCGCCGAAGCTTCAGCGAAGGAGGGGGAGGAAGCGTCTCGATGCGATCGAGGCGCTTCCTCGCTGGCTGCGGCATGGGGATGGTGCGTGGCGTGATCCGGCCGAAGGCGGGCGTCAGGGGTGTGTGGGGCCGGGGCAAGTTCGATGGTGATGGCGTAGCCCGCATGGGGTCCTTGCGTGACCGCATCAGCGGGCAAGAATTCCGTGACCGCAAATCCCGCGAGCCGCACCAGGTGCCGCGTGGCGCGCGCGCAATTGTTGTCGCCAATAATTTTGATTCGCATGTTGTGGAATGCCGTGATTTGTGATTCGTGAGTCGTGATTCGTGACGATCGCAATGGATTCAGCGGTTGGCCGGCATGTGACTGGTGACCAGTGAGTGGTGATCAGTGAGTGGTGACTGGTGACTGGTGACTGGTGAAAATCTGCGGATCAAGAAGGTAGATGAGATGCGTGATGCGTCGCGCGCTTCACGAATCACAAATCACGATTCACGAATCATGAATCACCAGCCACCAGTCACCAGTCACCAACTCCTCACCGCACAAAAGTCAGCAGCCCCGGACCAGTGCCGCTCGCCACCTGCAGATACGCGATCGTGTCTCCGGCGTAAAATCGCGTGCCGGACCCGCTGTCCTGCAACGCTCCCGCGTGGCGAGGCGCTGCAACGGTCTCGATGCTTCCCGCGGAAACCGTGTCCTGCGTCGTTGCGTCCGCGGAATCCGTGCGAATGTACATATCCACGGCCACCGAATTCTTGATCGACACCGCCATGCAATCGACCGGCGCGACCACCGCCGTCCAGGACACGGTGTCCAGCGCAATCTGTTTCTTCACGTAATTAGGATTCGAGGCCATAAATAAGTAGGACGGGCTTCAGCCTGTCTGCCTTTGACTTTTTCAGTCCCATGAAATGCGGGAGAAACCATTCGAGCAGTGTAGGTAACGTCAGCCGACAAGCAGTCGAAGTGACCCGCGTCACATACAAACACTTCCCAATTCGACTAGCTTTGCCCCAGAGGTGAAACGACCATGAAAAACAATTTCTCACACAATGTTTTCACCGGCGACTTGGAGCATCGCGGCGGCAAAAAGCTCGGCCAGCAAAACACCGAGTTCTTCCACAAAAAAAGAGAAGTCCGCAAGCACCCGCCGCGCGGCTTCCGTGGAAAGAAGGGATGAAAGAGCGTGGCCCGTGACCCGTGGCCCGTGACCCGTGGTCTGCGGCCCGTGAAAACCCGGTTCCAGCGGCGACTTCCGAGCCCACAGCGAGCGATAGCTTCTCCACACGGGCCCGACGTCTTCTTCGTCACGGGCCACGAGTCACGAATCACGAGCCACGGCAATCCTACGGCAGCATCTTCGCCGTAAGCGACGCCCCGCCGGTGGAGGAGTTGACGATAATTCGCAAGAATCGCGCGCGAACGCCGGTCACCGTCCGGGCCTCTCCGGCTGTCGCGGTCGAAGTATCGATGGCGAAATATTCCGTGCTCACGTCGGCCGCCGCCCCTTGCAGCGTGATGTTGATCGCCGAGGGCGCGGTGCCATAAATGGTTTGCCAACGCACGGTGTGCCCCTGATCGGGCATGCCGGCGGGCTCGGGAATCGCAAATTGCGCTCCCGCCGTGCCGTTGGCCGGAAACGCCTCGGCATTGAAACTGAACCCGACGTCGCCCGGAAATAATGACAACGGCGGCGTAGTGCTGCTGTAAGCGGGCATGGTGCCTCCAGGAGGATTGCAAATCTTTGTATGGCGCGGCTTCAGCCGCGCCGAGAATGATGAGGAAAGAATGCGGCGTTACAGCCTGCGGAAAAACTCAAGCCCCTTTCATTCTGAGCGAAGCGAAGAATCTCTCCTCGTTTTTTCTTACACTTAAATCGAAGAGAGATTCTTCGCTTCGCTCAGAATGACAGGACAAGGCATTATTTCCGCAGCCTGTTTTAACGCTGCCCTATTGAAATTCAAGACGGGGCGCGGCTACGAAAGCCGGCGCTACTGGATGAAAATGATTTGAAAGGCTGCCGGAGACCCCAGCGAGAAGGTATAACTCTGCGATTGGAAATGTACCATAAGCAGATCTTATTTGTCAATAGATTTCTATAAATATCGCAAATAGCGCTCAAAACTGCGGGAGTTTAACGACTTGGAAGAACGTGGAGATCGTTTCACAGTACGATCGTCGAATAAGCGTACACTGGCTGGTGACACCCATTTTCAAACCCCTCCTCAAAATGGGTCTAACCGCTCAAGGAGAATACCCATGCGCTACTCAATTCTCGTCGCAGCTCTTCTGGTATTGGCCGGCGTCTCCGCCGCGCAATCTAAATCTGCGCCCACCCAGGATCAGCCCCCTGCCAACTTCGTCCCCACGGGCAAGGACATGTTCAAGCAATATTGCGCCGCCTGCCACGGCCTGGACGCCAAGGGCCACGGCCCAGCTCGTGTAGCGCTCAAAGTTCCCGCCGCCGATCTCACCACGCTGGCCAAACGCCACGGCGGCGAATTCCCCTACGACCTGGTCACCAACGTCCTGCGCTTCGGCCCCGGAGTCGCCGCGCACGGCTCTTCCGACATGCCCACCTGGGGCGGCATTTTCCAGTACATGGACAATTACAACCAAGCAGCCGTGCAAAAACGCATAAAAAACCTGTGCGACTATTTGGCTTCGCTGCAGGAAAAATAGGGCCGCGCGTAGAAGCTCTGCCGAATAGCTTTCGTCACGACGCCTTGGCCGTCGTTTCCCGGAAATATTTCGACGGCGGAAACACTCCCGCGCGCGTCAACTCGCGGCCCACATCCCTGCGAATCTCCTCCGCCCAATCCGCCCAGGTCCGTTCGCTGATTCCCAGATGGCGCCGCGCCGCCTGGTAATCCGCGCCGCCAAGGTAATAGACCCGAAACATCGCCATCCTGCTGGCCTTGAACACGGTGTGAGAGACTCTTGTCCCGCGCGATCGCGAATCGGCTGGGCGGTTAGAATTCTTTTTTCCCTCAACCGAGGCGAATCCCAGCGCCCTTTCCCCCGCCCGCGCGAAATCGCAAACATATTCCGCGAGCCGGGGCATCCGGTCCGGCCGCCACAGATACTTCCCGGAAGCCTCTGCATTCAGCGTGGGAATCTTCGCGTCGATCGCTTCGCGCGCCGCAAGATACACATCGTGACAAACATCGAATGCAAACGTCGCCAGCATGGTTCCCCCTCCACACTTCCTGACGTGCGCTTCAAATTTGTCGAACTCGTTCTCTGCAACCTTCCCGCGTGGACGATCTCTGCTGTGCCAGTCGGGCTCCTCTCCCCCCTAAGCTCAAGGCGATTTCGACGCGGCTCGCGCCGCATCACGTTGCCGGATCCGTTCGAGAACCTCCGGTTTTACCTTCGCAGGGCCGCACACCGGCCCCTGCCCCACCCGTAATT
>Ga0206833_1038_pt1 | contig 34140 bp, 23 predicted proteins | sample Alteio_BWOrgCont_32_FD_152891 | JGI IMG/M metagenome (GOLD analysis project Ga0206833, IMG submission 152891) | Enriched cells from forest soil in Barre Woods Harvard Forest LTER site, Petersham, Massachusetts, United States -... | ecosystem: Environmental > Terrestrial > Soil > Temperate forest >... | reverse complement strand
AATCGACCACTGTAGATGGTATCATTCCGCCGATACCGCCATCAATTACCATATCAACGCGGTTGCCAAAATTTTCTTCAATAATTTCAGGATCGGTATATTCTTCCACCATTTCGCCAGTCAATGATGTACTTAAAATAGGATTGCCTAACTCTTTTAAAATATCACAACAAATTGTATTATCGGGCACCCGCAAACCAATAGTTGATTTTTTGTTTTGCAAAATTTTAGGCACCTGTTTACTTGCAGGCAAGATAAAAGTATATGGCCCCGGCAAATAATTTTTAAGCATTCTGTACAATGGCGTATCAATGCTTTTGGTATAATCGCTCAGATTACTCAGGCTGCTGCAAATAAAGGATAGCTGTGCTTTTTGAGGGTCGATATTTTTTATCCGGCAAACGCGTTCAATGGCTTTGTGCTGCATAATATCGCAGCCCAATCCATAAATAGTATCGGTGGGATATATAATAATACCGCCATCTTTCAGGCATTCCACTATTTGTTTAATTAACCGTGGCTGTGGATTATCGGGATGTACCTGTAGTAACAATACTCGTTTTTTTGTTGTAAAAAGATAAGGATAATTATAATAAAAACCTCGTGCAACTTAACAAAAACACTCCGCAATCCGTTACTTTTGCATAGCTTTTAAAAATGTATATTTTTCATCATTAAAAAATTTTATGTCGGTAATTACAGTTGGCAGTATGGCTTTTGATGCCATTGAAACACCTTTTGGAAAAGTAGATAAAATAGTTGGCGGCGCGGCAACCTATATTGCGTATGCGGCCAGCAATTTTGTAACACCTGTTCAGCAGATTTCTATTGTAGGATATGATTTTCCTAAAGAAGAAATGGATGAATTAAAAAAACGCGGTGTACAATTGGATGGAGTAGAAATTGTTCCTGATAAAAAATCTTTTTTCTGGAGTGGCAAATATCATAATGATATGAACAGCCGCGATACATTGATTACCGATTTAAATGTATTGGCAGATTTTAAACCAGTTGTACCAGATAGTTTCCAGGGCGCTGAGTTTGTAATGCTGGGCAATTTATCGCCCGATGTACAATTAAGTGTTATCAATCAATTAAAAACAAAACCGAAATTGATTGTAATAGATACGATGAATTTCTGGATGGATATTGCACTAGACGGTTTAAAAGAAGTTTTAAAAAAGGTAGATGTATTATTAGTGAACGATGGTGAAGCAAGGCAATTAAGCGGCGAATATTCTTTGGTAAAAGCTGCACGTTCTATTTTAAAAATGGGCCCTAAATTTTTAATTATAAAAAAAGGCGAGCATGGCGCTTTGTTGTTTCATGAAAACCATGTTTTTTGCGCACCTGCGTTACCGTTAGAAGAAGTGTTTGACCCAACCGGGGCCGGCGATACTTTTGCCGGAGGCTTTATCGGCTATTTGGCAAAAACAAAAGACATTAGTTTTGAAAATATGAAGACAGCCATTATTGTCGGCAGCGCTTTGGCAAGTTTTTGTGTAGAAAAATTTGGCCCTGAAAGATTAAAAGAAGTTACCAAAGAGGATATCAATACACGGTTAAAAGAGTTTGTACAACTGGCTAATTTTGATATTGATTTGGTTTGATAAAATTTATTGTATGTTAGAAGCTGTAATACTTATTTTTCTTACACGCCGAATGGGCAACCTGGCCATTCAAAAAGGCCTAAAGCCTATTTCGTGGAAGCTTTATACGCTTCTTGCATGGATACTTGCTGAATTAACGGGTTGTATCCTGGCTATGTTTATGTTTGGCAATACAAATTATGTAGCAATTTTTTCAATAGGCTTGCTAAGTGCCTTTGGTGGCTATTTAATAGTAAAAGCAATCTTAGAAAAAAAACCTGATTGCATTGATGAAGATATTGACCGGATTGGAGTGGATGATTTAAAGCCTCCGGTAAATAAATAAAATTATTTAAACAAACATCCTCATCAAAACTGATGAGGATGTTTTGCATTATAAAATATCTTTGCTAAAATAAAAACAGGTTTAGCAATCCTTTAATACTTCTTTCTCTATACAATGATTATTTTATGCCTCAAAATGAAATTAGTGCCATGAGAAAATATCCTTTTTTTAAATACTTTTTTTTATCCTTATTTTTTATAGGTGCATGCAATTGCCTTTCTGCTCAACATTTAGATTCTTTATTAAGCCAGTTAGATGCCAAATATCCGCAGGAAAAAACATACCTGCAATTCGACCGTGCTTATTATAATCCGGGTGAAACCATCTGGTTTAAAGCATACATCACTTCTGATAATCTGCCATCTACAATAAGTAAAACTTTTTATGCAGAATTGCTGGATGCCAAAGGAAAAATACTACAAAGAAAAACAATGCCCATCTTGCAATCAAGCGCTGCATCTAATTTTGATTTGCCCGATAGTATTAATGCATCCGTATTATATGTGCGTGCTTATACTTCATGGATGCTGAATTTTGATTCTTCATCACTTTTTATAAAACCAATACACATTATTAAAGCATCTGCGCCCGCAAAAAAAAGTGTAGCATTAACTTATAGCCTGCATTTTTTCCCGGAAGGTGGTGACTTGATTTCAGGGCTTCAATCAAGGGTTGCGTTTAAAGCAAATGATCAGTTTGGTAAACCGGTTGATGCCAGCGGAAACGTAGTGGATGATAACAATAAAAAAATAACTTCATTCTTATCTATTCATGATGGCATGGGTTACTTTCTCTTTACACCTTTACCGGGCAAAAAATATAAAGCTATTTGGAAAGATAAAAAAGGCACATCGCACGAAACAGTTTTGCCCGATGCAAAAAATCAGGGTGTGTCATTAATGGTTGATAATACCGCCAGCTGGATAAACTATTCAATAACAAGGCCTGATAGTGTAGATGATGCATTTACCTTTTATTATGTGATAGCGCAAATACAACAACAGATTGTGTACAGCGCTAAGGTTAATATGAGCCATAAAACAACTATCAATACTTCTATACCAACCGATAGCGTACCGGATGGTATAATGCAGGTAACAGTTTTTAATGCATTGCAGATACCTGTTGCGGAACGCATTGTATTTATTAATCATGGTAATTATTATTTTAATACCGATTTACATGCGGTAGATAAACATCTGGATAAACGAGGCCATAATGCATTGCAGGTAGATGTTGGCGGCAATTTATTATCCAATTTATCCATTTCTGTTACAGATGCTGATTTAAATACACCTTCTGATAATGAAGAAAATATTTTTTCATCATTGCTTCTCAGCAGCGATTTAAAAGGATATATATACAACCCGGCATATTATTTTTCAAGTGATGAAGATTCTGTAAAGCAACAGTTAGATTTAGTAATGATGACAAACGGATGGAGAAGATTTAACTGGCAGGATTTAGTAAACGGGCAATTGCCTGTAATAAAATACCAGCCGGAAAATTATCTTTCTGTCAAAGGAAAAGTATTTGGCTTATCGCAAAGTTTATTAACCGGCAAAGAGGTAACCTGTATTTTAAAAACGAAAAGTGCAGGAGCCCCGCAAATAATGACAATCCCTGTTTTAAAAGATGGCAGTTTCGAACAAAGCAACCTTTATTTTTTTGACACAGCAAAAGTGTTTTATCAGTTTAATAATGATAAAGACAAATCGATGACATCGATGGCGAGTTTTTCTATTTATAGTAGTTTTGTAACCTCGCCCGGGCATCCGGCTACTTTATTCAGTTCACTTAATGCACCGGTAACTCCTGATAGTATTACACTACAAAAAAATTTAGCGGCTATGAATTTGCTGCGTGAAAGTTATCTGGAAGCAAGCAAAATAAAAGTATTGGATGTGGTAACAGTTGCTGCCCATCAAAAAACGCCTGAAGAAAAAATGGATGAAGAATATACCTCTGGTTTTTTCACCAGTGATGATGCACATATTTTTATACTTGAAAATGACCCTATGTCAAAAGGAGCCCTTAACATACTAAATTATTTACAGGGAAAAGTAGCCGGCCTCCAGATATCAATAGATGGCGGGGGCAATCCTTCTGCTACCTGGAGAGGCAGTACACCTTCAATATTTTTGGATGAAGCGCCATCTGATTTACAATCCATACAATCAATATCAGTAACGGATGTGGCAATGGTAAAAGTGTTTCAACCACCATTTATGGGTGCCATGGGAGGAGGCAGCGGTGGTGCCATTGCTATTTATACTAAAAGAGGTGGCGATAATGATAACTCATTAATAAAAGGCCTGGATTTTTCAACTGTTATCGGGTATTCATCTATCAAAGAATTTTATTCCCCTGATTACGATATAAAGAATGATACTACAGTTGGCGATTACCGCACTACACTTTATTGGTCGCCATTTATAATTATGGATAATAAAACTCGCAGGGTTACAATACCATTTTATAATAATGACAAAACAAAAAGGATAAGGGTTATTATTGAAGGCATGAATGAGAACGGACAATTAACAAGAGAAGAAAAAACATTTGAATAAACGTAAAAAGCAGGATTAATTTTTTCTCGCAAGCACAATCGTATTTTTGAATTGTCCGGTTATTCCATTTAAATTATATACTTCTGTAAATATTATATAAATACCAATTGGTAATTTTTGGTTTTTATCTCCTAACCCATCCCATTGATATTTTCCTGTTATACCACATAATGCATTTTGTTGCAGGTAACGTACAGGCCTACCCGAAGCATCAAAAATAGTTATGTTGGCAACATAACCTGGTTCGGGGAAACTATAATCAATTGATGCAAAATCATCTATACCATCGTTATCCGGAGAAAATATTGCCGGCGTTACATTTATTTCGCCCTGCACTTGCTGATCTGATCTATATTGAGAATTTTTATAGGTTGGCGTTCCATAACCAACACTGGTAGCAGCGGAATGCCAGTTGTTCTGCGATTGTGTTGGTGCATTGTAATCAATTCTTTCCAATGCTACTCCTTCGGGATTATCAATCAACGGAAATTGCCAACTGGCATCATATTGCAATTCATCAATTATATTTCCCTGCATATTTAAAAGAATAATATCTCCGTTTGCATCATTAAAAGATGGCATATCAGTAACTGTTACAAAAGCATCAGGGTTTAATGTGATGTATTGCGATTTAACAATATCAGGGTTTTCTGTTATCACCATAAAATCCTGCGGAAATAATAAATAATCATTATTGGATAATTGCACGATACTGCTGATAACGCCGGTACTATTGCGGTTAGCTAAATAAAGTTGTTTTAGGTTGATGACATTATTACTACGGTTATATATTTCTACATAATCAACACCATTGGGTTTTGGGTTAAATAAAACTTCATTGATAACAACATCGAAACTATCTGCAACAGAACTTAATCCAACCCTTGCACTATTTTTTGAACCAATGGTATTTCCAACACAATCTGTTACAGAATTTGCAGTAATGATATAAGTTTTATTTTGAGCCAATGAAGTATTCAATTTTAAATTCACTTCATCAAACACCGGAGAAACTGCAATTACACTTTGCGGAGTACCAATTCCATCACTGATCATATAATTGTCTGGTGAAATAGCTTTTAAACTATCCAACGGTTCATCAAAAAAAAGCGTGATATCATTATTGTCATTTGCATAAGCGTGTAATAATTGTGGTGGAGTTTGATCGCTGTTATTGGCATCAACAGAATTTTTTCTGCCAGGCGTTCCGCCACTTTGATCAACACTGGCGATCCAGTTACTAAAACCTGAACATGGATTTTTAGTATCGATCATTTCCAAAGACCATCCGCCATTTTCTTTTAATTCATTTTGATACCAACTGGATGAATAATTAACTGCATGAATAACATCGCCAATAGAATCATATAAAACTAGTAATCCTTCATTATTATCCAAAGATGGAAAACTTGTTACTGAAATGGAGTTTCCAAAAACCGACATAGCCGCTAGCGCGCTTCCAGTGCAAACAATTACAAAACTATCTGGTTGCAAAACAAATCCTGACATTGCTTTGCTTATACTTGTTGAGTTTCCAACTTTCCATCCTTTTAAATTTATTGGCGTAGAAGATGTATTTTTTAATTCTATCCATTCAACATTAGGCAAAGCCACCTGCGGAGTCGGGTCGCACATAATTTCATCAATTACTACATCATACCGCTGAAATGATGTTTGTGAAAAAGAAGGCAATCCATACAAAAACAAAAAAGATAATAATAAAAAGAAGCGGTAGTTTATATAACCCTTTAAAGACTTAAAAAATTGAAGAAAATTCATAAGGTGCTGATTATTATATATTGACTTTATTTCACGCCCAGAGGTTCTTCAACTTTAATTATTTTTTAAAAGAGCTTGGCAGATAAATAATTTGTAACTACATTTGCGCCCACAATATGATGATCATTAAACATACAAAGGTAACCAGGAAGATTTCTGCTGAGCAGGAGGGTTAACCGTGTTTGTTTTAATAATATTCACAAAGCCTTCCTCTAAACAGGAAGGCTTATTTTTTAACACAAAAACAAAATAAAATGAAAGTAGCCGTTGTAGGCGCTACCGGCCTGGTAGGCAGTAAAATGTTACAGGTTCTTGCAGAAAGAAATTTTCCTGTTGATGAATTAATTCCTGTTGCTTCTGAAAAATCAATTGGCAAGGAAGTTGAATTTAAAGGAAAGAAATATAAAATTGTTGGTTACGCAGATGCTATTAAAGCAAAACCGCAGGTAGCAATATTTTCAGCAGGTGGCGGAACGTCGCTGGAACTGGCACCTAAATTTGCAGAAGCCGGTATTACGGTTATTGATAATTCCTCTGCATGGCGCATGGACCCTACTAAAAAATTAGTAGTGCCTGAAGTGAACGCTAATGTGTTGACGAAAGAAGATAAAATTATAGCCAACCCAAACTGCTCTACTATTCAATTGGTAATTGTTTTAAAACCATTGCATGCAAAATATAAAATAAAAAGAGTGGTCGTGTCAACCTATCAAAGTGTTACCGGTACTGGTGTTAAAGCAGTTGATCAATTAATGAATGAAAGAAAAGGCATCCAGGGTGAGATGGCTTATAAATACCCGATTGACTTAAATGCTATTCCACAAATAGATGTGTTTTTGGAAAATGGCTATACCAAAGAAGAAATGAAAATGACCAATGAAACAAAAAAGATCATTGGTGATGATTCCATAAAACTAACGGCTACGACTGTACGCATACCTGTAATTGGCGGCCACAGCGAAAGCGTGAATATTGAGTTTGAAAAAGATTTTGACCTGAATGAAGTGAGGGAAATTTTGAGCAAAGCGCCTGGTGTGGTTGTACAGGATGATATTGCAAACTTCGTGTACCCGATGCCGTTAACTGCACATGAAAAAGATGAAACATTTGTAGGAAGAATCAGGAGAGATGAAACACAACCAAATACACTGAACTGCTGGGTTGTTAGTGATAATTTGCGCAAAGGCGCTGCTACCAATGCTGTGCAGATAGCCGAGTATTTGTTGAGCAAGAATTTATTTTAATTAAGATTTGAATTTTAATAATAATGGCTGGCTTAGATGACCAGCCATTTGTTTTTATATTTGTTGAGAAAATAAAATATGCAATCGTTAACCATTCAACATTTAATAAAACAGTTTAGTTTATTGCCACATCCTGAAGGCGGCTATTATAAAGAAACGTATCGCTCTGCTGAAACAATTAGTGCAAATGATTTACCATCAAGGTTTTTAGGTAACAGAAGTTTTTCAACGGCTATTTATTTTTTATTGGAGAAAGGGAATTTTTCAGCATTCCATAAAATAAAAAGTGATGAATGCTGGCATTTTTATGCTGGCGATGTTTTGCATGTGCATGTTATACATTCAGATGGAAAATTAGAAACTATCGAACTGGGAAATAATATTACTAATGGTCAAACTTTTCAATACATAGTTCCGGCTGGTTGTTGGTTTGCGAGTGAACCTGCGCCTGGTTTTGAATTTAGTTTTGTCGGATGCACTGTTGCACCTGGTTTTGATTTTGCTGATTTTGAATTAGCTAAAGCTGATGAATTAATAAAATTATATCCTCAGCATCAAATGATAATTAAACAGCTCTGCAGGCAATGATCATTCTTCAATAAAATTCAAATCTGTTGCAAAACTTTCTTTAGTATAGTACGCTGCAATTACTGCCATCAGCATTACAATAATTCCTGTTATCCAGCCACCGGAAACATAATGGCCGGTTATTGTACGCGTTAGTTTAAATAATGGTAATATAATTATAGCTAACCCACCGCGTACCATATTCGGTATTGAAATAGCAGCGCTTGCCCGCAGGTTTGTCCCAAATTGTTCTGCAGACATAGTAATATATAAAACTGAAAAGCCCGAACCGAAGCCTAATCCTGCACAAAGCCAATACATCCTGTCAGCGCTTCCATTCATTTGTAGAAAATATAAAATGGTGAACAAGCCCTGTATGCAAAAGAAAATATACAAAGCTTTTTTACGGCTCTTTAAAATATTGCTCAATATGCCTGCTGCAAGGTCGCCAAAACATAATGCGAAATATTGATACATGACAGCTTTACCAGGGTCAACATTTGCAATGCCAAGTTCTTTTCCAAATTTATCAGCAAATGTTATCAGTACACCGATCGCATACCAGACAGGCAACCCAATTACAACGCCGCGTATATATCGAAAAAACCTGTCTTTATCAGTAAAGAACATTAAAAAATTTCCACGCTGTATATTTGTTTTTTTTACTTCATCATACATACCACTTTCGAGTATGCTTACCCGTAATAAAAGTAATAACAAGCCAATACCGCCGCCAATGTAATAACTCAACCGCCAATCTTTAAATGTATTGTAAACCAAATATGCCAGCACAGCGCCTAATACGCCGAGGCTTGTAATGATGGATGCTGCGATGCCACGTTTTTCTTTTGGTAAGATTTCGCTTACCAACGTTATGCTGGCACCCATTTCTCCTGCAAGCCCGATGCCTGCTATAAAACGCGCAATGACATATTGTGGCACAGTATGCACCATTCCATTGGCAAAATTTGCCAGTGAGTATAATAATATAGAGCCAAATAAAACATTCAACCTTCCTTTTTTATCTCCAAGAATGCCCCAGAAAATACCGCCAAGCACCAGTCCGATCATTTGTATGCTGATGATCAATTCGCCTTTGTCTATTATCTGATCGGGAGTCAAACCTAATGCTGCTAAACTTGGTTTTCGGATGATGCTGAAAATTAGCAGATCATACACATCCACGAAAAGCCCGAGTGCGCCTATAATTACAGGTAATGAGAGAACTCCATATTGCTTTTGTCTCATGATATTGATTAGCTGATTTGGTAATTTGATGATTGGATTTTGCTATTTGAAATTTCAACCGTTGCTCAAAGGTATACCGTACAAGTGAGTGACACAACGATGATGAGTAAAGATAAAATGCTGGTTACAAAAACAACATTACAATTATAAAATAAGTTTCAAAAAAATAGCTCCGGCGATTAACCGAAGCTTTATTATTTTTTACAGGTCATCTTAATTGATTACCCATGTTTCGTTGCCTCTTAAAAGTTTATCCAGATCGCCTTTGCCTCTTTTTGCAATTGTTTCTTCAATCTGCATTGCCATTACATCTTCGTAACAAGCGCGGTCAGTTTCATAAAACACTCCAAACGGACGCGGTAAGTGACCGGCGATTTTAGGATCATCAAACATGCGAACCAAAATTTGTGCTTTATAAAAATCCCTTTCGTCATGCACCCACAAATCATCAACGCTGGCATCTTTTCCAATCTCAACAATTACCGGATGGAAGCCATCTAATTTAATACCTTTATTTTGTTGCGCACCAAAGATCAATGGTTTGCCTTGTTCTAAAAATAATACTTCATCCGCTTTACTGCTCTTTTCAGTAAATACTTCAAACGCGCCGTCATTAAAGATGTTACAGTTTTGATATATCTCTAACAATGAAGCTCCTTTGTGTTGTTGTGCACGAACCAGCATTTGTTGTAAATGTTTCGGGTCGCGGTCCATGCTGCGTGCCAAAAAGCTTGCATCTGCACCTAAAGCCAATGCCATCGGGTTAAATGGATGATCGATACTTCCGTAAGGTGTACTTTTTGTAATTTTATTTTCTTCTGAAGTAGGTGAATATTGCCCTTTGGTTAAACCATAGATCTGGTTATTAAAAATGAGCATATTAATATCAAAGTTCCTGCGTAAAAAATGAATGGTATGATTGCCGCCAATGCTAAGGCTATCGCCATCGCCGCTAACAACCCACACGCTCAGTTCAGGGCGCGAAGCCTTTAACCCGCTCGCAATTGCTGCTGCGCGTCCGTGAATGCTGTGCATTCCGTACGTGTTCATATAATATGGAAAACGGCTGCTGCAACCGATGCCGGAAACGATCACAATGTTTTCTTTCGGAACACCAATGGTTGGCATTACTTTTTGCACCTGTGCTAAAATAGAATAATCGCCGCAACCGGGGCACCAGCGTACTTCCTGATCGGTTACAAAATCTTTTGCGGTAAGCACTTTTGGAGTAGCCTCTGTAGCCGCTGCTAATATTTCACTCATATAGCTTTTATTAAAGAACGCAAAGTTACGCCCGAAAAGTACATTTTTAAAAACTTTAGCAGTTAATTATCGGCAAAAATAAGCAAGATTACGCAAACGTTCCCAAAGCAAATGACAGGTTAGCATTGGTTAAAAGGCATTTTGGGACGGGCTTTTGTGCTACTATTAAGCATCGTTGTGAACTTGTTCTGTTATTCTTTTCTTTCAGTGAAAGAAAAGAATAATCTCACTTGTACAGCATACCATTATTGAACTTTTTCTTTGCAGCTTGCTAAAAAATCTTTTATACCTAAAATGATCTTATCAACCATTTGTTGCTGAAAATTTTCATCCAGAGCTTTGGCTTCTTCTTCGGGATTACTTAAAAACAAAGTTTCAATTAATGCATTCGGAAATTCGGTTGGGCTGTTCAGCATAAAATTAAAAGAGCCTGTATTGCCATATTCTTTTAAGCCAAGCTCCAGCATGCGCTTGTAAATAAAATGGCTAAGCGGACGAAAACCAATGTAACGGTAATAAGCGCTTGTACCACTTACATGAATTGGATCTTCAGAACCATTTAAGTGTATACTCACTAACAGATCGGGTACGCTATCCCGATAGAAAAGTATTCGCGCATGATTATCAACAAACTGTTCTGTTGTTCTTGTCATGATAACATTAACGCCTTCTTTTTGCAATGATGCCTGTAATTTTAAAGCGATAGCAAGTGTTAGGTCTTTTTCATAAACGCCGGTTGGTCCATTAGCTCCATTGTTAGTTCCACCGTGGCCAGCATCAACTGCAATAGTTAAACTTTTAAGCGACAGATCTTGCGGCTGATGTTTTATTTTTATAACAAGATCATTCTTATCATAATAAATTTGATAGCCCCATGGTTGCGGATGTTTTAATTCGATAGTAACTCTTACAATATCATCTTCCAGTTGTTCGTAATCAACATTTTTTATTTCTTTTATACTTTCAAATTGTTTTATCCAGTTGGTATTATTAGTTGCACCAAAAATATCCACTACAATTTTTGATGGATCAACTAATTGAAAAGATTGATATGGTAATTTTTCAAACAAACCTATTGATACATAATCAAATTTATCATCGCCATACACTCTCCAGTTAGTTGTAAGTGATTCGGGCACGAATGCGCCTTTTGGCAAAAACGTTATCATATCATCATCAGGAATATAAGCTGTGCGTGTTTTGGATAATCGTACACGCCAGTGTGGGCCTATCTTTCCGGTTATGTTCAAAACTACGTTACTATCAAGATAACCAATTTTTGCACCGCCAAGCCTGTCATCACCAAGGCCATATTCCAAATAAGCAAGCCTGCCTTTTGTTATGGCAATATTGGATGTTACGGGCGCAAATACTGAAAAACTGTCTTTTGTTTTGGCAGTATAATTTCGGTTATCCTTACCCGTTATAGTGATGGGAAATTGATAGTTTTCAAAATTATCGGTTTGTTGCAAAGTGTATTCTCCCTGGTAAATGCCGGGCATTCCTGCTGTTTGTTCCGCAGGCAATTCATACAAAATTGTATTGCCCGCTTTTACGGTGCAGCCTGTCAATGCTTTTACTTTGAATTCAATTTTATCGCCTGTCTGTAAATAAAGATTTCCTTCGGGAAATGTTTCAATCCTTGCAATAGTTAAGGTTTTTACTGTATCAGGTGGATTAGGCAACGAATACGAGTAACTTACTTTTTTACTGATTGTTTTATCATCGGATGCAGTTGCAATTAAATTAAAAGTTGTATCTCCCGGAACTAAATCCAATTGATATGCAAAACCGCCGGTAGCATATACTTTTACAGGCTGGTCATTGACAGTGAGTGAACATGTTTTACAAGTTGCACCAACAATAAACTGGCGTGAATATTTTATACTGTTTTTTTCTTTCAGCGGTTGCTGTAAACGTATAAAAGGCTTATCTGCAGTTTGAGAAAAAGCATTAAAAGTTATAAACAGTGAGAAGAATAAAAATATCTTTTGCATCCGTAAAGTTACTTCTTCAAATTCTTATTTATTCACTCGCAGAATTTACCGTAGTTAATTAATTTCTATTTTTAAAAATAAATAAAATAAAAATGCCACCGCAAAAGCAGTGGCATTTTATTAATTGGTTTCTTTATTATTTTTTAATGAAGCTCTTATTAATAACTTCATTTGTACTTGTAGTAAGTTTAAGTGTGTAAAAGCCTGTTGCCAGGCTGCTTACTTCAATACTATTGGTAGAATTATCCAGGCTGCCGGTTTGTAGTACTTTTCTTCCGGTAGCATCAATAATAACAGCGCTCTCAATCTGAACATTAGCAGGAGTGGTAATGAATAATTGTCCGCTAACAGGGTTCGGGAATATTTTTATATCATCCGTAGAACCATCCTGGTTTAATGTAACTACTGAGCTATATGAAATTACATTATTATTATCTACTTCTTCAATGCGGTAATAAGTTGTACCACCTGATAAATTATTATCTTCTGCAGTATAGCTTGCTGCATTGCCCGAAACGGGAGCAACGGATACTACGTTGCTAAAAGTTTTTCCGTCAGTGCTTTTTTGCAGTTCGTAATGATTTACATTTATCTGATCTGCTACCTGCCAAAGTACCTCGCCATTGCCGTTATCCAATAGTTGTGCTTTTATGCTTGTTACCTTTATTGGTAATACAACATCACAACCTTGTAAAAGCAATCTTTGTGTGCTGGTATACGAGCATGTTGGTGATGTTAAATCGCTTGCTGTTGTGCCAACTATTATCCGATATTCCCATCCCATGTAAAGAGTAGGGTTTACTGATAAGTCTGGTAAATTTATGGATGCTGTATATGAGTTGCCAGAATTAAAAGTAGCTGTCTGAACAGTTGAATCATCTATAAAACCATTGCCATCATTTTTATTAACCTGCCATTGGTATGTATCATAAAACTGACTGCCATCTGTAATTACAGCAGTGGCTTGTGTTGGCGGATTTGTACAACTATCTAAGATTGGCTGCAAAGCTACTGTTGGTACACAATCGCCCAGATAAATATCATCAATCGCCCAGTCATTACCTGCTCCGCCGCCCTGATTGTTTCTTATACTTATTGTTGCAGAATCGCCGGTAGGCTGAAAAGTAAATCCTATTTGCCGCCATATATTTCCCTGGCCTGTTAAAATATTACCAGTTGTATATAAACCAACTCCATTTACTAAAAAAGTAAGATTAGCAGGTATTTGTCCAACAGTACTATCCAGGTCTCTTATAAATGCGCTGAACTGGTATTTTTTATGTGGGCAAAGGTTATTGATAGTTTCCTGAATTACGATATCAGGATCAACACTTGCATTTACCACCATTTGATATCCGTTCATTACACCGGTAACTGCATAATCATGATCATACCCGCTGTACCATGAATTATTAAATACCCTGGCCGAACTACTGGCAGGATCAGGAGCTGTATTATTTACGATAGCATAAAATCCATCTTCGGGAGCAAGTACACCCAATGGCTGATAAGTATATTCAGTTATACCGGCTGGTAATGCAGGGCCGTTAATTTGGGCATTATCGCCATTGGCATTACCGCCAGATCCAAATGTACCGTCAGGAAAAAGATTGGTTGGGTCTGTTGCGTTGCCGCAGAATACAGCAGCAGGGCATGCTGTACCGGTATTATTTACACTTATTGTATCAACAGAATAACAATAATTACCGCCTGAAGAACTTTTAAAAATAACATAGTATAAACCAGGCGCTAAATCAGGAATTGTATTAGCAGTAAGGCTGCCGGCTGTTACAAAAACAGGAGTAAGACTGGATAACCAGCTAACCGAATCTGTAGCCAAAACACCGCCGCCTATAACAATTGAACCATTCGCAGTGCAATTTGAAGCAGCGGTAGAAGCAACTGTATAACCGGAACCATAATTGGCGCGTAACACAAAATTAAAGCTTTGACAAGGTGTAGTACTGCTTGCTAATTTTACCACGATATGATATAGGTTAGGAAGCAGGTTACTAAATGTTATTGATCCTGCACTGGCAGCAGCGGTAGAGAAGGTAACACCGCCGTCTATACTTACCTCTACGGCACTATCTGTGTTGGAAAGCAAAACACTAAATTGTCCGTTACTGCTTCCACAAGTGGGCTGAGTGATGTTATCTACTTTTATGTCATCGGGGCATTGGGCAACTATTTTTACACTGATAAAAAACAGCATAAGAATAACAAGGGTAAATGATTTTTTCATTTTTACTTTTTAATTAATTAAAGAATATGTTGGTAAAGAAGTTCCAAAAAATCATTATTCAGCCTGTACAACTCTTAAATAAGAGAAGCAGGTTGTAACAATAATGAGATAAATATTATACTGGTTTCAGCAATATAAATAAGCACCCTTTTTTGGGATAAAGTCTAAAGAAGCTAATGGGTTATTATTGAGGTATTGGAAAACTAAAAAGCAGTAGTAAAGTGCTATTTAGATAACTGTGGCTACATGATAAGAATTGGAGAATAAGCAGTCGGTAAGGCAAAGATATATTAATTGTTGAATACGCCAAACGTTTAGCCGCTTCATTTGTGTTAACTCATGGTTATACAATGAAATAAAGGCTCACTAACGGTATGGCGTACAAGAGAGATTATTCTTTTCTTTCACTGAAAGAAAAGAATAACAGAACAAGTTCACAACGATGATAATAAAAGGACGAATGCTTGTCCCAAAATATATTTTTAAAAGCGTTTAATAAAAAAGGCTTCCCGCTGTTAACGGGAAGCCATGTACAGCAACCAACTGTAACCTAATCTAAAACCAACTTCCTATCCATTTCTCATCTTCACGGTTTTTCAAATTTCTTCTTCTTCTCGCCACATCTATATTATGACGAACCATTGTAATGATCATTAATGGAATAAATAATAAAGTTAAAGGCGGTATGCCCAGCATGCTTATCCATCTGCCACCAAACTGATTGCGCATTGGCCTTTTTAAACGTTCTGCAATTAAATACATCGATGGAACGATAATCAATGTCATGAAGAATGCAAATGCTAAACCGAAGATAATCGTCCAGCTTAATGGTTTCCAGAATACCGCGTTATCTCCACCAAAATAAATATGCGGGTTCAATTCTGAAAACAATGTTATGAAATTGATATTGAAACCTACTGCCAATGGAATGAGCGCCAGTATTGCCGCCAGCGCTGTAAGCAATACCGGAATGATACGTGTTTTACCCGCCTGCACAACAGCTTCTCTTGTTTTTAATCCGCGCGAACGTAACTCATCTGCGAATTCAATTACCAGTATACCGTTCTTTACTACAATACCTGCAAGGCCGACTATGCCGATACCTGTCATTACTACGGATACTTCCATCTTTGTTATCGCGAAGCCAAGCAATACACCAATTACGCTGAATACAATTTCTGTTAAAATGATAACAGATTTACTGACAGAATTAAATTGCAAAACCAATATTAATAATATCAGCATTAATGCAATGCCCAATGCTTTACCAAGGAAAGCGCCTGTTTCGGCCTGCTGTGCGCCTTCGCCAGTTTGGCGTATCGTTACATCATCAGGTTTGTTTTTAAATGCTTCGATGTCTTTTGCTATCTCGGCGTTTACTGCTGTTGGCGTATATCCTGATAATACATTTGATACAAGTGAAATAGTTCTTTTTTCATTTTTGCGTTGCACGCTTCCTAATGTACTTGTCAGATCAAACTTAACTACGCTGCTGATTGGCACACGTTTTATTTGTCCGCCGCTGGCAATATCGCGGAACATGATATCCATATTTAATAAAGATGAAAGATCACGGCGTTGCGTAGTATCATTTCTTATCTGAATTTTATATTCATCTTCACCTTCTTTAATTTTTGATGCTTCTTTACCAAACAAAGCTGTACGCAATGCATCACCAATTTGCGCGCTGGATACGCCTGCTATTAAAGCGCGTTCACGGTCAACCGTTAGTGTTATCTCGGGATTGTTTAAATCCACATTCATCTTTAATTGTTCAACGCCGGGTATATTTATTGAATCGAGATAATTTTTTAATAAGACAGATGTTTTCGTCAAATCATCAAAATCATCGCATACCACTTCTATATTAATTGGCGGATCGGTTGGCGGGCCGCCTTTTTCCTGATCGACAGAAATCTCAGCGCCAGGAATATCTTTTAATGAATTACGGATAGAATCCAGGTACATCTTTGTAGCAACACCATTTCTTTTTCCAAACTCAACAAACGATACCTGCACACGGCCCAGTTCGCTGCGTGTACTTTGGTCGCCACTTGTAGGATCGTTAGCTCCAATTGCAACGTTGGTAATAATACTTTCTACAACAGGATTTGTTTTTCCGTTTTCTATTCCCAGTACATGGTTTACCCTGCCTTCCAGAATACGTGTTATTGAATCAGTATAATTTACAGAAGTACCAACCGGTAATTTTAAATACACATAAATAAAGTTAGGATCGCCTTGCGGAAAGAATACCACCGGAACATTTCTTGCACCAAAGAAAAATATCGTTACAAAAAACAAAGCAACTGTACTTAATAACAGATATACCGGCCGCCATCCTTTTAATGCCCAGCGCAACAGGTTTTCGTAATGGCTCATTATCCACGGCAATACCCTGTTTTGGAAACTATGGATAAGAGGATCAAATATAAACCTGTTCAATAAAATCAATACCGCAAAAAATATCAGCAGGTTTCCAAAGAATAAAGCAGTGCTTCCCGGTTTTACTATATCCGTTCCCGTTACTATGCCTTGCAAACCGCTGTTCTGGCTCATGCCAGCTAAATCCAGTAATATTCCTACTCCAATGATCACCCAAAATACCGGATTTTTAAAAACACTTTTCTTTTTATGATCTGCACCTTCGGGATGGTTCATAAAATCAACCGCGAAAACAGGGTTCATAATAAACGCCACTATCAATGATGCTGATAAAGTAAATATCAACATCGTTGGCAGATATATCATAAACTTACCAATAATACCCGGCCAGAATAATAACGGAATGAACGGCGCCAATGTAGTAAGCGTACCCGCCAACACCGGCACAAATACTTCTCCCGCAGCCATCATAGCGCTTTTGGGCGCATCGATACGGCCTTTGCCTTCTGTAAAAATGCGATGCGTATTTTCAATAACCACAATGGCATCATCCACAATAATCCCCAAACCAAATAATAATGCAAAGAGTACAATGAAGTTTAAGGTAACGTGCGTGCCTACAATTAAATCTGCCGCGGGCAAAAACATAAATGCCACAAACATACTCAGCGGAACGCTCAGCGCGACAAAGAATGCATTGGTAACACCCATAAAAAACATCAGGATAATTAATACCAATACAAAACCAATTACAATAGAATTTACCAAATCATTAAACGATGAACGCGTTTGTTTGCTTTGGTCGCCTGTAATTACAACGCCTAAATCTTTAGGAAATTTTTCGTCCTGCACTTCTTTCACAGCAGCTTTTACAGCATCACTTGTTTCAATCAAATTTTCACCGGCACGTTTAATTATATTTAATGTAATTACATTTTTACCATCTAACCGCGCATAGCTTTCACGTTCTTTAATTGTGTCTTTAATCGTAGCAATATCTTTTAAATAAACAGTAGCGCCACTTGTGTTGCGCACCAATACCTGTGATATATCATACGCAGTTTTAAATTGTCCTTTCAGTTGAAGGTTACGTTTCATATTGCCAACATCCAGCAAGCCTCCGCTGATATCCATGTTTTCATATTGTACGGCATTAGCAATATCATCAAACGTAACATTGGCAGCCTGCATCCGGTAATTGTCAACATTGATCTGAAACTCTCTTTCCGGCGCACCCACCAGATCAACTCTTGTTATCTGTGTTAATTCTTCCAGCCTGTCTTTTAAATTATCAGCATATTTTTTCAAACGTACCAGATCATAATCGCCATATACATTCACATACATAATTGGCTGATCACTAAAACTAACTTCCAGTGCGGTTGGTTCCTGCGTGAGGTCTGTCGGAAGATCTTTCTTTGCCTTGTCAATCGCGTCTTTTACTTTTTGCAGCGCTACATCTGTCGGCACATCTGTTTCAAACTCTACTGTAATAGCAGAGTAATCCTGTTGCGATGTACTCGTTACTTTATTAATCTTTGCACCGGTAATTCCTTTTATCTGTTTTTCAATTGGCTTGGTAACAAGGTTCTCAATATCTTTTGGAGAGTTACCGGTATAAATTGTTTGCACATAAATAGTAGGGATCACAATATCCGGAAACTGTTCTTTCGGCAACGTAACAAACTGCGTTACGCCCCACACTGTTACAAACAGCATCAGCAGGTAAATAGAAGTTTTATTTTTAATGCTCCACGTAGTGGGCTTAAACTGTTTAAACTTATCAGTAAAATTTTCTAATACACTCATACAATTAGTTTGAAAATTGATTGTTCTTTTCTAAATCGCACTTATACTTTTTGTAACCAACATCCGTTCTTTAATCAACATCGTTGTGTCACTCACTTGTACGTTTAGTTCTTTATTCAACTTGTTTATCTTTTGCTTTTAAAAACCTTAAGAGGTTTGACACAATTACTCTGTAGTAATTAACTGTCCGTCATACAAACCCTGAAAACCCTGTGTTATCAATACATCGCCGGGTTTTAATCCGCTTGTAATTTCCAGCTGGTCATCTGTAAACTTACCAATGGTAACAGAGCGTTTGCGGGCAACTAATTTTCCATTTTCGGTAACTGCTACCAATACATATTTTCCCGTAAGGTCATTCTGCAATGTTTCAACCGGTACTACAATAGCATCAGAAGCCGTATAATCTTTTATCTGCACTTCAGCTATCTGGTTAGGTTTTAAAGAAGCATCCGAAGGTAATTTTGCATCTACTTCAAAACCATTGGTAGACGCATCAATAGAAGCGCTCACAAAACTTACAGCCGTGTTATATGTTTTATTAATATCCGGAACTGATACTTTTACATCACTTCCTTTCTTAACATTATCAATATAATTTTGAGGAATAGTAGTTTTTACTTTTAATGCAGAATTATTTACAATTTCAATTTGCGGGCCTGATGCAGTAACTCCCTGAAAAGTTTCACCAACCCGTACATTTACCTGGTCTGCAATTCCATCAACATCACTTACAATATTTGTTGTGTTTAATTGTTCCAGTGATTGTTTGGCAGATTCCTGCGCTGTTTTTAACTGATCTTCTGCCGATGCTACATTATTCTTCGCTGTTATTAATTGCACCTCAGTACCTATATTCTGATTCCATAAATTCTGCTGACGCTGATAAATATTTTGCAAATAAGCAAGTTGTGTTTTGGCATTTTCAACATTCTGTTGTGCTGTTGCATATCCTTGTTTAATTACAGCATCATCTAATTTCAAGAGCAATTGTCCTTTTTTTACAACGTCGCCCTGCTTTACATAAACAGCTTTTACCAAACCAGGATTACCACGCGGAGCGATATAACTTATGTTTAATGCATCTACACGCCCCTGCAATTTTATATAATGGTTAAAATCACTTCCCTGTATAGTTTCAACCGTAACTAATTTTGCTTTTTGTGCATTTGCACTGCTGGTATCCAGTTTGCTTATTTCATCCTGCAATGTTTTTTCATCTGCTTTCAGTTTTTCCAACTGGTCTTTTTTATCTTTTAATATTGCGGCATTATCTTTATTGCCTGCTCCGCAGGAAGACAAAAAAAGCAAAGCTGTTGCAGTTCCTATTATCAAATATTGTTTCATTATAAATTGTTTTAGAGTTTTTGTTTTAAAGTTTTCCTACAGCCTGTAAATAATTTATTTTAGCAATAATGGCATCATACAAAGCATTGTAATAATTATTCTGTGCTACTTCCAGTTGTGTTTGTGCATCATAGGTTTCCTGGTTGCTTCCTAATCCCTGCTCGTATTTTAATTGGGTTGAATTATATACCTGTTCTGCCAGTTGAATGTTTGATTTTTGATTGTCCATTGTAGCCAATGCGCTCTTCATATTTATTCTTGATTGCGCCACATCGTTATCAACAGATTGCTTGAGGTGCTCCAGGTTATTATTGTTTTCCTGCAATGCCAGTTTAGCTTCCTGAATTTTTGCATTTTTATAAAAGCCGGTGAAAATAGGGACATTAAGATTTAGCCCAATGTATGAAGCCGTATACCAGGGTTGCCCAAGATCGCTGAATTGATCACTATATGCAGCTTTAGAATAACTTCCTGTTGCAGATAATGTAGGTATTCTGCTTAACTGGTAACGTTTAACATTGTATGCCTGTAGTTTAGCATTAATCATTAATAATTGAATATCCTTGCGATCATTATAATTATAACTTTCATCTAAAATACCGGTTTTCAATTCATCTTCATTTAAGGTATCCGTTAATACCAGTTCTTCATTTTGCGGCATATTAATTAAAAATTTCAGCCCTGCATTTCCAGCTGCAATCTGATTTTCTACAACCTGCTTTTGTGTTTCAAGATTATTTAACTGCACATTCAGTTTATCAATATCTAATTTTTCCGCAAAACCATTTTTATATATCTCTTTAGTATCATGCAATTGCTTATCCAGATCGTCAATATTTGATTGCACGCTCGCTAATTGTTTTTGTCCAACTACTAATTGATAATAAATTTTATAAATGTTAGCCTTAATTTGTTCCTGTGTTACTTCTGCCTGTTTAGTATAAAAATCTATTGCGCTTTTTCTCGCTTTAAGCCCAACAAAAACCTGCCCGTCAAATAATATTTGATTTAAGGTTATTCCTAAATTAGAATTCCACGGAAGTGTAAAAGAAAATTGCAGGTCGGGATAAACCCCATGATTGGGGTCAGTAATTGTTTGTCCTGTGGTACTATTTTGTACATGGTTGTTTTCTAAAATAGTATAAAATTCCGGGCTGATAAAATCCGGGATAGGCTGTACTGGAATATTATAATAATGTGTAAGGCTGCCGGTTGCACTAATTTGCGGCAATGCCTGCGATGTTATTTCACGGTTATTCTGTTCCTGGTTTTTAATGTCAATCAATGCATTTTTTACCTGTGCAGCATTCTTCAATCCATAATCCACCGCCTGTTTTACAGAAAACTCATTTTTCGTTTGTGCCATACCGTTATAACCACTTACGATAGTTATAAACAGCAGCACCATTTTATTTAATCTATTTTTTTGCATCACTTGTCAGTTTTTTGGTTCGTTCCTGTTGATATTTTAAAATGAGTTTGTATCCTTTTGGATTGACAATACCATGTACATAATGAATCAGTATTTCAGCCGCCACATCTGTTAAACTGCTTTTGGTTTTAATATAAAAATCAGGGTTAAAAGGCAGTGTCATGCTTTCTACACGATAACGCGAAAGTATTTCGATATTGATATCATCACGGTAAAGCCCTTCCTCAATCCCACGCAGCAGGTTATTTTTTACCGTAGTATACACATATTCGCTTTTATGTTTTTCCATTTTCATAAACGCTTCGTTATGGTATTTTTTTAAATCAAACATTACTGCCGGGTTCATATTTTTAAGCAGTTCTTCCACCATGTCAATGGTTTTAAAAATTTCATCTACTGCATCTGCCGATGAACTGATATCTATATCGCAACATTCTTCAGAGAACTTTATCTTTTCTTTTACGATCGCTTCTACCAGTTCATCTTTATCAGCAAAAAACTGGTAAATCGTTTTTTTGCTCACCCCGCATTGCAATGCAATTTCATCCATCGTAACAGACCTAATGCCATATCGCATATACAGCTCATTAGCTTTCTGTAATATTCTTTCCTTGGTGTCCATAATCAGGTTTAATCGGACACAAAACTACGGAAACTTTTCACGTAACCAAAGTTTCCATCATCTTTTTTTACCATTTATCCTTTTTTTTCATTTATCAAACCCTTTTCAAAGAAGTAACTTTGATTACTAAATCATTTATTATGAAGCCATTCGACTATAAAAAATTACTTCAGTATTTTTTGCAGGGATTATTAGTGCTGGCGCCAATTTCTATAACAATCTGGGCTATTGCTGCGGCTTTTAATTTTATTGATGGTATTTTGCCAAACCTCGTTCATGCTATTTTTCCGGATGCGATGGAAGATAGCGCCGGCCATTTAAGACGTGCGCCGGGCCTTGGTTTTATTTTGATAATTGGTATTGTATTATTTGTAGGTTATATCTCTTCGTCGTTTATAATTAATAAGATCGTATCGTTTTTTGATCAGTTGCTTCAAAAAACCCCGGGCATAAAATTTATTTATTCCACGCTAAAAGATTTTTTTGAAGCGTTTGCCGGCGAGAAAAAAAAGTTTACAAAAAATGTGTTAGCCAATGTAGATGACAACGATGTATGGCGCGTGGGTTTTATTACGCAGGATGATATGGAAGAATTTGGGTTTACTAATTATGTGGCAGTTTATATTCCGATGGCATATTCTATCGCAGGCAATGTTTATATTATTCCTAAAGAACGCATAAAACCTATAACCAATATCGGCGCTACGCAAACAATGAAGTTTGCAGTAAGCGGCGGCGTTACTTCTATTGACGATGAGCACCGCAAATAAAATTTAATGCGATAGTAAAATGTAGTAAATTCATTTTACTAATCAGGTGTTATGAAAACGATCTTCCGGTCAACAGTCCTTGTGCTGTTTTTGTTACTCTCTTATTTTCATTCTTATTGCTGGGGATTTTATGCGCACCAAAAAATAAATTATTACGCTGTTTTTTTATTGCCTCCCGAAATGTTGGTGTTATATAAACCCAATATCACTTTCATTACAGAACATGCTGTTGACCCCGATAAAAGAAGATACATAGTTAAACAGGAAGGTCCACGTCATTTTATAGATATTGACCATTATGGAAAATATCCTTATCTGGATTTGCCGCGTAACTGGAAAGATGCAGTAGCAAAATACGGCGAAGACACATTGAATATGTATGGTATTGTACCATGGCATATACAAACAATGCTGACAAGACTTACCAATGCATTTAAAGAAAAAGATTTTGGTAAGATAATGCGCAACAGTGCCGAGATCGGACATTACATTGCCGATTCTCATGTACCCCTTCACGTTAGTAGCAACCATGACGGGCAACTAACCAATCAAAAAGGTATACACGCTTTTTGGGAAAGCCGTGTACCGGAATTATTAGCCGAGAAAGAATTTGATTTCTTTATCGGCAAAGCTGCTTATATACAAAATCCCGGTGATTTTATATGGGCAAGAGTTCTGGAAAGCGCGCAGGAAGCGGACTCTGTTTTATCTATTGAAAGAGAACTTACCAAACAATTTACATCTGATACAAAATATTCTTTTGAAGAACGGAATGGAAAAATCATCCGGCAATATTCATCTGCGTTCACCATTGCTTATAATAAAAAATTAAATGGCATGGTAGAAAGACGGATGCAGCAGGCCATTTTTGCTGTCGCATCTTTTTGGTACACCGCGTGGGTAAATGCCGGCCAGCCTGATTTAAAAGAGTTGGCCAAACAAAATTTTTCTGATACAGATATAAAAGAGTTTGATGAGTTAAATAAACAATGGCAATCGGGCAGTAAAATGATTGGAAGGGAAGAAGAATGAAGTTGAATAAAGATATGCCGTACAAGTGAGTGACACAACGATGCTTAATAGCAGCACAAAAGCTAAGTACAAAGTATTTTATTCTATGATAATAGAAGAATGATATTTAATAGTTAATTGTTTAACACAATTTATTTTCAAAGGCATACTTTACCATTTCAGTTGCAGAGCGGATGCCTAACTTTTGCATAATATTGCGGCGATGTCCAATAATGGTGTGCGGGCTCAGGTGCATTCTTTCGGCGGCTTCAGCGATAGTAAGGCCTTCGGCAACAAGCCGTATTACTTCAAATTCTTTTTTTGTTAAATTGGTTTTGTCTTCTATGCTGACTGCAAGGGCCATTTTGCCGGCAAGTTCGGTGCTGATATATTTTTCTCCTTTTTTTATTGCGGCCATAGCATTTTTTATTTCATTGCTTCCGGCAGATTTTGAAAGGAATGCATTAATACCATTGCCCAGTAATTCCTTTACGGTAAAAAGATCCATAACAGAACTTACTATAATAATGATAAGATTTGCATTGAGCTTACGCCATTTTTTAATAAACTCTATAGTATCAGAACCAGGTATTAAAAGATCAGCAAAAAGATAGTCGTATTCCTGTTGCTCCATTTTTTTTTCTGCTTTTTCAATGGAGTTACATTGATCTGCAATACTAAAACCGGCTACTTTTTTTAAAAGATCGCAGAAGCTTTCGGCAAACATTCGATGATCATCTACCACGATAGCTTTGTAAGATTCTGTTTCCTGCATAACGCATTGATTAGGGTAATAAAATAGGCAGAAGTATCTTTATAATACCTTAAACTAAAGATACACTATTATTATATTGATACTTTAATTAATGTCATGATTAGCTTTGCAATAACACAACAAGAAAATATTTTTCTTTTGTAAAAAATCAGCAGGAAATTTTATTAACGCGGTTTTGGTGGCGACCGCCTTCAAAAGTTGTATTTATAAAAAGGTCAACCATTTTTTCAGCATCACCTTCGCGCACAAAACGTGCGGGAATACAGATCACATTTGCATCATTATGTTTTCTTGCAAGTTCGGCCAACTCTTCGCCCCAGCAAATAGCCGCACGGATATGCTGATGTTTATTAGCAGTAATAGCTACTCCATTAGCGCTTCCACAAAGCAAAATGCCAAAAGCGAATTCTTCGCTTTCTACAGCTAACGCTACCGCATGTGCGAAATCAGGATAATCAACCGAATCTTTTGAATACGTACCAAAATCTTTATAGGCTAATCCTTTTCCTTCCAGAAAAGAAATAAGGTCTTCTTTATAATCAAACCCTGCATGGTCGCATCCGATGGCAATCGGTTTATTTAGATTAAAATCAGTCATAATAAAATAATTGAAATGAAGTACAAAATTACAATTCAATCCGTTAATTTGTAACCAATTGTTTTACATTGCCTGTACGTTTTAAAGCGCCCCAGCCCTGCAGCTCGCCTTTAATTGCTTTGTTAAATGATTTTAATAAGATATAATACATTAGCTGGCGATAAATTAATCTTTGCGGGATCATCCACACAAGTTTTTTATAATCTTCTTTTTCAAAGGCAAATGCCAATGCTGCGCCCGCAACATCTACCAATGTAAATATCATATAATAAAGTACGATGTGGTTGATACTGGCTGGTATAATTCCTAACCCTGCGGCTATTAAACTGAATACCAATACAAGATCTGCCAGTGGTGCAAGGAATGTTAGCAGCATCTGGAATATTAAAATATTGGGAAGCGCCACCATTCCAAAATTTTTATAGGTTGGATTAAATACAGCATCGCGATGTTTCCAGAAACATTGCATCACGCCAAAGCTCCAGCGGAAACGTTGTTTTAAAAACTGCTGCATAGTCTCAGGAGCTTCTGTTAATGAGATTGCTGCTGTACAATTCCTGACAGTATAACCTTTGCGGAGCATGCGCATGGTTAGGTCACAATCTTCGGCTAATGTATCCATTGTAAAACCACCTGCTTCAACAACCGCCGACTTTCTAAAAGCGCCCAAAGCGCCTGGCACAACAGTTATACAATTTAAAAGGTCAAAAGCACTTCTGTCAAAATTTTGTGAAGTAATGTATTCAATGCTTTGCCATCTTGTAATCATATTTACTTCATTGCCTACTTTTACATTGCCCGCTACAGCAGCCACTTTTCCTGCTGCATCAAACTTTTTCATTAATAAAGAAACGGCATCTCTTTTTAATTGTGTATCGGCATCTATACATACAACAAATTCGGCTTCGCTTTTTTCAATACCAAAATTTAAAGCGGATGCTTTGCCGCCATTTGGTTTCGTGTATACGGCAACGTTATTCCTGAACATGAAGGCATCCTTTACAGTTTGATAGGTACTGTCTTTACTTCCATCATCCACAAAAATTATATTCAGGTTTGGATAATCCTGTATCAATAAACTTTTAACGGTGCGTATGGCATTCACTTCTTCATTGTATGCCGGCACAACAATGCTTACGAGTGGCGCTTCGCCCAATCCCCAAAACGGAAGTGCTGGTTCTTTTTTTTCTCTTTTCTTTTGCATCCATGCCAGCAATGCCATCACAACCATCCTGCCGACAGATAAAATTATGCCTACGATAAACAAGGCGAATATGATATGGCTTCCCCAATAAGTAGTTTCGGCAAAAAGGAAATTTAATTTGATCAAAAAACCATCTTTGGTTGGCGGTGTTTTAGGCATTAAGTCATCTTTTGTTTTGCCCATTAAGTTTGCAACAGTAGTAAACTTATATCCTTTTTTGGTGAAGTAAGCAATAATGCGTGGCAATGCTTCCAATGTTGCCTGGCGTGTATCGCCGCCGGCATCATGCAATAAAATAATACTTGCTCCCCTGCTTTCTGCTAAAAATATTGTACGTGCGACAATGGTATCTGCTGTAATGCCAGGTTGCCAATCTTCGGGGTCAATACTTTCACCGATGGTAATATAATTTTCTTTCCGGCTTCGTTCAATCGGTGCAAGCTCTTCATAGGTTTGCGGTTCAGAGTCTGCATTATATGGCGCACGGAATAAAATAGTAGAACGTCCTGTTATACTTTCAATCAATAAACGGGTGAGTTTCATCTCAAGGTCTGCCCTTTGCACACTCATCTTGGCAATATTACTATGCGTAAAAGTATGGTTGCCTATTTCAAAACCGTCATTATTAATACGTTCAAGTATCGGGATATTTTTTTCAACCTGTATTCCTACTACAAAAAATGTAGCCGGTATTTTATCTTTTTCAAGGATGTCCAATATCTGTGGTGTCCATTCTGCATCGGGGCCATCGTCAAATGTTAGTACTAATTTATGGCCTGCGCCTTCGGTAGTATCTTCTGCAAATTTTTGAATGATATATCCCGAAGGCAATTGTTCAAACGTCTGCTCTGCAATTAATAACTCCGAGCTATCTATTTCTAAATCTATTTTTCCTTCCTGTGGTGCGCCTACAATATTTAATACTTCACCTTCACCTTCAAAATGGACACTATTCGGAGATATAGGGATATCTTTTAAAATATTAAAGTCAAAAGGTTTTGCCTGCAATGCATCATTACTCAAATCACGGTTATAAAAACTCCATATCCTTGGGTCTTCTCCGCCCAAGCGCCAAAGCGCTGTTCCACCCGTAGCGTATTCATCACTAAAACGAAGTACATTAAAAGCTGTGGCCCCATCTGTAAACCACACTTCGTGGTTTATCTTTTTCATCTTACCAAGACTATCTTCTTCTTCTGAGGTATAACTATAATGCAAGTTATAATTATCATTATCATAATCAATATCAGCATTTAAAACCCTGGCTTTATTAAGAGCTTCGGAATAAGTAACGCTTTTTACCGTGTCTTTTCCATCAGGTGTTTTAAACCAATCATAACCTCCAAAACCAGCAACGCCCAATATAATTTTTTCGGGGTTTATTTGTTTTGCTGTCCAGGCAAGAACTTCCTCTATCCATTTTTGAGCGCTTATCGGCCCGGGCTCTGAAACCATTCCATGCTGGTCGTATGCCATCAATACTATATAGTCATTGTACGCTGCTAATTTTTTATAATCATACGAATCATTTTCAACGCTTACATCCATTGTTACGGTATAGTTCAACGGATGCATTGCTTCATATAATTCTTTCTGAAAATTGGTTAATGGCGTATTATTTTTTTCGTCGAGGTTTTCAAAGTCAATATTTATTCCCTGTAAATTATAATGAGTAAGCGTATCAATTATCTGTTTTATTAATGCATGCCTTTTATTATCGTCATTTAAAATAACGTGTAAAAGGCCGCCGTCAAATTTATGCGACTTACTTCTATAATTATTTATGATAGGCATTATGCTCAGCTTTTGTTTGCGCATTAACGCAAGGCCTGCACTATCAATTTTTGTTTTAAGTGTGAATGTGGTACTATCAATAAAAAACCATTCAGGAAATATTGTGTTCAGCTTATCGCCATATTGTTCCAGATCAGGATAGGAAGTGCTGGCAAGCCAGGGAGTATAAAATGCCGCCCTCACGTATGGAAGGTTAGCAACAGTGTCTGATGCTTTGGCGCGTGCTGCCTTTAATGAATCTTCTTTTATCTTTTTAGTAAGAAAATCTTTAAAGCCTTTATACTTTTTATTAAGGCTGGTAGAGATAGTTAAAGGGTTGGTAGGATCTAGTTTGTTCTGGTAAGATTTTCCCTGCGCCTGCAGGTCAGGCAGCGAGGGATTAATTCCTCTTACCAATGCAACAACGAGCACCACCATGAAAAAAAGAAAAATCACTAAAACAATGCGGATGCTCCATTTAAAGTTCTTCCATCGCTTCGCATTATATGTTTGGAATATTTGTCCCGGTTTATTCATGTCGCAGCAAAATTATCTTATTTACCAGTTCTTTCATAAGTTACTCTGTTACAGCTACAAATAACTATAAGTTTTTTAAACTAACCAAATGAAGTAAAAAGAGAAGCCCCGATAGAAATCGGGGCCGTTTACCAAAACTAACTGCTTATGAGAAAATTTGAATTGTCGTGTTATTAATACTATAAACGCAAAGTAAGTGCCAAAGGTTTTGCGTGTACTGTTAATGAAATCTTAAACCATTTTTTTAAAAATCTATAAGAACTTATTGCTGTTTATCTGACCTGCTACTATAACCGAGGTTTAATGCAAATTAAAAAATGCCCCGTTTAGGTGGGGCACTTTAACAATACGTTTAATTTTAATTGAGAAAATAATTAATTCTGTGTCGTCATCTTTTCAGCATTTTCAGCAAACTGTAGCGCATCAATAAATTCCTGTATATCTCCATTTAATACACTATCTAAATTATAGACTGTTAACCCGATACGATGATCGGTAACCCGCCCCTGCGGAAAATTATATGTCCTTATCTTGGCGCTCCTATCTCCAGTGCTGACAAGGCTTTTGCGTTGCCGCGAAATTTCTTCTTCCTGCTTACGCACTTGTTCTTCATATAATTTACTACGCATCATTTGCATCGCTTTTTCGCGGTTGCCTAACTGGCTTCTTTCTGTTTGGCAAACTACTACCAAGCCAGTTGGAATATGTGTTAAGAAAACTTTTGTTTCCACTTTATTTACATTCTGTCCGCCGGCACCACCGCTTCGGGCAGTCTCCATTTTTACATCGCTTTCTTTCAATTCAAAATCAACCTCTTCTGCTTCCGGCATCACTGCAACTGTTGCAGCGCTTGTATGAACCCTGCCGCTGGCTTCGGTGTCGGGTACACGCTGCACACGATGTACGCCGCTTTCAAATTTTAATGTGCCATAAACATCATCGCCCACAACTTCAACCTGCACTTCTTTGTAACCGCCGGCTGTGCCTTCACTTTCACTTAGCAAAGCTGTCTTCCAACCTTTCTTTTCGCAATACTTTAAATACATCCTTAATAAATCACCGGCAAAAAGAGAAGCTTCATCACCACCAGTTCCTGCACGTATTTCAAGTATAGCATTTTTTTCATCCTGTGGATCTTTCGGAATAAGCATGTTGCGCAAATCTTTCCCCAGTTGTTCTTTTTTTTCCTCAAGCGGAGCCAGTTCCACTTTTGCCATTTCACGCATTTCCTCATCATCGCCATTCAACACCTCTTTATTAAATTCAATATCATCCAGTAGTTTTCTATACGCATCTATGACGCTTACGATCTTCTCAAGGTTGCGGTATTCTTTGCTTAACGCGCTGAATTTTTTATTGTCATTCACCACTTCAGGGTTAGTAAGGGCAACGCCCAAATTCTCAAATCTTCCTTTTAAAGCATCTAATTTATCTAACATAATGTAATTTTATTTTTGGGACGAGCAGTAACACGCTATTCAACATCGTTGTGAACTTTGTTCTGTTATTTTTTTCTTTCAGTGAAAGAGAAAAATAACCTCACTTGAACCACATACCTTTATTCGGCAAAATTTCAACATACAAATTCTAAATTCCAAATAAAAACTGTTGGAATTTGTTTATTGGATTTTGTGTTTTCAATAACAGGCGGCAAATTTACACTTTATCAATCAATCATTTTGTACAGAAAATTTAAGGCAACCCATCTTTTCACCGGCTACGAAATATTAACCGGAAACAATGTTTTAATAACAAACGAAGCAGGAACGATCATCGAAATCATCGATGAAAAAGATGCCGGCGATAATATTGAAACATTCAGCGGCATACTCACGCCTGGACTTATAAACTGCCACTGTCATCTCGAGCTAAGCCACATGAAAGGCATTGTTCCAACCAAAACAGGGTTAGTTGAGTTTGTACAACAGGTAATGTCAAAAAGAAATGGATCCGAAGAAATAAAATTTGCAGCCATGCAAAATGCTGAACAGGAGCTTTATAACAGCGGCACAGTAGCGATCGGAGATATCTGCAATACAACCGATTCAATCTTTATAAAACAAAAAAGTAAAATACACTTTCAAAATTTTATAGAAGTAAGCGGCTTTGTAGATGCAGCAGCGGAAAAAAGATTTAATGATGCAAAAAAGGTTCAGGACGAATTCGAAATTCGAAATTCAAAATTCAAAATTTCATTATCGCCTCACGCTCCATACAGCGTTTCTAAAACTTTATTTCAGTTATTAAATAATGAAACCAAGGATCAATTAATAACCATCCACAACCAAGAATGCGCTGCGGAAGATGAATTATATAAAACCAAAACCGGCGATTTTTTAAACCTCTATAAAAATTTCGGAATAGATATTTCAGGTTTTGAACCAACCGGTAGAAGCAGCTTGCAAAGCTGGTTTCCATACTTTACAAATAATCAATCGGTCATTTTGGTACATAATACTTTTATTAACCAGGATGATATTGAATTTTTACAAACAACCAATGACCAACGCTCAACAACCAACTTTTGTATTTGTGCTAACGCGAATCTATACATCGAACAAAAAATGCCGCCAATTGATTTACTAAGAAAAAATAATTGCACGATCGTTATCGGCACCGACAGCTATGCAAGCAACTGGCAATTAAATATATTGGAAGAAATAAAAACAATTCAACAACAAACATCCAATACAATTCCGTTGCAGGAAATTTTGCAATGGGCAACTATCAATGGTGCAAAAGCATTGCAACTACAAGAAAAATTTGGAAGTTTTGAAAAAGAAAAACAACCTGGAGTTGTATTGATTGATGAAATAAAAGAGTCGAATGTCACAAGCAGTTCATCTGCTAAAAGGCTTATCTGATCTATCAATTAGCCAAAACCTCTTGCAGTACCATCAACGTTTTTATCTTTCCAAAATCCTGGATATGCAATGCATAATAATCCTGGTAAAGCAATAATAATTTCCTTCTTGTTTCCTGGTTTAATTTAAAATTTTCCAGTTCGTGTAGCTGCATCACTTTTAATAATTGAGAAGTTATATGTGCATATTCGCCTTCAATAAAATTTTGATGCGTTGGCTTTTCTGCAACAAATTCACCTTCTTCCAGATCAAGGATGGTTTGGCTTTCATCATAATTATCATTCATCCTGAAACCAAAAAAATGAGTTAAATGCAAAGCAAAATATAAAGCAAAATTGGCAGTTATAGTTTTATCTGCAACATCTAATTGCAGTAAAGCATCTTCACAAAAAAGAAAAAGCTCGGGGTTTGTTTCAGGCTGCTTTAAGCATTTTTGCAATAGCTCGATCATATATAATGCAATACTATTCTTAATTACATTGCTTAAAATATTCTGGTACAAACAAGCCCACTTAAATTCTTTAATGCGTTGTATTTGTTTTTGTTCATTGTGATATACTATCAAATCTAAAATAGATACAGGCTGAAAATAATTTGATTTAGATGATGATTGCTTGGAAGTCCGCACACCGTTAACCATATAAGTTTGCACACCAAACAGTTCAGTAAAAATGGTAACAATTAAACTTGTTTCGCCATATTTAACTGTCCGTAATACAATTCCTTTTGTTTTGTGTACCATTGATTTTAATTCTCTACTAAAATTATAGACTAATTGAAATAATTTTTCTATTATTGTCTGTAATATAAATACAATAACGGCAGCATTATTGCTTAAAATATAAAAGTAAAACAAAGTTTTAGCAACCTTTCGTTATGATAAGCCATGTAAAATGGTTTTCTTTGCAGCGAAATTTAAATATCGGAAATTTATGTGGCAACGTTTGGGCTCTTTGGTTATAAAATACAGGTTGGCGCTTCTTATTATATTGGCAGCAGCTACCGGTTTAATGGGTTATTACGCCAGCAAAGTAAAATTGAGTTATGAGTTTTCAAGGGCAATTCCCATTGATAATCCCAAGTACAAAGAATATTTATCTTTTAAAGATAAATTCGGCGATGATGGAAACCTTTTGGTGATTGGCATACAAACCGATAAACTTTTTCAATTAGATATTTTTAAAGAATATATCGCTTTACATAATGAACTGAAACATGTAAAGAATGTAGATGGTTTATTGGATATTCCTTCGGCTGTTAACTTTGTAAAAGATTCGGCTTCTGAAAAATTAATTCCTGTCAGGATATTTGCTGAAAACATTTCTTCGCAAGCTGAGCTGGATTCTGATAAAGCAGTTTTCTTCAATCTTCCTTTTTATAAAACATTACTATATAATCCTGAAGATAGTGAAGCAAATGCTTACATGATGGGAGTCCGCATTAATAAAGATTCGCTGAATTCTCCTGTCCGTACAAAAATTGTAAAAGATATTTTAGCTGCTGTAAACACATTCCAGGAAAAAACAAACATTGAAACGCATGTAAGCGGCTTGCCATTGATACGCACGATGGTGGCAGACAGGATACAACGTGAAATGAAAATATTTTTAATAGGCTCTTTATTGCTCAGCGCATTGATCTTATTATTATTCTTTCGTTCGATAAGTACCATGTTGTTATCACTAACAGTTGTTATATTAGGTGTAGTCTGGAGTTTAGGCGTACTTTATTTATGCGGATATAAAATAACTATATTAACTGCATTAACTCCATCGTTGATTGTTGTAATTGGAATACCGAACTGTATTTATTTTATAAATAAGTATCACACTTCCTTTTTGCAAAACGGCAATAAAATACAATCGCTGATTGACATGGTGAGCAAAATGGGCGTGGTTACTTTGTTCTGCAATATTACCGCTGCCATTGGTTTTGCTGTTTTTGCTTTTACCAAAAGCGCGTTGTTGCAGGAGTTTGGCGTTGTAGCCGGTATCAGTATCATGCTGATATTTATTATCTCGTTTATTTTATTGCCTGCTGTATTAAGTTATTTGCCGCCGCCAAAGGCAAAACAAATGAAGTATTTGAATAACAAATTCATTACTTCTTTATTAATAAAAATAGAAGGCTGGGTTTTTGAACATAAAAAAACAGTGTATGCGTCA
>Ga0206833_1031_pt1 | contig 34240 bp, 37 predicted proteins | sample Alteio_BWOrgCont_32_FD_152891 | JGI IMG/M metagenome (GOLD analysis project Ga0206833, IMG submission 152891) | Enriched cells from forest soil in Barre Woods Harvard Forest LTER site, Petersham, Massachusetts, United States -... | ecosystem: Environmental > Terrestrial > Soil > Temperate forest >... | reverse complement strand
ATTATGGATTTAAAGTAATGGATCTGGTAAATTTTTTAAATCATTCGGATGATCCAAATATTATATCAATAAATGATGGTGAAGAATTTGAGGCAATCAGAGATATAATTGCCGGCGAAGAATTATTGATCAATTATGGGAATATTGTATCAGAATAATCAATTATTTATTCAGAATACTAATGAGGTACGCATAATTAAATTTTTAGATACGCAATTGGATATTATATTTGCACACACTCTAAAAAAACTAAAATGAAAAAAACGTACACTACTCTCCTTGCTTTTATTTGCTTCTATTCAGCAACATTTGCACAAACAAAAGGTGATATTGAATTGGGAGGTGATGTTGGCCTCAACATATCAACAATATCAAATGGCCAGGATAATAATTACAATAACAATACTGCGGCACATAATGTGGGCATAAACTTAGGTGTTTCAGCAGATTATTATTTTTCTGCAAAATGGAGCATCAAAGCAAAAATAATTTATGATCAAAAGGGAGATGATAATGATTACTATGTGGATCCAACAAATGGTCAAACATATCCGACTAATTATAGATTGGATTATATAACAATACCAGTAATGGCTAACTGGCATTTTGGAAGAACAAGAAACTGGTATCTGAATTTCGGCCCTTATATAGGCTTTTTAACTAGTGCTACTGCAACAGCTACAGGTAGTGATGTAAAAAGTATGTTGAATAGTACAGATGCGGGTTTAGCGTTCGGTATTGGAGTAAAAATTCCAATTTCAGATAACACAAAATTTTTTGCTGAATACCAGGGACAAGCCGGGATCGCCAATTTAGTTACAAACGACCAGGGTTCGTCCATTGAAAATGAAAATTATGCTATAAATGTTGGTATTGCATTTAACCTGGATAGATCGCGTTAATGCATTTAATAATTAATTACTGTTTAATAAAAAAGCGAGATTTTAATCTCGCTTTTTTATTAAATTATTTTTGATTCATTTATCCTAAAGCAACTCTTTTAAATTCAGATACTTTTAATTCCGGATCTACACTTTTCAAAAATTCCGCTACGGATTTATTGGCATCTTTTACATACGGCTGAGCCATCAACGTATTTTCTTTAAAGAATTTATTGACTTTTCCGATAGCGATCTTTTCAGCCATTTCAGCTGGTTTGCCTTCTGCTTTTATTTGTTCAATAGCGATTTCTTTTTCGCGTGCAATTGTTTCAGGAGCAATTGATTTTTCATCAACTGCCAGTGGATTCATTGCTGCGATTTGCATGGCAACATCACGGCCAGCTTCATAAGCATGTTTGTTCATTGCTACCAATACACCCATACGGTTTGCGCCGTGTATGTAAGAAGCTACATAATCTGCATTTACCCTTTCAAAACGCGTAATGCCAATCTTTTCTCCGATAGCTGCTAATTTATCATTGATCAGTTCAGAAACTTTTTCATTTCCGATAGTTACTTCATTTAATTCTTCAATGCTTTGTGCATTGCGGTCAATTGCTGCGTTGGCAATGTTTTGTACAAATGCTACAAACTCAGGGTTGCGGCTAACGAAATCAGTTTCTGCACTAATGCATAAAATGATACCGCTTTTATGGTCTGCTGTTGTTTGTGCAATTATCACACCTTCTTTTGCTTCACGGTCGCTGCGTTTTGCTGCTACTTTTTGTCCTTGTTTACGAAGCCAGTCGATTGCTGCTTCAAAATCGCCATTGCTTTCTGTTAAAGCTTTGCGGCAATCTAACATGCCGGCACCTGTCGCCTGGCGTAGTTTATTAATGTCTGCTGCTGTTATTGTTGCGCTCATTATTTTTTTATTTTTAATAAGAAATAAAACTCAAAGACACAATCCCTGAATTTGTTTTTCGAATTTAATTTGTTCAATAGAGGTATGCCGTACAAGTGAGTGACACAACGATGCTTAATAGTAGCACAAATGCCAGTTTAAAAAAATTTCTTGTGAAAACTCAAGCTGGTACGAAAAAGAAATTATCTTCCGCCACCTGTGTTGGTTGCTGGCCTTCTGCCACCTGCTCCAGGGCCAGGCACACGGCGTTTGGTTGGCGCACCGCCACGGCTGCGTTTAGCTGCATCATCGGCTTCGCCATGTTTTTGTTCAAAACGCCTTGCTTTTGCTTCTGCAGATTCTTCTGTATCAGCATTGCCATCGTCTTCAACTCTTTCTGCCTGGCGTTCTGCCAAACCTTCGGCAATTGCCGCTGTGATATAGTTAACTATAATAGCGATCGATTTTGTAGCATCATCATTTGCAGGGATAGCAAACTCAACTTTATTAGGGTCGCAGTTTGTATCTACCATTCCGAATGTAGTGATGTTTAAACGCCTTGCTTCTGCCAAAGCGATATGTTCGTGACCAATATCTACCAGAAATAATGCTGCAGGTACACGGCTTATCTGCGCTATACCGCCCAATACTTTTTCCATCTTTTCTTTATCGCGGGTAAGTGTTAAGCGTTCTTTTTTAGTAAGGTTGTCGATAGTGCCATCTCCCAGCATTTTTTCAATGCTTTGCATTTTCTTTACGCTCTTACGAACGGTATTGAAATTGGTTAACATACCACCCAACCAACGTTCGGTAACAAACGGCATGTTGATCCTTTTGGCAGAATCAGAAACAATTTCTTTTGCTTGCTTTTTTGTAGCGACAAACATTATCTTTTTACCGCTTTTAGCAATTGATTTCATCGCTGCCGCTGCTTCCTGCAAACCTTCTACGGTTTTGTTCAGGTCGATAATATGTATACCTTTCTTTTCAGCAAAGATGTATGGTAACATTTTTGGGTTCCATTTCTTTTTAAGATGGCCAAAATGTACACCTGCATCAAGAAGTTGTTGTTGTAAGGAAGTGTTATTTTCCATTGTATGTAATTGAAAGTAATTTTTTAATTTAAATAAGCTACAAGATTCAAGCTGCAAGCCACAAGTAAACCCTTGAAGCTGATAGCCTGAAGCTATTATTAACGTTTGCTGAACTGGAAGCTTTTCCTTGCTTTTTTACGGCCTGGTTTTTTACGTTCAACAGAGCGTGGGTCTCTTTTAAGTAAGCCTGCTGCTTTTAATATTGGGCGATAGTCTGCATTTACTTCAAGTAATGCACGGGCAATACCCAATTTAACTGCTTCCGCCTGTCCTTTAACACCACCGCCCTGAGCATTAACAGTAACATCAAATTTATCTGCTGCTTCAATAGTTTTAAATGGTGCTTCTACCTGGTTTTGCAGGTAAACCAAAGGGAAATAATCTTTATAATCTTTACCGTTTACCGTTACTTTACCTTCGCCCTTGCTTAAGAAAACACGGGTTACAGCTTCTTTACGACGGCCAACTGCGTTTTTTTGCTTTTCCATTATTTTTTAATTAGAACTTTAATAGTTGAGGTTTTTGTGCTGAATGGCCATGTTCTGAACCGGCATATACAAATAATTTTTTGTACAGTTTGCGGCCCAAACGGTTTTTAGGCAACATCCCTTTTACAGCCCTTTCAATAATTACTTCAGGCCTGCGTTTCTGTAGGTCTATCGCAACTTCTTCTTTACGGCCACCTGGATAACCAGTGTAGTTGTCGTAAATTTTTTCGTTCAATTTGTTGCCTGTAAATTTTACTTTTTCGCAGTTTATCAAAATGATAAAATCGCCACAATCTACATGTGGAGTAAAATAAGCTTTGTTTTTGCCTCGAAGCACGGCTGCAATTTTTGCACACAGGCGGCCAACGGTTTGATTAGTACCATCCACAACGTACCAGTTGTGAGTAACGGTAGCCTCGTTCGCATGTTTAGTGGTGAAATGTAATTTGCTCATTATTATTTTTTATTTAAATGATTCCATCGCTATCCCGATGGTTTTAAAATTGGACGGCAAAGGTGGGCTTTCTATTCTTATTTACCAACGAAATTGGCAACTATTTTTATAGAACCTTTATAACAGATTGATTTTCAGTAAAAAAATTAACATAAAAAATTAGATATAAGCAAAAAAGAAGCAGCCAGGTTAATGACTGCTGCTCTAACTTCTTTTAATTAAAAAAGAAACAGGAATAGGTTATTTATTATGCTGCATAGGGATTTAATAATTTTTTCTTGCTTCAAAGATGATAAAAAAAATCAATCTGTGCAAGAGTGAAAACACCCAAAAATGAGAGGGTGAAAACACCCTCCACTTACTTGTTTTATTTGAATATAGTAATAATAAACACCCAATTTTGAGATACCTGTAATATATTAATTACAATACTTAACATTTAAACTTCATGTCAACTACGATTGTCTCAACAAATCATACTAAAATAAAAATACTTGCTTTAAGCATGTATGATGATGAGAACTCAATTATTCGTATGCTTAGAAATGGCATTAAAGGATATATTTTAAAAGACAGCGAATCTGAAGAACTGCAAACAGCTATCGAGGCTTTAATAAATAAGGACTATTACCATTCTGATTTGATAAGCGGCAAACTTATAAATACAATCAATTATCTGGATGATGGAGAAATGGTATTAAAAAAATAATTTCGCTTACTGAACGGAAGTTGAATTTTTAAAATGTACCTGCATGGAATTAACTTATAAAGAAATAGGCGATAAAATGAGTGTAAGCGCACGCACCATAGATGGCTATCGTGATGTTTTATTTCAAAAATTAAATGTAAAAACACGGGTTGGCCTTGTGATATTTGCTATTAAAAACGGCATTGTCAACTTATTTTGATCATTGATCTGCTCAAAAAACTATCATAATTTTAACTTTGAACTTAGTTTATTTCTTATGTACAACAAAGAGCAAACAAAACAATTACAACATAGTACAGATGAATGGCTTTCGTCTGTCAATGCTTCTAACATAGATAAATTTGATTACGTTAATATAGATGAGTTAAGAAATATTTTACGTTTTCATGAATACCGTTATTATGTATTAAATGATCCGCTCATCAGCGATTTTGAATATGATAGCTTATATAAAAAACTCCAACAAATTGAAAACGAAGATCCTTCATTAATAACAGAGGATTCCCCAACACAACGCGTAGGCAGTAGTTTAAATACAAGCTTTAATACAGTGCAACATTTGGTGCCAATGCTGAGCCTGGAGAATAGTTACAATGCTGAAGATTTGTACGATTGGGACAGAAAGGCAAGAGAACTTACAGGTTTGCAGGAAGTAGAATATTGTATTGAACCAAAATTTGATGGCGCTGGTATTTCTCTTATTTATGAAAATAATTTATTGGTAAGAGCTGCAACAAGAGGCGATGGTGTGGAAGGCGAAGAAATCACAAATAATATTAAGCAAATAAGATCAGTTCCACTTTCTGCAAAATTTTCTCAATACGGAATTCAGCAAATTGAGATACGTGGCGAAGTGATGATGAATAAAAATAGTTTTAAGAAATATAATGATCAGCTACAGGAAAATAATTTGCCGCCTTTGGCAAACCCGCGCAATGCAGCATCCGGCTCTTTACGGATGAAAGATCCAAAGGATGTAGGCAAAAGAAATCTTGAAGCATTTTTATATCATGTAAGTTTTTTATCTAAAACAGATAATAAAGCAAGTGATAATAATTTATTACAAACACATTCAGGAATGCTGGAAATGCTATGGAACCTTGGTTTTCATAGCCCTAAAAATGAAATGAAAGTGGCAAAGGGAATTGATGCTGTTATAAAATATGTACATGAATTTGAAGATGGCAGAGATGCATTGCCATATGAAATTGATGGTATGGTTATTAAAGTAAATGATCTTGCTCTTCAGGATAAAATGGGAATGACAACCCATCATCCGCGATGGGCAATTGCTTTTAAATTTAAAGCACGCCAGGCAACCAGTAAATTATTGAAAGTGGAATTTCAGGTAGGCCGTACCGGTAGTATTACTCCGGTTGCAAAAATAACGCCTGTACCTATCAGCGGCGTTACAGTTTCTTCTATTTCGCTTTTTAATGAAGATGTGGTACGGGAAAAAGATCTTCGTATAGGCGATACCGTTTTAGTGGAACGTGCAGGCGATGTAATACCTTATATAGTTAAGCCTTTGGCTGAATTGCGCGACGGCAGCGAAACTCCGATTGTGTTTCCAAAAAGATGCCCGGTTTGTAATGACGAATTATATAAGCCTGAAGATGAAGCTGTATGGCGTTGTATAAACATTAACTGTAAAGCGCAGGTCGTGGAACGTATCATCCATTTTGTGAGTAAAGATGCGATGGACATTAAAAGTTTTGGCGAAGCTAATGTGCGCAAGTTTTATGAGTTGGGCTTATTAAAAGATGTGCCTGGCATTTATCAATTGGACTTTGACTCTATTACTGGTTTAGATGGCTTTGGAAAAAAATCAATCGACAATCTTCGTACGGCTATTAAGAGTTCTAAATCGCAGCCGTTGCATAGATTAATATTTGCTTTGGGTATCCGTTATGTTGGTGAAACAACTGCCAAAGCTTTGGCAAATACGGTTGAACATTTGCTTGATTTTAAGAATTTTTCTGAAGAACAATTACAGTCAACAGAAGATGTTGGCGTAAAAGTTGCTGCTAGTATTTATAGCTTCTTTCATAATGAGGATAATATTAAAATGCTCGAAAAGCTGGAAGAGTTAGGTGTTCATCTCAAAAATGAGAAAAAACAGTTACACGTTAGCGGTAATCTTTCCGGGCAGGTTTTTTTATTTACAGGAACACTTACTCAATTAAAAAGAAGTGAAGCCGAAGAGATGGTTGAAAAGGAAGGTGGCAAAATCGCGAGTGGTGTTACAAGCAAATTGAATTATCTGGTTGCAGGTGCGGAAGCTGGCAGTAAATTAGAGAAAGCAAAAAAAATTCCTTCCATAAAAATCATCAACGAAGAAGATTTTATAAAAATGATAGGGAAATAGCAAATAATTTTTTTATATTTATACTCACACGTTTTTATTAAAATAATATTTTCGTACAGGCGGCCCCGTTTGCCGGTACATCACTTATAAAATATGCTATATGATTAAGAAAATCCCGGGAGAAATCTGGAAACAACTCCAATTTGGCGGCAGTAGCAAACTTCGCAAAAAATATGCAATTTCTTCATTAGGGCGTGCAGCCAGTTATACAGAAAATGTATCAGATGATGGGAAAATTTTAAATGGTTCTCTTACATCCGGTTATCGAACGCTTAACCTTCATGTCAATAATGGCAATGGTACCATTTACCTTCATCGTGAAGTAGCTAAATTGTTTTGTAAAAAACCTTCGCCGAAATATAAGTTTGTCATTCATAACAATCACAAAAAAAATGACAACAATTTTAAAAACTTAAAATGGGCGACGCTGGAAGAAGTGAGCAGTCATCAGCAAAGCAGCCCGGAAAAAGTTGCCTATAAAAAACGCCAGGCCAATAGAACAGAAGGGCTTAAATTAACGGTTGCACAGGTAAAGTCAATTAAAGAAGCTATTAAAAACCCAAAGCGCAAAATTACCTACAAGCAATTGGCAACAAAATATGGCGTTAGCGAAATGACATTATACAGAATAAGAAGCGGCGAGAACTGGAGCAAAATAAAATGATCAAAAAATCAGCTAAATAAAAAAAGGAATTGGGCATCTGTTCAGTTCCTTTTTTATTGCTTTAAATTCGTTGTGCAAATTTATTTATGATATGATACAGGCAACTACATTAAAGTTTTTAAAAGATCTGAAGAAGAACAATAATAAAATTTGGTTTGATGAAAACCGCAAATTGTATGAAACCGTTAAACAGGATTTTTATTCAGTAGTTGATACATTGATCGCGGGTATTATAAAATTTGATACTTCGATCAATGGGCTGGCAGCAAAGAATTGTGCATTTCGTATCAATAGAGACGTACGTTTTAGTAAAGATAAAAGCCCGTATAAAACAAATATGGGCGCATCTATTGCCAAAGGCGGAAAGAAAATAAATGCGGCCGGTTATTATTTTCATTGTGAACCCGGACAGAGTTTTGCAGCAGGCGGATTTTATATGCCCGAAGCACCACAGCTTGCCAAAATAAGACAGGAAATAGATTATGGTTTTGATGAATGGAAAAAAATTGTAGAAAATAAAACCTTTAAAAAATATTTTACAGCAGGAGTTGAAGGCATTGAAACTTTATCAAGGCCGCCGAAAGGTTATGAAGCAGATAACCCTGCTATTGAATATTTAAAGATGAAAGGATTTATAGTAAGCCGCCCATTTATTGATGCTGAATTGCAGGATAAAAATTGCATAAAAGAAATAATCAAAACATTTGAGGCGATGAAACCGATGATCGATTTTTTAAATAAAGCTGTTGAATAGAATACAAAAAGTACAAGTGAGATTATTCATTTCTTTCACTGAAAGAAATGAATAACAGAACAAGTTCACAACGATGCTGAGTAAAGTTCTAACGTTCGTCCCCAAAAAATTTAATTAAAAAAACACCATTAAAAAAGATGGCCAGTGATAAAAATCACCGGCCTTGCTTACCTCTGAAACCACAAGAAAAAAAGGTAAAAAAATATTTTAACCAGAGAATATATTATAATAAATGATTGTCATAACACTAATAAAGTATTATGAGCGGGCGTTTTAAATAAGATTGGAAGTTGGGGGAAAGGTAACCAGCAGGTGGTAAAGTTAATATATTTTTTAAATAAATATATTTTTTTTTAGAGTACTTGTTTTGATTGAATAATTTCTTTTTCCGCGGCAGCTAACAGCTTTTGTTTTTTGTGATTATACCACCATTTAGGAGCTGTTTTCTTCATCAGCGTATCAATATTTCTCATGCCAAAAAGGTTCCATGCGCCGGTTGCTTTTCCTGCCATTGTATTTTGTAATGCCCTCAGGCTCATGGCAAAACCGCTTTCGATATACTCCATGTGATGCCAGTACCCGGCGGGCATAAATAATGTGTCGCCATGTTCTAAAATGAGCTCATATCCTTTTGCCAGCTTTGCCGCAGGAAAATTTTCATAGTCAAATTGTGAATAATAATTGGCATAATTGGCCATGCTTAATACTTCCCAGGGCTTGCGGTACAATTTATATTGTTCTTCATGCGGAAAAAGCAATACTCTTTTTTTACCCATAAATTGTGTATGTAAAATATGGCTCATGTCAATGTCAAAATGCATGTGCGTTATAGAACCGGCCCCGCCTACAAAAAGCATAGGATATTTTTTTACAAAACCTTTCATCAAATCTTCGGGCCAGGTAAAATCATTAACTAATTGCGGGGCATGCTGAAAAATGTTGAATAAGAAAATACGTAATTCGAGCGGGCCTTTTTGTACCTGTTTTAAGTAATCGCCAAACTTCATATAATCGTCAGCAGTATTGATCGGTGTGTATGCATCGCTTTTTATGTTATTGTATACGCCTACTTCTTCATTGCCTACTGCCTTGATAAAATAATCCCAATTCCATTTTTTGTATGCCGGCCATTGTTTTGCCAAACCTGTAATTATCAATGGTTTCATCGTATTATAATAATTAGACCGAAAATCTTCCGGGCTGATAATTTCTACCTTATCAACAGGCTGTAACTCCATAGCAATTATTTAAAAGGCAAAAGTAAAGATTAAAGTTTTTGATTTTGTTAAGATAAACAAAATATGAACCATTTACGGTTGACATAAAAACTAATAAGTGTTAGTTTTGTGAAAACAATATTTACATGTCTAAAATAAAGCCCGGAAAAAATAATAGCAGCAAAGAAGTTATTGTGAAAAAAGCGGCTGCATTGTTCAGGCAAAAAGGATACAAAGCTGCTTCGATGCGGGAACTTGCGGAAACATTGAATATTGAAGCGCCCAGTTTATATAATCATATCGGTTCAAAAAGCGAATTGTTACAGGATATATGTCTTAAGGTGGCAGATACATTTACGGCAAACCTTGTAAATATTGAAAAAATGCAAGGCAGTATAATTGGTAAGATTGAAGCCATCATCCGCTTTCATATTAAAATGATGCTGGAAAATTTTGATGAAGTATTTGTCGCCAACCACGAATGGAAACATTTGCAGGAACCATTTTTTACCGATTTTTTAAACCAGCGCCGTAATTATGAAAAACGATTAATGACACTGATAGAACGGGGAATTCAGAAAAAAGAATTGGAGAAAAATAATTCATATATCGTTGTATTGACAATACTTTCTGCTGTTCGTGGATTGGAATTCCGGCAGCGGCATAAAAAAAATATCAGCGCCAAAATATTAGAAGATACAATGGTAAACCAGTTATTAAATGGTATTGTAAAATAAATTTATGGCAGTTCATTTTCATCCGTTAAAAGTAAAGAATATCAGGCACGAAACGCCGAATTGTGTTTCAATTGTTTTTGATATCCCGGATGAATTGTCTGAACAGTTTCAATATAAACATGGGCAAAATATTACGCTAAAAACGATGATCGGTAATGAAGAGATCCGCCGCACATATTCTATTTGTTCTTCTCCTTTTGAAAATGAATTAAGGATAGCTGTTAAAAAAGCTGAAGGTGGATTGTTTTCTACCTTTATCAATGAAAAATTAAAGACAGGTGATATATTAGATATACTCCCACCAACAGGAAAATTCACTATTGAACTCAATAAAGAAAATAAAAAAAAATATATAGCTTTTGCAGCCGGAAGTGGAATTACACCTATACTTTCTATTATTAAAACAAGTTTGCAAACCGAAGCTGGCAGCTCTTTTACATTAGTGTATGGAAACAAAAACAGAAGCTCGATAATTTTTTTAGAAGAATTACAAGGAATAAAAAACAAATACATTGAGCGTTTTCATTTTATTAATATCCTTAGCAGGGAAAAGGCTGATACTTCAATTAATTCGGGAAGGATTGATAATGGAAAATTAAATGAATTAAAACGATTGATTGATTATAAAAGTTTTGATGAATATTTTATTTGTGGGCAGGCAGAAATGATATCCGCAGTAAAAGATTTTTTACTGCAGTCGGATATTGATAAAAAGAAAATCCATTTTGAATTATTTGTTGTTCCGGGTGAGAAGAAGAAAGTAATAATTCAAACTTTTATTAATAAGGATGAAAGCCGGCAAAGTAATATTGTTATTAAGGCAGATGGAATATCTTTTGATTTTAATATCCCTTTTGATGGCATTACTATTTTAGATGCGGCATTGCAACATGGAGCTGATCTGCCTTTTGCCTGTAAAGGTGGAGTTTGCTGTTCCTGTAAAGCAAAGCTGGTTGAAGGTGAAATATTGATGGATAATAATTATGCGCTGGAACCCGAAGAAGTTGAGCAGGGTTTTATTCTTTGTTGCCAGTCTCATCCCGTAACAAAAAAGGTGGTGATTGATTTTGATATTAAATAGATTTTTTAACTAACGATTGTTAGTTTTAAGCAAAAAATAAATGTAACTTTAAGAAGCTAAAATTTCATTTATGGAATTGCAGGAAACAGAAATCCATTTTCAAAAAAAAGTGGATGAAGAAATTAAAATTGAGCCAAAAGATTGGATGCCAGATGCTTACCGCAAAACATTGATACGCCAGATAAGCCAACATGCGCATAGCGAAATAGTAGGGATGTTGCCCGAAGCCAACTGGATAACAAGAGCGCCAACGCTTCGGCGCAAAGCCACATTGATCGCTAAAGTACAGGATGAAGCAGGGCATGGATTGTATTTATATGCCGCTACTGAAACATTGAACATTACCCGCGATGAATTGATTGCTCAACTGCATTCGGGTAAAGCAAAGTATTCTTCTATTTTTAATTACCCGACATTATCGTGGGCTGATATGGGCGCTATAGGTTGGTTGGTGGATGGCGCCGCCATTATAAACCAGGTGGCGCTTTGCCGCACTTCTTACGGGCCGTATGCACGGGCAATGGTGCGGATTTGTAAAGAAGAAAGTTTTCATCAAAGACAAGGTTTTGAAATTTTATTGGTGTTGAGCAAAGGAAGCAAGGAACAAAAAGCAATGGCGCAGGATGCATTGAACCGATGGTGGTGGCCTAGCCTAATGATGTTTGGGCCGAAGGATGATGAGTCGCCGCATTCTGTACAAAATATTAAATGGAAAATAAAACGCTTCACCAATGATGAGCTGCGGCAAAAGTTTGTTGATATGTGTGCAGAACAGGTAAAAGTTTTAGGGCTTACTATTCCTGATAAGGATTTGAAATGGAATGAAACAACAGGGCATTATGATTTTGGTGAGATTGATTGGGAAGAATTTAAAAATGTATTAGCTGGCAATGGCCCGTGCAACAAAGAGCGTCTATCCGCAAGAGTTAGTGCGAATGAAAATGGTGCGTGGGTTAGAGAAGCTGCAGCAGCTTATGCAGAAAAAAAGATGAAGAAAGAAATAACAGTACAAGTGAGTGACACAACGGTGATGAGCAAAGAACAAATGTTGGCTAAATAAAAATCTTAAATTATGGAACAAAAGGATTGGCCCTTGTGGGAAGTGTTTATCCGCAGCAAACAAGGGCTCGACCATAAACATGCGGGCAGCCTTCATGCCGCTGATGCAGCGATGGCGATTGAAAATGCGCGCGATGTTTATACGCGACGAATGGAAGGCGTGAGCATTTGGGTAGTGGAATCGAAAAATATACATGCGAGTAATCCCGATGATGCGGCAAGTTTTTATGAGCCTGCTAACGATAAAGCATACAGGCACCCGACTTTTTATCATTTGCCGGATGAAGTGAAACATATATAATATGCGTGACAATATTTATAATTATGTATTGCAGCTTGCCGATAATTCATTGATAATGGGGCATCGGCTGAGTGAGTGGACAGGACATGGGCCTGTGCTGGAACAGGATATTGCCATTACCAATATCGCGTTGGATCTGGTTGGCCAATCAAGATATTTTTATCAACATGCTGCATTGCTGAAAGATGATGGAAGCACGGAAGATTCGCTGGCTTATTTAAGGGATGCAAATGAATTTAAAAATATTTTGCTGGTGGAATTGCCGAATGGCGATTGGGCAAAAACAATATTGAAAATATTTTTCTTTAGCAGCTATCAATATTTTTTTTATAAAGAGCTGATTCATTCTTTAGATAAACAATTATCCGCTATTGCTGAAAAATCGTTGAAAGAAGTCACATATCATTTGCGCTGGAGCAGTGAATGGGTTATTCGTTTGGGCGATGGCACTGATGAAAGCCATCTGCGAATGATGAATGCATTGGATGAATTGTGGAATTTTACCGGCGAAATGTTTATTGCTGCGGATTATGAACTGCAAGCTGCGAATGATAAAATTGGAGTAGATATAAGTTTATTAAAAGATGATTGGAATAAAAAAGTGGAAGCAGTTTTTGCAGAAGCAACACTAGTTGTACCAGAAACAAAATGGATGCAAAGTGGCGGCAAGGCTGGGATTCATACGGAACATTTAGGTTATATTTTAACGGAGATGCAGTTTTTGCAACGAGCTTATCCCGATTGTGAATGGTAATATTTATACAATGATGCTTACAGAAAATATATCAGCAAAAGCAATATGGAAATTGATGGAAGAAATTCCTGATCCCGAAATTCCTGTGTTATCAATTATTGATTTAGGCATTATCAGAGATATTAAAATTGATGGTGAAAAAATTGAAATCATTACCACTCCTACTTACAGCGGTTGCCCGGCAATGGATATGATACAAATGAATATCCGGATGATTTTGTTGAGCAAAGGTTATCAAAATATAAAAATTACAACGGTGCTTTCTCCTGCATGGACAACGGATTGGATAAATGAAGATGCGAAACAGAAATTAAAAAATTATGGTATTGCTGCGCCGAATAAAAAAAGTGTTGAAGTGAAATGCCCCTTGTGCAATTCGTTGGATACAAAACTTATTTCGCAGTTTGGCTCTACTGCCTGCAAGGCTTTGTATCAATGCAATGATTGCAAGGAACCGTTTGATTATTTTAAATGCCATTAATGCAAATGCATTGTATTACTTTGTTGAATTAAATTGATTGCCATGGATACTATATTGTTTGAAATAAAAGATAGCGTTGCCATTCTTACACTTAACCGCCCTGAAAAATTTAATGCATTTAACCGCGAGATGGCGCTGTTGTTACAAAAAAGATTAGATAATTGTGCTAATGATAAAAACATTCGTTCGGTGTATATAACGGCAACGGGTAAGGCTTTTAGTTCGGGACAGGATATTACGGAATTGGTTGGTGGCGATATTTCAACTATTGAGAAAGCGGTTTCGGAATGTTACAATCCAATCATTTCCAAAATACGGAATATTGAAAAGCCGGTTGTATGTGCTGTGAATGGCGTTGCTGCCGGCGCTGGCGCCAATATCGCTTTGTGTGCTGATGTGGTGGTTGCTGCCGAATCGGCATTGTTTACGCAGGCATTTAGTAAGATAGGATTGATACCCGATTGCGGTGGCACATTTATTTTGCCGCGGTTAATTGGTCTTCAAAAAGCAAGCGCTTTAATGATGTTGGGTGATAAGATAAGCGCTGTTGATGCTGAAAAGCTTGGAATGATATATAAAGTTTTTCCGGATGAAATATTTGTGGAAGAATCGATGAAGGTTGCAATCACGTTATCAAAACTACCCACCAAAGCGTTGGCTTATACAAAACAAGCATTGAACCTCTCATTGCATCATTCACTGGAGCAACAATTGCATGTGGAAGATCAATTGCAATATGCTGCTGCAAATACAGGAGATTTTAAAGAAGGCATAAAAGCCTTTTTGGAAAAACGTTTACCAGTGTTTAAAGGAGAATAAGTAAAATCGGTATTAATCATGGTTTAGATGAAAGAGCTCAACAATGGTATGTCGTACAAGTGAGTGACACAACGCTGCTAAATAGAATTACTGAAGCTCACTTCATAATAAATTACCTTTGCGCCGTAATGGAAAGATCAAATTTTGTAGACCAGATAAGAATTTTTTGCAGAAGCGGTCATGGCGGCGCCGGCAGCAAGCATTTTATGCGTACTAAATTTAACGCAATGGCTGGCCCTGATGGCGGCGATGGCGGACGTGGCGGGCATATTATTTTAAAAGGCAGCACGCAACTTTGGACACTTTTACATTTGCGCTATTTTAAAAATGTATTGGCAGAAGATGGTGAAGTGGGCAATAAAAATAACAGCTCTGGCAGAAGCGGAAAAGATATTATAATTGAAGTGCCGCTTGGCACCATTGCGCGTGATGAAGAAACAGGCGCAAAAGAAGTGGAGATTTTAGAAGATGGCCAGGAAGTGATTTGGGTAAAAGGCGGACGTGGCGGATTGGGCAACAGTAATTTTAAAACAGCTACCAACCAGGCCCCTGAATATGCGCAGCCTGGCGAAGAAGGCATTGAAGGCTGGAAAGTGCTGGAGCTGAAAGTGCTGGCTGATGTGGGTTTGGTAGGATTTCCGAATGCGGGCAAATCAACCTTACTGTCATGCATAACCGCAGCTAAGCCAAAAATTGCTGATTATGCGTTTACAACTTTAATACCTCAATTGGGAATGGTTGAATACCGTGAAGGAAAAAGTTTTTGTGTTGCTGACTTGCCTGGAATTATTGAAGGCGCTGCTGAAGGCAAAGGTTTAGGACATCGCTTTTTGCGGCATATTGAACGTAATTCCATTTTACTTTTTGTAATTCCGGCTGATAGTAAAGACCATAAAAAAGAATTCGCGATATTAAAAAATGAATTGAAAGAATATAACCCTGAAATGTTGCAAAAAGATTTTGTGATCGCCATCAGCAAAAGCGATATGCTGGATGATGAATTACAAAAAGCTATAGCCAAAGAGCTTCCTAAAAAAATACCACATATTTTTATTTCGTCGGTAACAGGTTATCATTTATCAGAATTAAAAGACCTGTTGTGGAATACATTGAACCAGCCTCAACAAAAATAAAATACATAACGCCTCTTATCGTATTTGCAGTAATTTTGAAGCGTTCACAAAACGGCATAAATTTTCATGCGGCGTAAAATTATTTATTTTATTAATCCGGTTGCAGGCATAAAAAACAAAGATGCGCTGCTGAAAACTATTGAAGAAAAGACGCATGCCCAAAAAATTCCTTTTGAGATTTTACATACAAATCCTTCCGGCAATTATTTTTTTTTAAAGGAAAAAATTGATAATGATTATATAACTGATATTGTTGTTTGTGGCGGCGATGGAACAGTCAACCAGATTGCCGGCGCATTGGTGGATGTAGATGTAAACGTCGGCATCATACCTGCGGGAAGCGGTAATGGGCTTGCATTAGCAGCCAAAATACCTAAACAACCTAATAAAGCATTGGATGTTATTTTTAATGGCAAAGGTTCGTATATCGATGCGTTTTTTATCAATTCAAGTTTCAGTTGTATGCTAAGTGGTTTGGGTTTTGATGCCGCCGTGGCGCATGAATTTGCCAAACAGGCCCGAAGAGGTTTATCTACTTATATAAAAGAAAGCCTTAACCATTTTTTAAATGCTGAAACATATAGTTTTGATATAACGAGCATGGGTATGACTTTTTCAACAGATGCTTTTTTTATCTGCATTGCAAACGGAAATCAATTCGGCAATCAGGTCACCATTGCGCCGCAGGCAAGTTTAAAAGATGGTTTGTTGGATGTTGTAGTGGTACAAAAAATGAATAAGCTTGAAATGATATGGGATTTATTAAAACAGGTGCGTTCAGGAAAAGTAAAGCCACATGAAGAAGTTTATTTTAATAAAAAAGGAGTATTATATTTTCAAACAGACAGGCTGATGATAAATAACTTATCAATGGCGCCGTTGCATATTGATGGCGAGCCAGCGACTACCGCAAGAAAAATTACTGTAGAAGTTATACCAGGCGCTTTCCGGTTAATACAACCAATTCAATAAGGTTTCGGATGTTTGATTTATATTTGGCATTCAAATTATAAAAAGAATAAAACAACACACAATGGGACGCGGAGACATTAAAACAAAAAAAGGTAAAATATCAAATGGTTCTTTTGGCAAATCAAGGCCGGCAAAAAAGAACGCTAAAAAAGTTGTTGCTAAAAAAGCATAATACCGATGTTTGATTTTTGATGTATGATTTTTGATATAAACTCAGATCATACATCAAAAATTACGGAGCCAATCTTTCTATTTTCCAATCACTATTTTTATCTAGACTGTATACGATCCTGTCGTGTAGCCGGTTTGGGCGTCCCTGCCAGAATTCTATTACTTGCGGTTTAATACGGTAGCCACCCCAAAATAGAGGCCGTGGAATATTTTTTTCAGCAAACTCTTTTTGCGATAAAGAAAATTTATTTTCAATCTCATCTCTTGTTATCACTTTACTTTGTGGCGATGCCCATGCGCCAATCCTGCTACCTTCCGGCCTTGAAGCAAAATATGTATCACTTTCCAAAGCGCTTACTTTTTCAGTTATTCCATCAATCCTTATTTGTCGTTGCAACTCTTTCCAAAAAAATACAACACTTGCTTTGGGGTTATTGGCCAATGCAATTCCTTTATTGCTTTCATAATTGGTAAAAAAAGTAAAGCCGCGTTCATCAAAGCCTTTCAGCAAAACTATCCGCACAGAAGGTTTTCCATCCGGCGAAGCCGTAGCCAAAGCCATTGCATTTACTTCATCAATATCGCTTTTCATCGCTTCATCCCACCATTTACCAAATTGCACTATAGCATTGCTTTCAACATCCGCTTCGTGCAAACTTTGTAGTTTATATTCTTTTCGTATATCAGCAATATTCATCATTATTAAATTTTTATTTTGTGACAAACATTTGTACTTAGCTCAACATCGTTGTGTCACTCACTTGTACAGCATACCATTATTCAACAAAACTCTGTAATTACTTTAAATGAAAATAATTTTATTCTTCCGGCGGAAGCCGCTGTTTTAATTCATCACGTTCGCGTTCGGCATCTTCCAAAAGACTTTCCAGCTCTGCAATACGGCTTGCATCCTGTTGCAGTAGTAGGTTGCGGTTTGTCAATTCATTTATACGTTCCTGCAAACCGGATAATTGCGTTTGAAAATAATTTTGTTGTTCATTCGCATCTTCTAATTCATGTTCAGCATTTGCAGAATCGCTTACCATATTTTCAAGGTTCATCATTCCTTCCGCATGCGATTTTAACTGATGTATATTATCCTGCAACGATTGCAGCTGTTCTTCCTGGTTATCGAAACTGCTTCTAAACTGTATTTTTTCAGCCAACATCCTTTTCAGTTTTTCAATCTCTTTATCACGCGTATCAATGATATAAAGATATTCTTCCAGTTGTGTTTTCAGGCTTTCCCGTTCTGCCAGCAAATGGTTTATTTGTAGTTCGGCTTCGGTAAGTTTAGGCGTATCCATTTTTAACAATAGAAAATAATTGAAATTCGTAATTTACATATCAAATCTACCTTCAATTTAAGAGAAAAACCGGTATTTTCTTTGTATCTTATATAATGGCAAACGGGCAGCGTATAAACATCCTGAAGTATCTATACGGTAACCGGCCAGTTAAACGATTACGCAAAAATTGACCGAAGAACAATTAATAAAAGCTTGCATCAGGGAAGATGCCTCCAGTCAAAAAGAGGTATTTAACCGTTTCAGCGGCCGCATGTTGGGCGTTTGTAACAGGTATGCCCGCAATACAGCTGATGCTGAAGATATTTTGCAGGATGCTTTTATTAAGGTTTTTGATAAGCTCCATCAATTCAAATTTCAGGGCTCTTTTGAAGGATGGATAAGAAGAATTGTAATCAATACCGCGCTGAAAAAATATTCGGTAAGCCGGTACGAAAAAGAAGTAGTTGGATACGAGATAAAAGATAAAGATGAAAGTGGAATGGAGCCTTCGGCCTATTCGCACATAACACAGAAAGAATTAATGGAATTGATAAATAATTTACCCGATGGCTACAGGCTTATTTTCAACTTATATGTAATTGAAGGTTACCAGCATGATGAAATTGCCGAAATGTTGAATATACAGCCAGGCACCAGCAGGAGCCAGTTAGTAAAAGCAAGGAACCTGTTACAAAAGCAGCTAATAGAACTTCAAAAAATTGCTGTATGAGTGAAGAAAGAAATTTTGACGATCATATAAGGAATGAGTTTGCCAATTATTCTCCCGAAGTTGCTCCGCATATTTGGGAGAACATTGTTGCTGAAAGAAAGAAAAGACGGCCGGTTGGTTTTTGGTTTACATTAAGCGGTACTGGTTTAATTTGGTTGGCAGCTTTACTTTTAGCTGGCGCCGGTACTGGTTTGATCATCTCTCATTCTGCCAATAAGACAAATACAACAGCAAGTAAGAATATTGTTGGCAATGATAGTACTTCGATTATAGCTACTGATAATAAACAGGTTTTATCTTCTACAAAAGACTCCAATAAAAATTCCAATACAAACTTACCTGTACAACAGAATAGTTCTAATATAGAAACCGGAAATAGAAATAATGATATTGCCATTGTACAAACATCATCTTCTGAAAAAAGAAAATCAATTTCCTACACAAAGAAGGCTGGTTTATTAAACCGTCATGGCAGCAAAATCAATAATGATAATAGTGCAGATAAAAATATTAATTCTACCACAGATATAAATTATAATAATACTTCGAATGAAGAAAACGTAGTGCCAACAAGCATTTTGGGTAAATTCAATAAAAATAATTCGGCAGGAATGATTTATATCCAACAAAAATTTGGCGATAAAATCAATACAGTTTCCTTCGATGAATCAATAGCTCAATCTTCATTAAGACAAAAAAATAAATTACTTAATTTACCCGAATGTCCTGTCATTGAAAAAGACGCGGCAGGCAATAAAAAATATATTGAAGTATATATTGCGCCCGATTATACCTTAAGGACCATAACTGATACGGCTAACTCCGCGTATTTAAAAGAAAGAAAAGAAACTACACAACTTACTTCTGCATTTAGCGCAGGTATCCGTTACACCAAAGTGTTTGATAACGGAATAAGTCTACGCGGCGGCCTTAATTACAGTCAGATCAATGAAAAATTTTCTTTTGTACAAGGCAATGTAATACAGGTAACTTATACCATTGACCCAAATACCGGCGATACCACAGGCAGTTATACGGTGAGGGGTACACGCTATAAAACTACGTATAACCATTACCGTAGTATTGATATTCCTGTAACGATTGGCTACGAATTTGGCAATGGCAGGTTTCATACCAATATCAATGCGGGCATAATTGCAAATATATATAGCTGGCAAAAAGGTGAAGAGCTTGATACCAATGGCCAGCCGGTAAGCATTAATACAGGTAAGGATGGATCTCCGCTGTACCAATTCAGGACCAATGTAGGCCTGGGTGCTACGGGCGGCGTATCTTTTTATTACAAACTAACTGACCAGATACATTTGCTGGCAGAGCCTTATGTACGTTACAATTTTGAACCATTGACTACGGGCAGTTTAAGCCTTCAGCAGAAATATACAACCATCGGGCTTCGTATAGGCTTACGTTTTGATTTGCCTAATGCAGGCAGCATAATTAAAAGGTAAGGTATCTAACCAAAGCAGGAAATTATAAAGAATGAGGAAAATTTACATAGGAGTTGCTTTTATTATAAGTGCGTTTATTTTAAATGCCTGCAACAAAGACACTGATATATTTGTGCCAGACCCCGGGCAGGTTACAGGTCCGGATAGTACATGGTATTCGCCCGTTACAGCATTGATGCCTGTAAATGATTTACAACAAAGCTTACAGCTCTCGCCCGACATTGATAGTATTGAAGCAGGCAATAATGCAGATACCATTAATTCGGCATCTGGCCTGCAATGTATTTTTCCGCCAAATAGTTGTGTAGATTCTAATGGTGTTGCTGTTAACGGTAAAGTATATGTGCAATCTTTTTTACTTAAAAACAGGGGTGCTTTTATAAGTATGGGCTTGCCAACTGTTTCTAATGGAAATTTGTTGGTTTCTGGTGGCGTGTTTTCTATTCAATTGCAAAAAGGTGATTCGAATATTCAATTGGCGGCGAATTCATTTTTAAAAATTGGTTATAGCGATTCGCTTCTTTCTAAACAGATGGAATTATTTGACGGTGTTATTAATAATGAATCATTTAACTGGATACAAAATTCAGATCAGAGTAATAATATTTCTGTTGGTAATGATGGATATGCTATTATGACCAACGGCCTTCACTGGATCAATTGCGATTATTTTTATGGAGATACTACCTATGCAAATAAAACAAACGTTTCAATAAAATTACCTTCCAACCTTACTAATGCCAATACACTTGCTTATATCGTTTTTAAAGATATCCGTTCGGTTATGAATATGAATGGCAATACTGAAACCAAACAATTTGTAAGCAGCAAAGTACCGGTGGGACTAGATGCAACAATTGTTACCATTTCAAAAGACGGTGATTTTTATTACCTTGGGCAGCAACCAATAACCACTGCTGCGGCTCTTTCCGGAACCAGCGGCCAGTTACTAACTATAACGCCTGTACGATATTCGCTGGATGAAATAAAACTTTATTTAAGTTCACTTTAGGCTTTGCTTGCATACATAAAAAAAGCTTCAGCGGGCTGATCCTCCTGAAGCTTTTTCTTTATATAAGTTTTTGTTGATGCCATTATGTATGCCGATGAAAGGTTTGTGACACAACGATGATGCCATGAAAAACTAAAGCTGGTATCAAAATATATTTATAAAATAAAATTATCCTTTCACCAGCGTACCAACTTTTTCGCCGGTTACAACTTTTAATAAATTGCCCGGAACATTCATATCAAATACGATAATAGGTAATTCGTTTTCCATGCAAAGCGTAAACGCTGTCATGTCCATTATCTTTAAATTTTTACTGATGCAATCAGCAAAAGTTATCGTCTCAAACTTTTTAGCGCTCGGATCTTTTTCAGGATCGGCAGTATAAATTCCATCCACTCTTGTACCTTTTAAAATCACATCCGCTTTTATTTCAATAGCTCTTAACGAACCCGCAGTATCAGTTGTAAAATATGGATTGCCTGTGCCGGCGCCGAAAATAACTACACGATTTTTTTCCAAATGGCGCATCGCCCTTCTGCGTATATAAGGTTCAGCAACCTGTTCCATTTTAATAGCGCTTTGCAAACGCGTGTAAACACCCGCCTTTTCAAGCCCGCTTTGTACAGCCATGCCATTGATGACTGTTGCCAGCATGCCCATATAATCGCCTTGTGCCCTTTCAATACCGGTTTCGGCTTCATTCATTCCGCGGTAAATATTTCCACCGCCAACAACCAATGCAACCTGCACACCTAACGCAGTCACTTGTTTAATCTCCTGGGCATAACGCGCGATCACATCACTGTCCAACCCAAAATTTTTATCTCCCATTAAAGATTCGCCGGAAAGTTTTAATAATATTCGCTTGTAAACAGGAGGCATTTTATAAAGATTTAATTTTTGTTATTGAATACTTCTTGCGAAGATAAATTTTAGTATGATACCAGCATTTGTTTTTCATGTCATCATCGTTGCAGCCGAAGGCTTGTTCTTATTTTCTTTCAGTGAAAGGAAAAAAGAACCAATCCTTTCATCCGCATACCATTGGGCAACTAATAATATTCTTAAAATCATACCCAAAAAAAAGCAAGATATAAATGAATATATCTTGCTCTTAATGCGTTTGGCCAGCATTACAATTTAGCTGATAATTCTTTACCTGCTTTAAATTTAGCTACTTTTTTAGCTTTAATTTTAATAACCGCGCCCGTTTGTGGGTTACGGCCGTTACGTGCTGCTCTTTTAGAAACAGAGAAAGTACCAAAGCCTACCAAAGTAACTTTGCCATTTCCTTTTAAAGTTTTAGTAACCGCTTCGATGAAAGAATCCAAAGCTGCGTTCGCTTGCGTTTTTGTGATGCCTGCGTCGTCAGCAATTTTTGTAATTAATTCTGCTTTGTTTGCCATAATTAGTTGGTTTGAAATTATTTTTTTAAACGGTAACAAATATAGAAGCTTTTTAATTGCAACAAAATTTTTTTCGTGTATTTTTTTATTTACATCAAAACCCTGTAATGCACAATTGACAAGGGATTGAAGCTTTCCAGCCAGTATAGTTTCAAAATACTATTTTCTTATCATCTCCTAAGAATCAGTGCTGGCAAGGGTTTTAGGGCAATAAGCTGTAAATCCTTTGCCCGTGCGGCTTTGGCAGGAATATACAAATGTTTGGCTTTTAAAAACAAATTAAATTTTTGTTTTGCACAATTACTGCACAACCTTTTTTGCCCGATAAGATATGTATAGTAATTATTGTTTTTAATAGCAGTTCCCTCTAACAAAAAATAGTCTATAAATATTATAGACTGTTTCGGTTATTACTTAAAAAATAATTATGCTTTTACTTCTATGTAGATCGGGCAATGGTCGCTATGTTTTACATCATGATAAATGTCAGCGGCAACAACCTGTTTTTTTAAAGCTTCTGTAACGGTAAAATAATCAATGCGCCAACCCTTGTTATTTAAACGCACTGTCGGAAAACGCTGGCTCCACCAACTATAACGGTGCGGCTCTGCATGAAATAAACGGAACGTGTCTATCCATCCGCTTCCTAAAAACTTATCCATCCATGCGCGTTCCTCGGGCAGAAAACCACTACTGTTCTTATTTCCTTTCGGGTCATGAATATCAATTTCTTTATGCGCAATATTATAATCGCCACATAAAATAATTTTAGGATGTTTCTTTTTTAATTCATTTAAGTAAATATAAAATTCATCCAGCCATTTGTATTTAAATTGCTGGCGTTCATCGCCGCTGGTGCCCGACGGAAAATAAGCATTGATCAAACGTATATCGCCAAAGTCTAGTTGGAGCACTCTTCCTTCATCATCACTCGCGCCATGTCCATTGCCCAGCGTTACTTTATCCGGTTTTATTTTTGTAAACACCGATACACCGCTATAACCTTTCTTCTGCGCACTGAACCAATGATGTTCAAAACCCAATGCTTCCAGTTGTTTGTAATCCACATCATCTTTTGTTGCCTTAGTTTCCTGCAGGCAAATAATATCTGCCGGATCAGTCTTTAACCAATCGATAAATCCTTTTTTATAAGCGGCACGTATGCCATTTACATTGTAAGAAATGATGCGCATAATTGAAGTGTTTTTTACTATTGCAATTTATACTAATTATGATTTATTTTTTTAGTTTATCAGCATTAGTGTTTCATGGCAGCATCGTTGTGTCACTCACTTGTACGGCAAACCAATGAGCAACATTTTAGCCCATTATTTTATATCAATATAAATACTAAAGAAAACTTCAACGGTTAATTTACTCTTCCACCAACAGGGAATGTAAGACCAAGGTTTAAAATAAATTCATAAGTACCAAAAGCCTGTTTGGCAGTGCCTTCGTAGATTTTTAAATTGGAATAACGTGCGTAATCAATCTTGTTGGTGTATTCCAGATAAACATACTTAAAGAATGTTGCCCTGATTGCACCTTCAACACCAACGTTCCATCCACCAATTTGAAAGTGTGGGTCATTGGATTTTTGTACTAATGAAGTATGGCTATATGCTGCAGTAGAATCGTTTGTAAAAAAACCATCCTGCACATGCGGAATAACAGGCCCAATACCACCCTTGGCAAGAAAGTCTACTTTTACTTTTTGACTTTTATCAGCATACCAATGCCATCTTTTTACCAGATTAAATAAAAGAAAATTAGCGCCATTATTCAGGTAATAATAAAATCCATTTGCCAGGGTAAAATTAATAACTGTATCAACAGTCCTGCCACCAAGTGTCCCTTTTATATGTGCGCCCTGGTCAGCAAAAATAAATTTAGTGTGATCGAAATTTATTTCTACGCCCCAATCTTTTTGTTTGTCAATTATTAAACCCAAGCGATAATTGTATTGTGGAATGGAAACAGCCTGGCTAAATAAACCATTGTTCCAACCTTCATGGTCGTGGCCTTTTATACCTTCAAAAGTAAAATCATTGCCAAGAGAAGGTTGGTCTATTTTCACATTGCTGTGCGTATAATATTCTGTATTATATCCCCAGGAAAAATAAAATTCTTTTTTCTTTTCTTTCTTTTTTGTGGGAGTAGTTGTTTGTGCCGAAGCAACAAATGTTAATAGAGAAAATGTGATAAAAGCCAGCAGCCTTATTTTTTTGTTCATCAGAGTGAGCTTGTTTTTTGTGGCAGCAAAAGTAAACAAAAAGAGAGAGCATACGTGCAATGCAGATGTTAAGCATCGTATTCCAAAACCGGCCTTAACCATTTTTCTATTTCTTCAAGCGGCATATTTTTTCTGTTTGCATAATCAACTACCTGGTCTTTTTCAATTTTGCCAACGCCAAAATATTTGCTTTCGGGATTTGCGAAGTACCAACCCGAAACAGATGATGCAGGATACATGGCTAATGATTCGGTAAGCGTGATGCCTGTGGCTTCTTTGCCGCCGAGCAGTTCAAACAATTTATATTTTTCTGTATGATCGGGACAAGCAGGATAGCCGGGCGCCGGGCGTATGCCTAAATATTTTTCCTGTATCAAATCTTCGTTTGAAAGATGCTCGTCTGTTGCATAACCCCAGAATTCTTTTCTTGTACGGGCATGCAATAATTCGGCAAATGCTTCTGCTAAACGATCTGCCAATGCCTGCAATATTATTTTATTATAGTCGTCTAAATTCTTTTCGAATTTTTTAATGTGCGGTTCAATGCCTTCGATCGTAACTGCGAATGCGCCAATATAATCCTGGTAATTTTTTTCTGCCGGTGCGATAAAATCAGCTAACGATAAATTTGGTTGTCCTGTTGCCTTTTTAATTTGCTGGCGAAGGAATTGTAATTTGATTACTTCTTTATCCGCCAATACATCTACGGTATCAGCAGCAACTTTATTGGCTGGCCAAAAACCAATAGCGCCTCTTGCATTCAACCATTTTTCATCAATTATTTGTTGCAATAATTTTTTTGCATCATTGTATAGTTTGGTAGCTTCTTTGCCAATAATTTCATCCGATAATATCGCCGGAAATTTCCCATGCATTTCCCATGCAATGAAGAATGGCTGCCAGTCTATGTATTCGGCTACTTCGGCCAAATTGTATGTTTCAAAAATTTTAGTACCGGTAAATGTTGGCGCAACCGGTTTAAAATTATCCCAATTAATTACCGCAGTATTTTTTTGCGCTTCTGCAAACGGCAAATAATTTTTTACTGTTTTCTTATTGGCAAAATCATCTTTTATTTTATCATATTCTTTTTTGATGCTTTCTAAAAAAGCAGGCTTTTGTTCCTTGCTCAATAAACTACCGGCAACGGTTACACTACGGCTTGCATCCAATACATGTATAACGCCATCATCATATTGCGGCGCAATTTTAACAGCAGTATGTGTGCGCGAAGTTGTTGCTCCACCAATCATTAAAGGCAATGTTATTCCACGGCGTTTCATTTCATGCGCCACATTTACCATCTCATCAAGCGATGGTGTAATCAACCCGCTTAACCCGATGATGTCTACTTTTTCTTTTATCGCTGTATCTAAAATTTTATCTGTTGCCACCATTACGCCAAGGTCGATGATATCATAACCATTGCAGCCCAAAACCACGCCCACTATGTTTTTGCCAATATCATGTACATCGCCTTTTACTGTTGCCAATAAAATTTTTGCAGCGCCGGCGGCTTCTTCATTCGTTGTGCCAGCGGCAAGATGCGCCTGTTTGCGCGCTTCTTTTTCCTGCTCGATAAATGGTGTTAAAACCGCTACAGCTTTTTTCATTACGCGCGCGCTTTTTACAACCTGAGGTAAAAACATTTTACCTGCGCCAAACAAATCGCCTACTATATTCATTCCATCCATCAATGGTCCTTCAATTACATCCAAAGGTTTTGGATATTTCAATCTTGCTTCTTCCGTATCTGCATCGATATAATCAGTAATGCCATTTACCAATGAGTGCGACAATCTTTTTTCTACTTCATCATTGCGCCACTTTTCATCTTTTACTTCTACTTTGCCTTTTGCTTTTACGGTTTCGGCAAAATTTATCAATGCTTCTGTTGCCTGATTATTGTCGTTATTCCGGTTCAGTATAACATCTTCGCATAACTGTTTTAATGTTGGTTCAATATCGTCGTAAATCACTAGTGCGCCTGCGTTTACAATACCCATATCCATGCCGGCTTTGATAGCATAATATAAAAACACGCTGTGTATGGCTTCGCGCACATGGTCGTTGCCGCGAAAAGAAAATGATACATTACTAACGCCGCCGCTTATCTTGGCAAGCGGCATCAATTTTTTTATTTCAGCAGTTGCTTCAATAAAATCTACCGCGTAATTATTATGTTCTTCAATACCTGTAGCGACGGCAAAAATGTTGGGATCAAAAATTATATCCTGCGGAGCATAACCAACCTGCTCCGTTAATATTTTATAGGCACGATGGCATATTTCCACTTTACGCGCTTTTGTATCCGCTTGCCCAACTTCATCAAAAGCCATTACAACTACGGACGCGCCATAACTTTTACAAATGAAAGCCTGGTCAATAAATTTAGCTTCGCCTTCTTTCATCGAGATGGAATTCACGATGCACTTGCCTTGCACACATTTCAAGCCCGCTTCAATAATTTCAAACTTCGATGAATCGATCATTATCGGGATCTTCGCAATGTCAGGTTCGGCTTGTACTAAATTTAAAAATGTCGTCATTGCCTGAACGCCTTCCAGCAGCGCGTCATCCATGTTTACATCAATCACTTGTGCGCCGCTTTCCACTTGCTGGCGCGCAACAGATAATGCTTCTTCATATTTTCCTTCGCGGATAAGCCGCGCGAATTTTTTACTACCGGTAACGTTTGTACGCTCACCAACATTTATAAAATTTGTTTCGGGGCGAACGATCAAAGGCTCTAATCCGCTTAAGCGCAAATAGGGTTTGATATGTGTTGTCTCACTCATTGTTTATTTTTTTGTAACCAACATTTATACTTTGTTCAACATCGTTGTGTCACTCACTTGTACTTTTATATCTTTATTCAACTTTTATCTAAGCGTAATTATTATTTTTTATTGGGGTATGGAAACCCAACAGTTTCTCTTTTAGGAGATGGTTCCTGTATTAGTTTCTTTAAAATTTTAAAAACCTTTTCAAGGTCTTCATCATGTCCAATCAGTTTCCTTTCGATTCTTTCTATTTTTAAAAGCAATTCTTTATTATCCAATAATAACTGTTTCATTTTAGTAAATACCCGAATAATCTGGATATTGACCGCTATTGCTGTTTCTGAATTTAATATGCTTGATAGCATTGCTACTCCTTGTTCGGTAAAACAAAATGGAGGATATCTCAATCCCATTTTGTCTGAATTGGAGGTCACAAATTGTGATCTCCAATTTTTAAATTCTTCAGGGTCCATCTCAAACATAAAATCATCAGGAAAGCGGCTGATATTTCTCTTTACTGCTTGTTTTAAAATTCTTGTCTCCACGTTGTACATTTCTGCCAAATCCCTATCCAGCATTACTTTTACGCCTCTGATAATATGAATTTTTTTGACTATTACTTCTTCAGTAATTTTTACAATTGCTTGTTTTGTTTTAGCCATATTCAGCACTAATTTAAACAGGGTTGTAAACTTGAAATCGCAAATTGCGACTTCAAGTTTTGGTTATATAAGGCTTTCTTCCACAACCGGTAATTGCCTTGGTGCAAATTTTGCAACTTCATCTGCAATATGTTTTATGTGGTCTGGTGTTGTACCACAACATCCGCCTACAATATTTAACCAGCCGTTGGCAGCCCACTCTTCAATGATATGTGCTGTTTCATGCGGTTGTTCATCATATTCACCAAAGGCATTTGGCAAGCCCGCGTTTGGATAGGCAGATGTATAACATCCACATATTTGTGCAAGTTCCTGAATGTGCGGACGCATTTCGGATGCGCCCAATGCGCAATTCAACCCAACGCTTAATGGGTTGGCATGTGCTACTGAAATATAAAATGCTTCCAGCGTTTGCCCGCTTAATGTCCTTCCGCTTGCATCGGTAATTGTTCCGCTTATCATTATTGGTAATTCCGGTAAATTATTCTTTCTGAAAAAATTCTTTGCTGCATAAATGGCTGCTTTTGCATTTAGTGTATCAAAGATGGTTTCAATCAATAAAACATCTACGCCTCCATCTACCAAGCCTTTTATTTGTTCGGTGTATGCTGCAGCTACTTCATCAAATGTTACTGCGCGGTAACCTGGATTATTTACATCCGGTGATAAACTTAATGTTTTATTTAACGGCCCGATTGCTCCTGCAACAAACCTTGGTTTATTGGGATTCTTTTTTGTGTATTCATCGGCTGCAGTCCTTGCGCATTTTGCAGATGCTACATTTAATTCATACGCTAATGATTGCATATCGTAATCCGCTTGAGCAATTACGGTGCTGCTGAATGTGTTTGTTTCAATAATATCTGCACCAGCTTCTAAATATTCTTTGTGTATGCCGATGATTATTTCGGGCTGAGTTATACTTAATAAATCGTTGTTTCCTTTTACATCGGTATGCCAATCTTTGAAACGCTCGCCACGGTAATCTGCTTCTGTTAGTTTGTGGCGCTGTATCATGGTGCCCATGGCTCCGTCGATTATTAGGATGCGTTCTTTAAGGCAATCTTGTATTGTTTTTTTCATTTGCTAATGTTTTAGCGTTTATTGTTGCACAATGGTATGCGGTACAAGTGAGGTTATTCTTTCCTTTCACTGAAAGAAAAGAATAACTGAATAAATTCACAACGATGTTGAGCACTGCTGTAAACGCTTGTTCCAAAAAAATAGTATAAACTGATAAACGACAACCAACCTGCGTGAAGATGTTTGAGAATTGCTTGCGTTTATTAGTTCAGTTTTAAGGAAGTAAAACAGGATGAACAATAAACAAATCCGCCTGAATTACGATGTAAAATTAATATAAGTAAACGGTATTACAAAATAAGCCGGTTGGGCTTTTGCTTAATTGCTGTCGTTGATGTAATGCTCTACGGGTATGCGGTTGCTAATACTTTTGGCTAGGGTCATTTCATCGGCATATTCCAGCTCACCGCCAAAAGCAATGCCGCGGGCGATGGTGGTTATTTTTACTGATACGCCTTTTAGCTTTTTACTTATATAATAAACAGTTGTATCGCCTTGTATGTTGGGGTTTAGGGCAAAGATTATTTCTCGGGTGTTTTCTTTGTGTATGCGTTGTACGAGTGAATCTATATTTAATTGTTCGGGACCGATTCCATCCAACGGAGAAATGATACCGCCTAAAACATGATATATTCCGTTGAATTGTTGAGTGCTTTCTATGGCAATTACATCGCGGATATTTTCTACCACGCACAGCATTTCCTGTTTGCGTGAATGGTTGGCGCAGATATTACAAAGTTGTGTGTCGGAAATATTATGGCAACGGCTGCAGAATTTTATTTCTTCGCGCATTTTTGCAATGGTATCGCTGAAATAAGTTACTTCGCCAGCATCTTGTTTTATAAGATGCAATACCAGCCGCAAGGCTGTTTTTTTACCAATGCCCGGAAGTTTCGCAAATTCGTTTACCGCATTTTCCAATAAAGATGAAGAGAAAACCATTGGGCAAAATTAAGCCTTACAATTGTATTTCCCTTTCATTATCCCAATCAGCTTTTATCACTAATTTTTTATCGAGTGAGATCACTTTTTCCGGTTGGCGTTTTTCGGAATAATTTCCGGGATCCCATTTGCCGTTATCGTTGGTATCGTATAAAATGCGTAGTTCATATTCGCCTGGCGGGAATATGGGATCGCTCCATTCAGGAGCTTTTACTGGTATTGTCCGTACGATTACATCTTTTTGCAATAATAATAATACGGGATGTTTGGCATAATCTATATCGCTGAAACGGAACAGGATGCTGCCGTATTCGCTTACCTGTTTTGTCCTGAATTTTAATGTATCATTTTTTGCTAAATGCTCATCAGTTGAATCGGTTGCTGCGGTTGAATCAACGATAAGCCGGTAATCTGTGCCATCTGACCATTTAGGATTTATAAAGACCTTTTTTCGTGTACTGTCTACCGTTAGTGAAGCTTTAATTTTATGAAAGAATGTATCAGTTAAAACTATTTTATCCGAATCAATATCTTTTATTTGTTGTGAGAAATCTATTTCCAGCGGATTTAATAAATCCTGGCTGGCAGTTGCAATACTGTACTTAAATTTCTTAACTGCTTTGTCTTTATTTTTTGAAGGCTTGGTTGTTGATGTTGTTGTAGTGCTTTTCTTTTTTTCTTCTTTTTCTTCTGCCGATGCAAAGAGCCTTATTTTTCCGGTATAGGTGGTTGTGTTTATATCAGTATCTGCAAAAGCGAATTCTTCATATTTGGAATTATAGGTTTTACTTCCGTCATCATCTTTTAAAGCGTATATCCTGAAAATGCCGGCCGGCAAATGATAAAAATTAAAAGTACCGTCACCATTTACTTTGGCTATATAAGTTGGTTTTTTTTGTTGTACGGAAGAATCATTGGCATTACGGTATAAAAAAACAAGCAATGTACTATCGGGCCTGCCCGTTTCAGCTACCAAAACTTTACCACTTAATTTTAAAGAATCAATGGTATTGCCGGTAGAAAAAACGTACGTGAAATTCCTGAATATATTACCTTCATCCACATCTTTTATAGCATTGCCAAAATTGAGTGAATAAGTAGTATTGGCAAGCAGCGTGTCGCTTAATTTTATTGTAACTGTTTTTAATTTATAAGTAACTGTAGGATTTTTTTTAGGGTATGGTGAAACTAAAAGATTGGATTGGATATTATCAACATTTATATATTCATCAAACGTTAGCGTGATAAGTTTTCCGGAAAAATTAGTGTTTTTCATTGCCGGTACAGCGCTTACCAAAACAGGTGGTATTGTATCTTTCGGACCACCGGTTGGCGCACCTATTTGTGCGCAGCCAGAATTGGTAATTGAGTAAGTAAAGAAGATAAATGAAAGAAGTATAAAACAAAATAAATTTTTTGCTAACCGCATACCTGTTTATTAAAGTGCAAACTTACATTGTTTGCGGGCTATCACGTTTTTTATACTGCAAAATATATATTAAATGATTTCCGGTTCTTCTTCATTCAGTTTATGTAGCGCCACAGCCATATTATTTGTTTTTACAAAATTGCACCATTCACATTCCGGCCTGCCACAGCCAACTTTAAATTCCCTGTTTTGAATTTTTTGCCAAACAGTTTTTATCTGTTGAGAAACGGTAGTAATATCTTCCGGGGCAATAATTAATTTTTCAATTACATATTCATCATTTACGGGCTCTACAAATTCAAAAGCTGTGCTGATGTTTTGCCAATCATTGCTTTTATCGTTATCCATTAATATTTTATAAAAAACAGCTTGCCGCCAATAATCGCCACCGTTAGGTTCTTTATCATTGGGTGGCAATAATTTCTTTTTGGCATTTTCAAATTTGCCGGTTTTATAATCTACCACATTTACCTGTTTGCCGGTGAATTCCAATTTATCCAGTTTGCCGTTTAATGGAATATCATTCAATGCTACGTTACGTATGTTTCTTTCAATCAAAACAATTTTATTCCAATAGCCAATATGTGTATCATAATATTCAGGTAATATTTTTTCTCCGTAAATGGTTCGCCTTGTAAACTCTTCCGGTGTAAATGCATCACGGTTCTTTTGCATGTACCAATTGAAATCATTTAACAAATCTTCTTTGGATGGAAAGATATTATTGTTCTGTTTCATCTTCTCAAACAAACGCTGCAATGCAAAATGCACGGCGCTTCCAAACATCATGTTCTCATTTTTGGCAGAAGGAACTTTAATTAAATTCTGATAATAAAACTTCAGCGGGCAATATAAATAGTTACTTAAATGTGTAACGCTTAATGAATATCTTTTTAAGATCTGATTGATATAATTTTCTTCCACCAATTCTATTTCCGGTTGCGCTGTTTCTGCAAATTGCAATGCAAGATAATCCGTCAAAAGCTCATCTTCTACTGATGTTTTCACAGATTCCCAATTCATGCCTTCGAGTATCTCCGTAACAAAAGTTGATTTTACCTGCGGCTTATCATTCTTATCTTTCACTGCATACGAAACGGATAAATTTGTTTTTGCTCTTGTGATAGCCACATAAAATAAACGGCGGCTTTCTTCTAAATCACTTGCGGTGTTATGATTGCTTAATAAAATATCAGGATAAGAATAATTGCGGCTGTTACCTTTGTTGCTGTCATCCCATATTTTATCGGTACAGCCAACAACAAATACATGCGCAAACTCACTGCCCTTGCTGCTGTGCGCTGTAATTAAATTAATGCCTTCATCGGTTGCCGTTACTTTATATAATGGAATTGCCAGCCTGTTCTTTTCCATCAGGTTGATGGTATTTAATAATTCATGCAGTGTTATTTCAGGGTTGCGTTTGCTGATATCTTTTATAAAATTGAAGAATGAATTAATGCATTGCATCAGCCATGGTTTTTCAGGGCTTTGCATGATGAAACTTAATACGCCGGCTTTTTGGATTATCATTTCAACCAAATGCTGAATGGTAATGTTATTCGATTCTTTCAATAATTTTTCCAGCACATTGCTTACATCTTTCATGCTGTTGTCGGGTTGCGTAAACAAGTCACCGGATTTAGTTGTAAGCTCTTCCAATGTTCTGCGGATCGAATACCTGTCTTCTTTTCTGCCAACATTTTTTTCATTTACCGACATACTTAATTTGGCAACATCCGATGGTTTTGCATTGAAAAAATTGAAATGAAGGATCTTAAATAAAAGATCATCTGCGCTAAACGGAATCGTATTTTCTTTATCAATCCATATTAATATAGTAATGATGTTTTGAATAAAAGGCAATTGCAGCAAATCGATTTTCTTTCTTGTATTGACAGGGATTTTTTTTGCTTCCAGTATTTGAATGATATCTTCTACCTGTGAATGATTGCGATAGATAACAGCGATTTCTTTTCCGCTGATGCCGTTATTTATTAATTGTGCGATTAGTAAAGCAACATGCATTGCTTCATGTGTAGTGTTTGGATATTCAATAATGGAAGGAGCTGCTGTAATGCTTTGCAACAATGGGTTTGCAGCAACCAATAATTTATCATTACTAACCGTTCTTAAATTATTATTGATGATAAGCGAATGC
>Ga0206833_1037_pt1 | contig 34383 bp, 29 predicted proteins | sample Alteio_BWOrgCont_32_FD_152891 | JGI IMG/M metagenome (GOLD analysis project Ga0206833, IMG submission 152891) | Enriched cells from forest soil in Barre Woods Harvard Forest LTER site, Petersham, Massachusetts, United States -... | ecosystem: Environmental > Terrestrial > Soil > Temperate forest >... | reverse complement strand
TGTATTGCAAACAAGCGATGAGCGAGCAAGCCATCATGAGAGAAAAGATGTCGCGGAATTTCGCGCGTAGCCCCACGATCGAACCGGTGACGCCAACCAGCCACGCTCCCAACATGGTGAACAAAACAACAAACACAGGCACCGCGTAAACAATGGCCTGTGTGATCGTGTGAGCCAGATTCCTGGCGTTTTCGAGCCGTTCAGCCGGCACATTCTGCTGTGCGATTCTTGCATCCGCCAATTGCAAGTTGAAAGGCGTCATGAGGTAGCCGAACACGATGAATACTATACTCACGACAATCAGCGGCCACAACCAGAACAACTTCGCCTTGCACGCTTTCGCCAGACCCGCCGGGTCCACGAAAGCATTGAACATCCCCAAGATGCCGCTTCCTACGCCGGAATTCTCGTCCGCCATATATCCTCCGTTCCACCACCTGGATCGAGTACCAAAAGATTATACCTTTTGCGGTACGCTGTAGTTCGGTCCAAGTAGTTCGGTCCAAATCATGCGAATCGCTATTCTGCTGTTCGGCTTGTCTCTCGCGGCGAATGCTCAGCTAGCCGCACCTAACGCGTCCGGTGTCACCATGGGGCACTACCACATCAACACCAAAGATCCCGATGCGCAAAAGAATTTCTGGATCGGGCTACTGGGAGCCAAGGAAGCCAAGCTTGGCGACATCGAAGTGTTCAAGCTCCCGGGCGTTCTGGTGTTGGCGCAGAAGAAGGACCCGTCCGGCGGAACAGTGGGTTCCATCGTGAATCACATCGGAGTGAAGGTCCGCGATCTCTCGGCTACGCTGGCGAAACTCGATGCCGCCCACATCACCGTCGTCAGCCGCACGCCGCCCCAGGCCATGGTGGCCGGCCCCGATGACGTTCGCGTGGAACTTACCGAAGACACCGCGCTCGAAACGCCGATCGCCAATCACCACATTCATTTCCATCCGCCGGATATCGACGCCATGAAGAAATGGTACGTCGCCACGTTTGGCGCCATACCCGGAAAACGCGGGAAGTTCGAAGCCGCGGACCTTCCCGGGGTGAATCTCAGTTTCGGGCCGTCGGAAACGGAGCCCGTGGTTCCCACCAAAGGCCGTTCCTTGGATCACATTGGATTCGAGGTGCGCAATCTCGAAGAGTTCACCAAGAAACTGGAAGCGGCGGGCGTGAAATTCGACGTCCCTTACCGGAAACTGCCCGCGCTGGGCCTCTCACTGGCGTTCCTCACCGATCCCTGGGGCACTTACATCGAGTTGACGGAAGGGCTCGATAAGATCTAGCGGCCACGTGTCTCCCGGCGATCCATCCCAGCCTGAGGCGAGCACACGAGGGCGAAGGCTGTATGCCGCTCTAGTTTGCTACGCAGTCATCGCGCTCGCGGCCGGCTTCACCCTGGACGGAACATTTCGGCTGGTAGTGTGGATATTTCTGGCGGGGCTTGTGGTCCGGACATATATCCACACTTTAAGAAAGCCTTAGTCCCTCACGCTTCTACCGACTCGACCCGATATGGGAAGAAGGAGTACGAGTGGTTCGCGTTTCATTTTGAAACGCGAGTACCGAATCGGTATCGGCGGCATGGGCAATCAGTTCCATTACGAGATTTCCGTGGCGTCGCTCGACTTTAGTACTTTCGATGCACTACCCGCTCCCAGTTACCGGAGGTGAGGTCCATCCCGTTGAGCCTGAGGACGATCCAGTACGCGAATCGAGGAAATCTCTCAGCGTGTCTGAGCAATTTTCCCTACACCAAACTGTGGCGACTCGCTTGCACCTAGAGGAGCATCGGGATGAGAAAAACTCTCACGGCGAAAGGGAAAGGGAAGAAAGCTCAAATGTCAGCTCCAATGCCAGCCAGGATCTCGGATCGGACGCCATCACAAGCGCCAGTTAGAATACCGGCGCAAGCGCCAACCCGGACCAAACTCAAGGCCGCCCAGGCCAGCCTGGCCGCTAAAATCGCCAGGCGGGATCGCATTGTGATTGAGCATCTGCCGCTGGTGAAAGCCATCGCCATCCGCGTTCACGAGAACCTTCCCGTGCACGTCGACCTGGACGATCTGGTGCACGCCGGCGTCCTCGGCCTCTTCGACGCGGCCAGCAAATTCAATCCCGAGAAACAAGTGGCATTTTCGAGCTACGCCAAGCATCGCATCAAGGGCGCCATCCTGGACAGCCTGCGCCAGCTCGACTGGGCCTCGCGGGATCTGCGGCGCCGTCACAAGCAAGTGGAAGCTGCCACGCGCGAATTGCAAGCGTCGCTCCAGCGCACTCCCACAGAAGCCGAGATCGCCCTCAAGCTCGGCGTGGATGTCGATCGCTGGCGCCAAATGATGGTGGACCTTCGCAGCGTCGGGTTGATTTCAGCTTCTTCACGCGCCCCCGAACATGACGACCTGCCTGCTCCCGATTTCCCGAGCAAACCCGAAACCCAGCCCGACAACATGTGCTCGCATGAGCAAATGCGTTCGGTCCTCGGCGTCGCGATGAAGACTCTGCCCGAGCGCTACCAGAAAGTGGTCTTCCTGTACTACACCAATGAAATGACCATGAAAGAAATCGGCGGAATCCTGGGCATCAACGAGAGCCGCGTCTCGCAGATCCACAAATCAGCGCTGGAAAAGATGCAGGTAGTGTTGCAAGCCAACGGCATCCACTCCGTCCACGCGTTCTAACCAGCAACCAGTCACCAGCGGCCCCGGTTCCCTCCGCCGTTAATTTGGAGTAGAATCCGGTTGGATGGCGTGCCGAACGTATTCTTGTCCCAGCCCGTACACCGATAATCCCACAAGCGGACAGATCCTTGGCTCCCACCAGGTTTTAAGCCTTATTTTTCAGTAAGATTGGTATTGGCAGGGTACTTGCCAACCAGTATTGGGAGAAAACCCATGGATGTCCCTCGCGGTAAAGAAGTAGCACGCAAGAAACTGATCCGGCGGATCGCAACTGGTGTAGTGGTTGTCGTCGCAATCACCGGGATCACGCTCGGCCTGATGCGGTTGAAGCCAGCAGCCCCCTCTGTGGACCGGGCCACTGTTTGGATCGACACGGTGAAGCGCGGCCCCATGCTGCGCGATGTTCGCGGATTAGGAACTTTGGTGGTGGAAGAGTACAACTGGATTCCCGCCCAGTTCGAGAGCCGGGTGGAAAAACTCTACGTCTTACCGGGCGCCATACTTCATCCGAACGACATCATCATGGTTCTCAAGAATCCTCAGATGGAACTGGATGTGGCAGATCTGCAAGCCCAGATGAAGCAAGCTCAGGCCGTTTACGACAATCTGAAAGTTACGCTCGAGACCCAGCGCCTGGCGCAGGAAGCCACCACCGAACAGGTGAAGTCCGACATGGATCAGGCCGGTTTGACCGCGGATCGTGACAAGCAGTTGAACAAACTGGATCTGAAATCCGACATCGACGCCAAGCTCTCGGCCGCCAAATGGGAGGATCTGAAGAGCCGCTACACGCTGTCGAAGAAGCAGTTGGATATCAATACGGAATCAGTCAAGGCCCAACTCGAAAACCAGCGGGTGGCGATCGAGAATTTGCAGGCCAAATTCAACCTCAAAAAAGAGCAGGTGGATCAGTTGACCATTCGCGCCGGTGTGGATGGCACATTGCAGCAGTTGGGCACCACGGCATTGCCACTGGAGCAAGGTATGCGCGTCCAGCCCGGCACGATTCTCGCCAAAATCGCACAGCCCAACCGCCTCAAGGCCACCTTGAAGATTCCTGAGACCCAGGCCAAGGACATTCTGATCGGCCAGGTGGCTTCCATCGACACCCGCAACGGAATTATTCCGGGCCATGTGACAAGAATCGATCCCGCCTCTACCAACGGAACCGTGGATGTCGACGTAAGATTGGAAGGACATGCGGATGGTATGCGGCCGGATTTGAGCGTTGACGGCACCGTCACCATCGAGCGTCTGGCGGATGTGGAATATGTCGGACGGCCCGTAATCGGCCAGCCCGGCGCCAAGATTACCTTGTTCAAATTGGACGCGGATGGCAAGGAAGCGCAGCGCGTTCCGGTGACTTTGGGACGCAGTTCGGTGAACACCATCGAGGTTGTGGATGGTTTGAAGGTAGGGGATCAGGTAGTATTGTCCGATATGTCGGCGCAGGATCAGTATAATCGTATCCGGTTGAACTAAGGGAGAGGGATCAATTCATGGCAAACGACCCAAATGCTTTGATTAGCTTGGACGCAGTGACAAAGGTATTTGTCACCGATGAAGTGGAGACGCATGCGCTGGCCGGCATTCATTTGAATTTGAAGAAGGGCGAGTATCTTTCCATCGCCGGACCCTCGGGCTGCGGCAAATCCACTCTGCTCGCGATCCTGGGCCTGCTCGATTCTCCGAGCGATGGTTCCTACGTGCTGAACGGAAAGCAGGTCCAAGGCTTGAAGCTCTCCGAGCGCGCCCGCATCCGCAACCGCGAGATTGGGTTCATTTTCCAGGCGTTCAACCTGATCGGCGATTTAACCGTCTACGAAAATGTTGAGCTGCCGCTCACCTATCGTGGCATGCCCTCGTCGGAGCGGAAGAAGCGCGTTCACGATGCGCTGGAGCGTGTCGGGATGTCGCACCGCATCAAGCACTATCCCTCGCAGCTCTCGGGCGGTCAACAGCAGCGCGTCGCTGTGGCGCGAGCTTTGGCGGGCGATCCCTCCATCCTGCTGGCGGACGAGCCGACTGGTAACTTGGATTCGACCAACGGCGAAGCCGTCATGGAATTGCTCCGCGAATTGCATCGCGGTGGCGCAACGATTTGCATGGTAACCCACGATCCCCGGTACGCCCGCTATGCGGACCGTACCATTCGCCTTTTTGACGGAAGGATTGTGGAGGAGAGCGTGGGAGAGTTCGGCAATGTTCAAGCGCAACATTGATTTTTTAGCGGTTCTCTTCATCGCCGTGGCGATGCTGGGATTCTCGAAAGCGTCCTCGTTGCGTCTCGCGGAGCCCATGGAATCCATCCAGTTGCAAAAAATCGGCAACGTGAATTCTTGCCCGCTCAACGCAGCAATATCGCGGATCGCATACATTCTGAACCAGTAACAACTTAGCCGAGCCGCGCGCGTAAGCAAGCGGTCGCGCTGGAGGTGTGTCCAATCATGAACGCTCTCGCACAAGATATTCGATTCGCGCTGCGCACTCTCTGGAAAACCCCGGCCTTCACGGCCATCGCGATGCTCGCGCTGGCGATTGGAATCGGTGCGAACTCGGCAATCTTCACCGTCGTGAACTCGGTGCTGCTTCATCCTCTCCCGTTCCCCCAGCCGGAACGAATCTGCCAGATTTACACAGCGCGCATGGATGCCTTCACGGCGATGGACGACCGTACTTTCGCCGATTTCGAGAAGCAAAGTGCCGCCTGGGAGCATATCAGCGCGTTCAATGGAGGCCAGTCCAACCTCAGTGGTATTGGCGAACCGATTCCTGTTCACGGCGTGTCGGCCACTACGGCATTTTGGCCAACCTTGGGAGTTGAGGCCGCGTTCGGCCGCACTTTTCGCAAAGAAGACGATACCAATGGCGTCGTGGTGCTCAGCGACAAACTATGGCGAACCCACTTTGGCGCGGACCGGTCGATTCTTGGCAAGGTCGTCAAGCTGGACGGTGTTTCTCGCGCAGTTATCGGCGTGATGCCGCAGGCATTCTCTTTTCCCGCCACCACCGAGTTATGGACGCCACTGGTAGTCGATCCGAAACCCGGGCAGGGTTGGCTCTATACAGCCATCGGCCGGCTCAAACCAGGCGTCTCCATCGATCAGGCGCGCGCGGAAACGAAAGCCATCGCTCAGCGACTTCAGCCCAGGGAGCCACACGCGGCTGAGAGCGCGGGCGTGCTCTCCTTGCATGAATCCGTGGTGGGACAAATTCGGCCCTCGCTCTACGTCCTGCTCGGCGCTGTAGGATTTATCCTGCTCATTGCCTGCGCCAATGTCGCGAACCTTCTGCTGGCGCGCGGCGCCGGACGGCGTCAGGAAGTCGCGGTGCGGGCGTCGCTCGGAGCCAGCCGCACCAGACTCATCCGGCAATTGCTCACCGAAAGTTCTCTGCTGGCCATCTGCGGTGGCGCGCTCGGACTGCTGATTGCCTCGTGGTCGGTGCCCGTATTGATACAACTTGTGCCCGAGGGAATGATTCCACGTCTGGCCGAGGTCGGGATCAATAGCCAGGTTCTGCTGTTCACGTTTCTGCTGTCGCTAGCCACCAGCCTGCTCTTTGGCCTGGCGCCCGCTGTTCAATTGTCGAAAGCGCGGCTGGCCGAATCGCTCAAACAAGGGGATCGGCGGATAGCGGGCGCGCAAGGATTGCGCAGCGTGCTGGCGGCGGGCGAGATTGCGCTCTCGCTGGTATTACTGATCGGCGCGGGGCTTATGATCAAGAGCTTCATCCGCCTCCGTTCCGTGAATCCCGGCTTCAATCCGGAAAGCACGCTCGCTATGACCGTCAATCTTCCGGACGCGATGACGGCGCAGCAACTGGTGGTGTATCACAACCAGGTTGTCGACAAGCTGGCGGCGATTCCCGGTGTGACCGCGGCAGGCGCCATCGATTGGCTTCCATTCGACGACGCTCTCAGCCGCGGCGATTTTTATAGCGAGGCTGGCTCGCGCCCGAGGGCACATTTACAGGTGAGCAAGCCGGGCGTGTCTCCGGATTATTTCCGCGCCATCGGCATACGGCTCCTGCGTGGCCGGGCATTCAATGGCCGCGATCCGGAGAACTCGCTGGGTGTCGCCATCGTCTCCCAATCTGTTGCGAAGCGCGTCTGGGGCGATCAAGATCCCATCGGCAAACGCGTCACGCTGGAGGATGAACCCAAGGCGAAGGATTGGCTCACCGTGATTGGTGTGGTGGATGACGTAAAGCAGCGAAATCTGGCGGAAAAAGCCCCGGTTCTCGCGGTCTATCAGCCCATGACACAGGTTATTCGAGCCGGATTTCTTCAGCACATGGCGTACGTGGTCCGCGCAAACGGAAACACGGCGGCGCTGGCCAATCTGATGCGCCGCAGGTTCCGTGAAATGGATCCGAATCAGCCGATTCAATTGCTATCCAGCATGAATGAGATGATCAGCGCGACAACCGCCGAGCCGCGCTTTTACTCCCGGATGCTCGGTTCGCTAGCCGCCGTCGCACTGTTGCTGGCCAGTCTTGGGATTTACGGCGTCATGGCCTATTCTGTGGCGCAGCGGACGCGCGAGATTGGAATCCGCGTGGCGTTGGGAGCGCAACGAGGAGACATCTTCCGCTCGGTCATGTTGCGCAGCGCTGTCCTGGTTTCGATCGGCGTGGCACTGGGCCTCGCGGGCGCTTTCGGCGTCACGCGCGTGCTTCAGAAGCTGCTCTTCGAGGTGAAGCCCACCGATGCCGCTACGTTCGCCGCGGTTTCCGCGCTGCTGATTTTGATTGCACTGTCGGCTACATTCATTCCCGCCCGGCGCGCTACCGCGGTGGATCCCATGGTGGCGCTGCGCTATGAATGACGGTTGTTTGTCCTCGCGCGTACGCTTGGTGCTACTATCCGTGTCGCGAATTGTGGCCCCGCACGTAAGTGAGGGGACAAAACTTCCCCTACAATTGAGACATACATTATGAGTTCACCGATCCTCACGCTTCGGAACGTCGAGAAATATTTTGAGCACGGGCCGACCAAAACTTTTGTACTGCGCCGCATCAACGCCGAAATCAAGGAAGGCGAGTTCGTCTCCATCATGGGGCCTTCCGGAGCGGGCAAATCCACGCTGCTGCACTTACTCGGCATGCACGACAGCGCCTGGACCGGTGAGTATTACCTCATCGAACATGCCATCCACAAGCTCAACAAGAAAGATCGCATGGAGCTTTACAAGAAATACTTCGGCTTCGTTTTTCAAAGCTATCACCTCCTCGATTCGCTCACTGTCTACGAGAACCTCGACATTCCGTTGTCCTATCGCAACATCAAGAAAGGCGAGCGCGACAGCATTGTGTGCGATGTCCTGGACCGGTTCCAGATTGTCGGTAAGAAGGATCTGTATCCCAATCAGCTATCCGGTGGTCAGCAACAACTCGTGGCCATCGCGCGAGCCATCGTAGCGAACCCGAAAATCATCCTGGCCGACGAGCCCACCGGAAACCTGCATTCCAGCCAAGGCAAAGAGATCATGGATCTTTTCAAGAAGCTGAACGACGGCGGCACCACGATTGTCCAAGTGACGCACAACGAGAAAAACGCGGAGTACGGCAACCGCGTCATCAACATCGTCGACGGCTGGATCACCGACACCGGCTCCTAGCCGTTGCTCGTTCTCCTGTGCGGTTCCGTTCTCAGGTGTCCCACAAGCGGACAGGGCGTCCACGCAACTTGCTGACGAGCCATAAGTTACGAGTGGCATGGAACTTGCACCACCCGACCCAACTATGGACAGCCTTTGGAAGGACGTCCGCTTCGCCGCTCGGGTGCTTTGGAAGAGCCCGGGATTCAGCGCCGTGGCGCTGCTCGCCTTAGTCCTTGGCATCGGCGCCAACACCGCCATTTTCAGCGTGGTGAATGCCGTGCTTTTGCGGCCCATGCCCTTCGCCGACCCCAACCGGCTGGTGTCGGTACGCGAATCGCGCCCTGGCCACGAAAATAACGTCGCGAATCCGCAGAATTTGGCAGCATGGCAAAAACGAACCCACTCGTTCGATAAGATGGCTGCCTATCTCCCGTTCGAGTACACCATGACCCTGACCGGGCAGGGAACTCCGGAAGATGTTCCCGCAACTTTTGTAACGCGGGAATTTTTCGCGGTGCTCGGTGTTCATCCCACTATGGGCCGCGAATTCCTGCCGGAAGAAGAACTCCCGAATGCGCCTGACGTCGCTCTGCTCTCCGATGGATTTTGGCGGCGCAGATTCGGAGCGGACCCTCACATCCTCGGCAAGAAGATCATGGCGCGGGGCACTCCAACCATCGTAATCGGCATATTGCCCGCCGGCTTTCGATTTCCGGACGTGAAGGCCGACATCTGGGAGTTGATCTCGTTCCATCCTGAAGCGGAGCGCAAGGGCCGGTTTCTGGCGCCCATCGCCCGCTTGAAGCCAGGCGTCACCGCGGAACAGGCGCAAGCCGACATGAACATCATCACCGCGCAGTTGGCCCGCGAGTATCCGGAGTTCAATTCGAAATGGGGCGCCACGGTGACGCCGTTCCGCCAGCACTTCACAGGCGACCTGAAGACGCCTCTGCTGGTGATGCTGGGCGCGGTCGGCCTGGTATTGTTGATCGCCTGCGCCAATGTCGCGAATCTGATGCTGATGCGATCCAGCGGCCGCCAGCGCGAAATGGCAATCCGGACGTCGCTCGGAGCAACGCGCTTGCGCATCGTCCGCCAGTTGCTCGCGGAAAGTATGCTGCTCGGTTTGAGCGGCGGATTGCTGGGTCTGCTCTTCGCGGTTTGGGCCACAGATGTGTTGCTCGCGATGCTACCGGAAAGCATGTCGTTAGCGAATGCGAATGGCATCACCATCGATGGCAATGTGCTGGCCTTCACCGTAGTGGTCTCGCTCGGGACTGCGTTGCTCTTTGGATTGCTTCCGGCGTGGCGCGCCTCGCGGCCGGATTTGAGCGACACGTTGAAGGAAGGCGGCCGCTCCGTTTCCTCAAGCCTCAGCCGGAATCGCATGCGCGCTGCCCTGGTGGCCGGCGAAATCGCGGTTGCGCTGATGTTGCTTATCGGCGCCGGATTGCTGGTTCAAAGCTTCATCCGGTTGGAACACGTCGCGCCTGGCTTTCAACCCGATCGAATACTCTCGATGCGGATCAGCCTGACCGCTGCCCGGTACAAGGAATCGAAAAAGATTTCAACCGCGCTGGACGAAATCCTGCATCGCCTGGAGCAAGTGCCTGGAGTTGCCTCCGTCGGCTCAATCCAGTTTCCTCCGCTGGGCGGATTGCTGCCCGGCACCGATTATCGTGTCGCTAGCCGTCCCAAGCCAAAGCCTGGCGAAGAGCCCGGCACCGGTGTTTCCATCGTGACTCCGGGTTATTTCGTCACGATGGGAATCCCGCTGCTCAAGGGCAGATTATTCACGGATCGGGATCGGCAGGACGCGCCCCAAGTTACCATCGTCAGCGAAGCCTTGGCGCGCGAGCAGTTTCCTCACACTAACCCGATCGGTGAGCGATTGTTCGTCGACTGGAGCCACCAGACACCTTATGAGATCGTCGGTGTCGTGGGAGACGTAAAGCACGATGCTTTGGACAAACCCGCGCAGCCGACAGTTTATTTTCCCAATGCGCAGGAGACGCAAAACATTGCGACGCTGGTGATTCGCACGGGCGCCGATCCGATGAAGCTCGCGCCCGTGGCCGAGCAAATCATCCACGCCTACGACAGGGACCAGCCCATCGCCAAGATCCAACCGTTGGACGCGTTGTTGACCAAGTCGGTGGCGCGTCCGCGATTTCAATCGGTGCTGCTCGCGAGCTTCGCGGGTTTGGCTTTGCTGCTGGCGGCGATCGGGATTTTCGGCGTGATGTCCTATTCAGTAGCGCAGCGCACGCACGAAATCGGGATCCGGGTGGCGCTGGGTGCGCAGAGCCAAGAGGTGCTGCGCCTGGTGGTTGGACAAGCACTAGCGCTGGCGCTGATCGGGACAGCCGGTGGCCTGGCTGGCGCGTTTGCATTGACCCGCTATTTACGGGCGCTGTTGTTCAATGTGAGCCCCACCGATTGGTTGACATTTACCGCGGTCCCGCTGCTGTTATGCGCGGTGGCATTAGCGGCCAGCTATTTCCCCGCCCGAAGAGCCATGCGGGTGGATCCGATGCAGGCATTGCGATATGAGTAGCAGAAGGAGATCAAGATGTTCTCGACAACGTTCGTCGCCCTGACTGTTCTAGCCGCCTGGTTCGGCCCGGGGGCAACTGACGCCTTCCACTGGAGAGGGCAAGTTTCGGCCGGGCAATTGGTTGAGATCCGCGGAATCAACGGCAGCATCCACGCCGAGCCGTCGTTAGGCAAAGACGTGGAAGTAGTGGCCACCAAAACCGGACAGGTTTACGAATCGAGCGACATAGAGGTTCGCGTGGTGGAACACAACGGCGGCGTTACCATATGCGCCGTGTATCCCAGCGTTGACGGGCATCCCACCAAATGCCTCCCGGGCGCAAACAGTCCGTTGAAGCCGGTCAGTAGCGACGTGAATGTCGACTTCACCGTGCGATTGCCGAAAGGCGTTCGATTTCTCGGACGGACCGTGAATGGCCAGGTGGAAGCGAAGGCGTTGGAGGCCGATACCGAGGGTCACACGGTGAACGGAAATGTGCGCTTGAGCACCGCCGGCGCCGCGGTTGGTGAAACCGTGAACGGCTCTATTATTGCGTCGGTGGGAAAAATCAACAGCGCCTCGAAGTTTTCAACGGTGAACGGAGGCATAACGCTCGAGATGCCCCGCACCGCTGGCGCCGACATCCACGCCGGCACAAAGAACGGTCACATCAATACCGACTTTCCGCTCGCGATGCGCGGCGAATACGCCGGACGCCACGCGGACGGCATGATCGGTCATGGCGGACCGGATCTGACCATCGTGACGGTGAACGGGACCATCAATCTGAAAAGACGTTTCTAGTTTGTCGTTCCTGGTTTCTGGTCAAAACCCTAATGCACAACCTTCGCTACGCCGTGCGGATGCTCGTGAAAAAACCGGGCTTTACCGTGATCGCGGTTCTAGCTCTCGCTCTCGGCATCGGCGCAAACACCGCGATTTTCGGCGTGGTCCAGGCCGTGCTGCTCCGCCCGCTGCCCTATCGGCAGCCGGACCGCCTGGTGATGCTCTGGCAAAAGATCACCGGCGCCACCTCCTTTCCCGCGATCCCGTGTTCGGTGCCCGATTACATCGATTATCGCGATCAAACGCGGACGCTTGAGAACGTCGCCGCTTTTGTGAAATCGAGCTTCAACTTGGTTACGCCGTCCGGAGCGGACCGCGTGGCGGGAACTTCGGTCTCCGCGAATCTTTTTCCACTGCTGGCCATCGCGCCACTGCGCGGCCGCGTCTTTACGGCAGCCGAAGATCGGCCCGGCAACGACCAGGTAGTGGTGCTCAGCTACGGGACCTGGAAACGGCGCTTTGGTTCCGATCCGGATATTCTGGGCAAGACATTAGTACTCGACCATCAGCCTCGCCAAGTGATCGGAGTCATGCCGAGAGAATTCAATTTCCCCGCCGACGGTTTAGTGGAAGGTCCGCCGCCGGAATTTTGGGTTCCCATCGCCTTTACTCCCGCGCAACTCGGTCCGGACGCGCGCGGCGACAACTTCAATATTTCCGCCATCGCGCGGCGCAAGCCAGGAGTAAGCATCCAGCAAGCCAGCTCCGATCTCGACCGCGTTGCCCGCCGTATTTACGAAGGCTATCCGCTCTCCACTCAAAAGCTGTTTTCTCTGAACGCATTCGTGACGGACCTGCATGAGCATGTAGTGGGCAAAGTCCGGCCACTGCTCGCGGTGCTGCTCGGCGCGGTTGGATTCGTGCTTCTCATCGGATGCGCCAACGTCGCGAATCTGCTGCTGGCCAAGGCCGCTGGCCGCCGCAGGGAAATGGCCATCCGTATCGCGCTGGGCGCTGGAAGAGCTCGCGTGCTTGGCCAGTTGCTCACCGAAAGCGTGTTGCTGGGACTGGTTGGCGGCGCCGCGGGATTACTGGTCGCCGTATGGTTGACGCAACTGCTCATCCATTTCAGCCCAGGTGACGTGCCGCGTCTGGCGGAATCGCAACTGAACCTCAGCGTAACCGGCTTCGCGCTGGCAATCTCCATCCTCACCGGCGTTCTCTTCGGATTAGCGCCCGCGATCCAAATTTCGAAGACCGATCTCAATATCGATCTCAAGGAAAGAGGACGTGGCGCCACAGCGTTCCGCCGCAGCCGCCTCCGCGGCGCATTGGTGATCGGCGAAGTCGCGCTCTCCTTGATGTTGCTCGCGGGCGCGGGACTCCTGGTGCGCAGCTTCGTCAAACTGCGCAACGTCTCCATCGGCTTCCGCCCCGATCATGTGCTCACATTTTCAGTCGCCTTGCCGGAAGTGAAATATCAGAGCAAGGTTCAGGTACAGGCTTTCTATCGCACCTTGCTGGAGCGCATCCAAGCCTCGCCGGATGTGAAATCGGCCGCGGCCGCCACCAACCTGCCGCTGCTCAGTGGTCAGTGGAACATCATCATCACGCCGGAAGGCCAAAAACAAACCGGCGAAAAATCGCTGGACGCCGCGTTCTTCACCGGGGTTTCGCCGGAATTCCATCGCACCATGGGAATCGAATTGAAGCGAGGCCGCCTGTTTACGCCAGCCGATCAAGACCCCACGCGGCCGGTCGCGATCGTCAACGAAGCCATGGCGCGCCACTATTGGCCGAACCAGGAAATACTCGGCAAGCGTTTCAAGTGGGGCCCGGAGGACAACTCACGCGCCTGGATCACGATAGTCGGCCTATCCGGCGACGTCAGACAATCGAACCTTGCCGCTCATGTCAGCCCAGGCGTCTATATGCCGATCCTCGCCATGCCGCAGGACTCCGCGGTGTCCGGTCTGAACCTGGTAGTTCGGACGGCGGCTGATCCGACCGCTGTCATCGCCAACTTGCGCGAAATCGTGCGGTCGATTGACCCGGAAGTGCCCATGTTCCAAGTGCGGCCCATGGATGAAGTTCTCTCGGAATCGGTGGCGCCGCAGCGCTTCAACATGCTGTTGCTCGCCGCGTTCGCTGGCTTGGCCCTGTTGCTCGCTTCCATCGGAATCTACGGCGTGATGTCCTATTCGGTGTCGCAATACACGCACGAAATCGGAATTCGCATGGCGCTGGGCGCGCGTGCCGCGGATGTTCTGCAATTGATTGTCCGGCAAGGAATGCTGTTGGTCGCGATCGGACTCGCCCTCGGCGTCGCGGGAGCGTTAGCCCTCACTCGCGTGATGTCGAGCCTATTGTTCGACGTCGAGCCGGCGGATCCATTGACGTTCGCCGCAGTCTCCGCGCTGCTTGCCGCCGTAGCGTTCGCGGCCAGCTACATTCCAGCACGGCGGGCAACGCGGGTAGATCCGATGGTAGCGTTAAGATACGAATGACACCTCTGTTCATCGGTTCCTCGGTTCGGGTACCAAAGCATGAACAGGAACGAAAGAACCGAAGAACTGAGCGACTGAAGAACCGTCCCTATGAAATCTTTTGCTGATTCGGCTCCGCGCATCCTGATCGCGGATGACCAGGCTGATGTGCTGGAGGCCTTGCGCCTGTTGCTGAAGGGCGAGGGATATCAGATTGAATCCGCCACTTCGCCGGCGGGAATTATCTCCGCGCTCGAATCTCGCGACTTCGACGTGGTGTTGATGGATCTGAACTATACGCGCGACACAACCTCGGGACAAGAAGGCCTGGATCTGCTTTCGCGAATTCAGACCATCGATTCTATTTTGCCGGTCATCGTGATGACTGCCTGGGGAACCGTTGGCCTGGCTGTTGAAGCCATGCGCCGCGGGGCGCGCGACTTTATCCAAAAACCGTGGGAAAATGAACGTCTCCTGAGCGTCGTAAAAACGCAGATCGACTTGAGCAACGCCATCCGGCGCGGTTTGCGGCTGGAAGCGGAAAATCGGTTGCTGCGCGCCGAGGGCGTGCCTTCACTGATCGCCGAATCGCCTTCCATGCAGCCCGTTCTGCAAATGATCGCTCGCGTGGGGCCGTCGGACGCGAACGTGCTGATCACGGGCGAACCCGGCACGGGAAAAGAAGTAGTCGCCAAGACGCTCTACGCCATTTCGCCTCGCAGTTCGAAGCCCATGGTGACCGTGAATGCCGGCGGCTTGGCTGAGGGTGTGTTCGAGAGCGAATTGTTTGGCCATGTGAAAGGCGCGTTCACGGATGCGAAGGCCGATCGCGTGGGACGCTTCGAGCTGGCCGATGGCGGAACTCTGTTTCTGGATGAAATCGCCAACGTGCCGCAAAACCTGCAGGCGAAAATGCTGCGCGTTCTGGAAGTCGGCGAAATGGAGCGCGTCGGGTCTTCAAAAACTAAGCGCGTGGATGTTCGCGTAATCTCCGCCACCAACGCAAATCTCGAAGACGAAGTACAAGGCGGCCGGTTCCGCCAGGATCTCTTGTTTCGCCTGAACACCATCGAAATTCACATCCCGCCGTTGCGCGAACGCCGCGAAGATGTTCCGTTGCTCGCGGCGCATTTTCTTTCCACACACTCGCAGCGGTATCGAAAACGCATCAGCGGGTTCGATCATGCGGCCATGCAGTTGCTGCTCGATAATCCGTGGCAAGGGAACGTTCGCGAGCTGAATCATGTCATCGAGCGCGCCGTGCTGATGGCGCAGGAGACGCAGATCAAGCCGGCCGATCTCGCGCTGCGCGCCACTCGTGAAGGCAGCCCGCGCCTGGAAGACATGAGCATTGAAGAAGTAGAAGCGTTCCTCATCAAGAAAGCCCTGGCGCGCTATAGCGGGAACGTGAGCCACGCCGCCAATGCGCTTGGTCTTAGCCGCAGCGCGCTGTACCGGCGTCTGCAACGTTACGGGCTATGATGCCCCGCGCATGAAGCTGCACAAGCCCGAGTTGGTTCACGAACAGCGCATCCTCCTGATGGCGCTGGTGGCCGGCTCGCCCGCCGTCATCACGGCCATGATCATCCTGTGGTGGGTCGGCGATTACACCCCCAAAGTCCAGTGGACGCTCACGGTTCTGATCGGCGGCGTCTGGCTCGGCTTCTGCTTCGCACTGCGCGAACGCGTCGCATCGCCCCTGCGCACGCTGGCGAATCTGCTGGAAGCCATGCGTGAAGGCGACTATTCCATCCGCGCGCGCGGCGTCAAGGGCGACGACGCCATGGGCGAAGTGATGCAGCAGGTGAACATGATGAGCGCCACGCTGCGCGCGCAGCGCCTGGGCGCGCTCGAAGCCACCACGCTACTGCGCAAGGTGATGGAGGAGATCAACGTGGCCGTGTTCGCCTTCGATGGCGATCACCGCATTCGGTTGGTAAATCGCGCCGGCGAACGGCTCCTGAATGAGCCCGCGGAGAGGCTCCTCGGCGCGGAAGCCGGCGCGCTCGGTCTCGAAAAATATCTGGAAGGAGAAACGCAGCAAACTGTACAGCATCACTTCCCCGGTGGTATGGCTCGCTGGGGCATCGGCCGCAGCACCTTCCGGGAAGGCGGTCTGCCGCACCAGCTTCTGGTGGTCACCGATCTCACGCGGCCGTTGCGCGAAGAAGAATTGAAGGCCTGGCAGCGGCTGGTGCGCGTGCTGGGTCACGAGTTGAACAATTCGCTCGCGCCTATCAAGTCCATCGCGGGTAGCCTCGAGAATCTGCTGGCCCGCGACCCTCGCGCGCCGGATTGGGAAGAGGACATGCGCCGTGGTCTGGCTGTCATCGCGTCGCGCAGCGAAGCGCTGAGCCGTTTTATGGGCGCATACGCGCGCCTGGCAAAATTGCCGCCGCCCACGCTGGCTCCTGTCGTGATCGGAGATCTGCTGCGCCGCGTCGTCCGGCTAGAAACGCGCATCCCGCCGTCCCTCGCGCCCGGCCCGGAGTTGACCATCCACGCCGACGCCGATCAATTGGAACAGTTGCTGATCAACGTAATCCGCAACGCCGCCGACGCATCCATTGAAACCAACGGCGGGGTTCACGTCGGCTGGGGCAGGCACGACGGCCAATTGGTAGTCTCGGTGCGCGACGAAGGTCCCGGCCTTCCGAACACAGCTAATCTTTTCGTGCCGTTCTTCACCACCAAGCCCACCGGCTCCGGAATCGGATTGGTCCTGAGCCGCCAGATTGCCGAAGCGCACGGTGGAACATTGACGCTGCAAAACGCTCCGAGCGGTCCAGGCTGCGAAGCTCGGCTGATGCTGCCGCTAGTTTGACATCGCAAATTGCCGTTGCGATTACGCCTTCGGCTTGAATAGTCCGATGGCATTTCCTTCCGGATCCGTCATCCACGCGAAACTCCCCGTGGGAATCTCAACCGGCCCGACGATCTTCTTCCCGCCCAGCTCCTGCGCCTTGGCAAGATATGCGTTGATGTCGTCCACCTCGACATAAAACGTCACATAGTTGTGCGGCTCATGCCCGAGTGCAGTGATGTGGCCCTGGATTCCGCGGCCCGCTCCCGTATCGATCATCGCCGCGGGGCCCGCCACCGTGATCTTCCAATCGAACAGCTTCGCGAAAAATTCCTGCGTCTTTGCGCTGTCCCTGCATCCAATCTCAAAATGTACGACTGGCTGTCCCATCCGCCGCTCCTTTGATTTTCGATTGTTCCACCAACGATTTCAGGTGCGCCACATCACCCGCCAATTTCTGCGTCGCGGCGGGCGTGATCAATGGCTCCATGAGCGCGGCAAACCATTGTGAGTAGTGAAACCTGCCGTCAACATCCACGCGCGTCCGGCCATTTCCGAGATTTTCGACGGCTATGCTTTGCCGTCCGTCGAACATGCCCACCGATGAGATGTCCGCGCTCACACGTGACAACGGCTTGTATTCGGTACATACTGCTTCCATCTCCTCGCGCCGGCCCCCGCTGTTTGCATCCTGCATTACCCACACTTCTTTGGCGCCCACACCGGTCTTCGATTTGTCCTGCCGAACCTCCACCAGCCAGCTCACCCATTGCTTCTCGCGCGCGCCTTCCGTGATCCACGGCCACACCTGTTCCGGTGTCGCGTCGATCTCAGAAACCACGTGAACCCTGCCGGCGTCCGCTCGACGCCCCAAAACGAAGAGGACCGCGACCGCAAGAATCAGCAATCCAAAAAATGCGATAGCAATCCGCGCGAACCATTTCATAGCGTCCTCCGCAGTCTCACAACGTACGCGACAATCGAGCTCAACGGTGCAACCAGCAACACCAGGAGCGCATAAGCCGCCGGCGTGGAACCAGTGGAACCCCACATCGCGACTCCAGCGGCGGCGATGGCGGCCAAAGCCGTAGATGCCGCGAGCCGAATAGATCGCGCTGCCAATCCGCTGATTGCGGAGCACAGGCCGAGAGCCAGGAGATTGATCGCGAGGAATTCCGGCGCACGATCCAGCCCATCCTTCAGCGGAATCTCGGAATACACCAGACGCCACAATCGATCCAGAACCAAAAGCGGCAACGACACTCCAAAAATAGCGCCGAGTACGATCCGGCCCAGTTCGCCAGAGCGTATTCGCAATTGCAGCAGAGGCAGGATCGATCGCATCACCTGCGATACATACCAGCGGTTCGCAGCGAATCGGGCGCGGCTTCCGGAGAGGAACGCAAATTCCTCATCCAGGTCCCCTGTTACGCATTCGGCCTCAGCTTCACCCGCCATCGCAAACAGTAGCGCTCGAGCCAATAGGGGCGGCTTCATTGAGCGGCTCCCGGAGCCGGAAATTCCAACCCCTCCAGCATATTTGCCAACTCCTGCCGCGCCCGATTCACCGCCTCGATTCCAGCGCCCGTCAGCCGGAAGGAACGCTTGGCCCTCCCACCCCGCTCGGGCGTAGGATCCGTTAAAAATGAAGTAATCAAACCCTTCGCCGCTAGCCTGTCCAGCGTCGCGTAAACAGCCCCGATGCTGACATCCCGGCCCGTTCGATCCGCAATTTCGCGCCGCACACTCATGCCGTAAGCGTCGTCCCTGAGTCGCAGAAGGGCCAATAGAATCAGGTGCTCAAACTCGCCGAGCTGTTCACCCTTCGCCACGGTTTCTACATAATAGAAGAAATACATTCTCCTGTCAATAGTTGAATTCTCAAATGTAACCATTCCTCCCGAGTACGGTATACCTTGCTTGGATCGCTTAAGTTTTTTGAGATCCGAACATTCGTGGAACCTAACTCAGATTAAGAGCGTACGTCCAAGTGATGAGCAAGCGTTCCTGTTAAGGAGTGGATGTGAATACTGAAGATAGAACACTGATATCGCTGTCCAGCGTTTCGAAGGTTTTTACCACCGACGAAGTGGAGACCCACGCGTTGGCCGGCATTGAACTGCATATACGCAAGGGCGAGTATCTTTCCATTTCCGGTCCTTCGGGCTGCGGCAAGTCCACCTTGCTGGCAATCCTGGGACTGCTGGACTCGCCGTCGGACGGCACCTACGTGTTGAACGACACGCGGGTGGACCATATGAAGCTCTCCGAGCGCGCCCGTGTGCGAAATCGCGAAATCGGCTTCATTTTTCAGGCGTTCAATCTGATTGGCGATCTCACGGTTTACGAGAACGTCGAACTGCCGCTCACCTATCGCAATATGCCGTCGTCGGAGCGCAAGAACCTGGTCCGCGATGCCTTGGAGCGCGTCGGGATGTCGCACCGGATGAAGCATTATCCGTCGCAGCTATCGGGCGGCCAGCAGCAGCGTGTCGCGGTGGCACGGGCGCTGGGCGGACATCCGTCCATCCTGCTTGCCGATGAGCCTACCGGGAACTTGGATTCCGCGAATGGCGAAGCGGTGATGACGCTGCTCAGCGAACTTCACAAAGAAGGCGCCACCATCTGCATGGTCACCCACGATCCGCGCTACGCCCGCTGCGCCGAGCGAAGCATTACGCTGTTCGACGGTCGAATTGTGGAAGAGACCATCATGTCGCACGCGAGTGCCAACGCTTAGTAACGTCCGCCGGCACTGCTGTTTGTTATCATCTCAGCTTGACTGAGTCCCAAGTAGTGATCGTCGTACCTTGTTACAACGAGGCGTTGCGTCTTCCTATCGGCGATTTTCAGCGCTTTCTCGCCGAATCCAAAATACGATTCATTTTGGTGGACGACGGCAGCCGCGACAACACCATCGAACGCATCCAGGAACTGCGCGCCGGTTACGAGGATCGCGTCACACTGCTGCAATCCCCACGCAACCAGGGCAAGGCTGCCGCGGTGCGTCAGGGCGTCAATTTCGCTCTCGAGCAGGACGCGGGATACGTCGGCTATTGGGATGCGGATTTAGCGACGCCGCTGGATGCCATCCTGCAGTTCATGACGGTCTTCGACGCCCGGCCGGATCTCGACATGGTGTTCGGTTCGCGCGTGAAGTTGCTGGGCCGCCAGGTGCGTCGCAAAGCCAGCCGCCATTATCTAGGCAGGGTGTTCGCCACGGTTGTTTCCCTGATGTTGCGGTTGCCCATCTACGACACACAATGCGGCGCGAAGATTTTCCGTGTAAACCCGGACACCCGGATTCTCTGGACCGATCCGTTTATAACGAAGTGGATTTTCGACGTCGAGCTCTTGGCTCGTTACATTCGCCAGATGAAATCCCCGGATGCCGCGGGCAAGAGAATCTACGAATTCCCCCTCGACGATTGGGAAGATGTTGGCGGCTCCAAAGTAAAGGCGCTGGATTTCGTGATCGCTTTTCGAGATGTCACGCGGATTTACTGGAAGTACATGCGCTCGATCTGAGGAACGAATGGATCGCGTCCGCGATCCGCGCACTGGCTTGGCCATCGCCGTAGGGATTGTGAGTGCGAGCCATCTGATCGTATAAAACACGATCCTCAATCAAAGCCGTAGCCTCGCCAACGATGCGGCTTTCGTTGGTCCCGACCAGCTTTACGGTACCCGCGGCAACGGCTTCGGGGCGTTCCGTTTTATCCCGTAGAACCAAAATCGGCTTGCCGAGCGACGGCCCTTCTTCCTGGATTCCACCTGAGTCGGTGATCAGCAGGTAAGCCCGCCGCATCAAGTCGACAAATGGAACATAGCTCTGCGGCTCAATCAACCGGACGTGGGGATGCGATGCCAAATAGCGCTGCACCGGGTTCTGCACGTTCGGATTCGGATGCACCGGGTAAACGAGTTGAACATCGTCGCGATCGGCGATCTTGGCCAGCGCCCGGCAGATTCGTTCGAATCCATCCCCGAAACTTTCGCGCCGGTGCGCGGTTACCACGATGAGTTTCTTCGTTAGGTCGAGTTCCGGCCATTCTCGCCCAAGCAACGTACCGCGTTCCAAACCATCGCGCACATAGAGAACTGCATCGATTCCCGTGTTGCCGGTAACGCTGATGGACGCGGCTGCGACGCCCTCGCTGCGCAGATTTTCGGCGCCCTTCTCCGTGGCTGCCAAATGCAGGTCTGTGATACGGGATGTCAGAACACGGTTCATCTCTTCCGGGAACGGCTGCCGGAGATCCCCCGTGCGCAAGCCGGCCTCGACGTGCGCCACCGGAACTCCCGAATAAAACGCGCCGAGCGCGCCACAGAGCGTGGTGGTTGTGTCGCCTTGTACGATCACCATCGCAGGCTGCTCCGCCGCGAGTACCTTTTCCAGAGCCGCCAGTATTCTGGATGTGGATTGGAACAGAGTTTGTCCCGGAAGCATCAAGTCCAGGTCGTGATCCGGTGTCACGTCGAACGCCTGCAGCACTTGATCCAGCATCTCGCGATGTTGCGCGGTAACACACACGCTCACACCGAATCGGAGGGAATCCTCGCGCAGCTTGCGAACCACCGGGCAGAGCTTAATCGCCTCCGGCCGGGTACCGAAAATCAAAAGGATCTTGTGCACTTGGGAATCGAGCCCGGTTGCAGGGGCTGGAAGCGGAACGCCTGAATTGCGGCCAAACCGTTTCTCAGGCTTCATGTTAGCAAACTGTTTCTTAGGGCCTGTTCACGTTAGGATACATCTGACAAGTCATGTGGAAACTTGGTCCGGCGCCCGGGCTCCAGGCCGGAGACGTGCACGTATGGCTGGCGCGGCTGGATCTGCCGGAAGAACCGGTTGCACAGTTGCGCTGCATCCTTTCGCCCGAAGAAAAAACGCGCGCGGACAGATTTTACTTCGAGAGAGACCGGCGGCGTTTCACAGTGGCGCGAGGGACGTTGCGGTCCGTTCTGGCGCCGTACCTGAACCAACGCCGGGAAGACATTCAGTTCCGTTATGAGCCAGCCGGCAAGCCGTACTTGAGGATGGAAGACCCTCCGCTTCATTTCAACGTTTCCCATTCGAACGAACTGGCGCTGATCGCGCTTAGTCTGGTTCATCGGATAGGAATCGATGTCGAGTTCAAGAATCGGCCAGGCGCTACACTCGATATCGCGCGGAACTTTTTCGCGCCGGAAGAGATCGAGGCCCTTACCGAGCTGCCCGAGGAAGCGCGATGCGATGCTTTCTTCGCCATCTGGACCATGAAAGAAGCCTATATCAAGGGCCGCGGTGAAGGAGTATCGTTGGGCCTCGACACGTTCGCGGTGAACATCGCAAGCGATCAGCCGCGCGGCCTGATTCGAAGTGCTCATGGGAAAGATGAACCGGCACGCTGGCGATTCTGGAATATTGATGCCGGGCCTGGTTATGCCGCCGCAATGACCGTGGAAGGATCGGGCGAGCGCCGTCTGTCTTTTTGGAACGCCACTCCAGCCCGGTCGCCTATAATTGATACTGAATGAAAATTCTTGTCACAGGCGGCGCCGGATTCATTGGTTCTTGCTTTGTCCGGCTTGCGTTGGAGGATCCCTCCATCGCGATCGTAAATATCGATAAGCTCACTTACGCGGGGAACCTGGAAAATCTGGCTTCGGTGGCGAACCATCCCCGCTACCAGTTTCAAAAGATCGATCTTTGCGAACTGGATGCCGTCGGACGGGTTTTCAAAGAGGTAAAACCGGACGCGGTGGTCCACTTTGCGGCCGAGTCGCACGTGGATCGAAGTATATTCTCACCCCAGCCGGTGTTCGAGACGAACCTGCGCGGCACGTTCAACATGCTCGAAACCATGCGAGCGAACCCCGTGGGCCGGTTCATTCATGTCTCAACGGATGAGGTGTATGGGAGCCTCGAAGCACCGCTCGAAGCCGATGAGAAGTTCCCGCTCGAACCCAGCAGCCCCTACTCGGCGTCCAAAGCCGGTTCGGACCTGTTAGCGCTCGGTTACTTCAAAACCTACAAGATGCCCGTGATGGTGACGCGCGCGTCCAACAACTACGGCCCCTACCAGTTTCCAGAGAAGTTGATTCCGCTGATGATCTCGAATGCGTTGGAGGACAAATCGCTGCCGGTTTATGGCGATGGGATGCAGGTGCGGGACTGGCTGTTTGTGGAAGACCATTGCCGGGCAATCCTCGCCATCCTGGAAAAAGGGCGGGACGGCCAGATTTACAATATAGGCGGCAACCGGTCGGTACCCAACAAGTGGGTGATCGAGCAGATTCTCGCTATCACGGGTAAGCCGGCCAGTTTGATGACTACCGTTACAGACCGTCCGGGTCACGACCGGCGCTACGCTCTGTCGAGCGAGAAGCTGACCAAGGAAACTGGCTGGCATCCGCAAATGGATTTCGAGCGCGGCCTGCAGGCAACGGTAGATTGGTATCGTGGCAACGCGAAGTGGGTGCGGGACGTGAAATCGGGCGAGTACCAAACATATTACGCGAAAAATTACGAGAACCGGACCAGCGAGTTGAACCAGGTCCGGTCGTAAACGCGAGTCGATTTCCCAACCGCTTTTCCAGAGTAGTTCCAGTCACTTACCCATAGTCCTCATCGCCCTAAAACCCCTGAAGTACCAGTACTGACAGCGGGTCACCGTACCGGTACGCGCTAGTCCTTTCACGTCTTTTCCTAAGTGTCTCCACGGAGCTAAATAGAGTTAGTCGAAGCGTTGCGGTACAGCCGAGGCTGGAGGATTAACTCTTGTATCTGATACTTACTCTTGGTGCAATTTCGTTCCTGATAGCCTTAGCTCTGACGCCAATTGTCCGCGATGGAATCGGTAGGTTTGGCTTCCTCGATCATCCCGACGGTGGCAGAAAGCAGCACGTAACGGCCGTCCCACGCGTGGGTGGAATCGCCATCGCTATCGCCTACATATCCACGTTTGGTATCGCGTTTCTTTTGCCCTTCAGCTACTCGCTTGTCATGCGCCGGGCCTTACCTACCATCCTGCAACTTGCGATGGTCGCCTCGGTGGTCTTTCTGACGGGCGTTCTGGACGACTTAGTAGGATTGGGAGCCTGGCAGAAGCTCCTCGGACTCGGCGGAGCAGCGGCGCTGGCTTACTTCGCCGGCATCCGTGTTGATATTCACTTACTGCATGGTCTGCCGGGCGGACCAGTGCTGGGATTCCTTGTTACGGTGATTTGGCTGGTGTTCTGCACGAATGCGTTCAACCTCATCGACGGGATGGACGGCTTGGCGTCCGGCGTTGGCCTGGTGGCAACCCTGGCGATGTTGGTGGCGGCACTCACGCAGGGCAACATGGCGCTGGCGCTCGCAACCATGCCGCTGGCAGGTTGCTTGCTCGGATTCCTGCGATACAATTTCAATCCGGCTTCTGTTTTTCTCGGCGATAGCGGGAGTCTCCTGATTGGCTTTCTGCTGGGATGCTTCGGGGCCCTCTGGAGCGAGAAATCGGTCACGCTGGTTGCGCTGACGGTTCCACTGCTCGCGTTTTCGGTTCCCTTGATGGATGTGCTTCTTTCCATCCTGCGCCGCTTCTTGCGCAACAAGCCGATTTTCGGAGCCGACCGCGGACACATTCACCACAAGCTGCTGGACCGCGGTCTTAGCCCTAAGACGGCTGTGCTCACCATTTATGGATTCTGCAGTGTGGTGGCGATTCTTTCCTTGATGATGAGTTCGATCCAGAGCCGGTTCAGCGGGCTGATCGTGATCGCGTTCTGTTTGGTCGCCTGGTTCGGAATCCGCCACCTGGACTACGCCGAGTTCGCGATGGCGGGGCGCATGTTCCTGAAAGGCCGCTTCCGCCAAATCATCGCTTCCGAAACCAAGCTGCTGGACTTCGAAAAAGCGCTGGGACGAACGGCCAATGTCGAAGGGATCTGGAAAGAGTTGGTAAATTGCAGCCGCGAGTTCGGATTCGAGGGAGTTCAGATGAGCGTCAGCGGGACTGTGCTGGAGGATTTTGGAACACACGATGGCAGAGGAGTCTGGGAACTGCGCGTTCCTCTGGCTGACGACGAATACGTCACCTTTTTCCGCGACGTGAACTCCCAGGCCACCCCGGTCATCCCTAGCGCGTTTGTCACTTCCATACACCGGGGCCTGCGGAATTCTCTCGAAAAGAGAGCCGCTGCTCAACCGCAAGTGGTTCGGATGCCGGCCGCCGTGGAGCTCTACTACACTTCGCGCGCAACCGTTAGCGGCGTTGCAGTTTCGCAGTAGCCAGCGGATCGAAAAACTAACGCTTCGTGGCCACCACAACGAGCGATAATCCGCTCCACGGCATAGCGCCATCGATGCGCCGCCAAAACCAGACCGTCTTGTCGAAAATCTTCAGCATCACTTTGCTGATACGTCCGCGCCGCAGCACTTTCCCGTAGAGCCACCAGGCCGGCGTCCCGATCTTATTCAGTTGATACATGCGCTCAACGGTAAAACCATGTTTCTCGAGCTCGGCGCGGAGTTCGGTCCGGCTGAAGCGCCGCTTGTATCCAAGCTTCATGTCCAAGCTGCCGAACAGCGCGGGACCCTGTGGCGCCAAAACGATGATCGAACCTCCCGGTCTCAGTACGCTGGCCGCGGACTGGATCAAGCCCTCCGGATCGGCCACATACTCGATCACGTTCACGCAAAGCACCGTATCGAACGGCCCACCGGCGTTTTCGAAATCCCGCGGCTGGTCCGGATCCAGCTCCAGGACCGGTACGTTGGGCGTGCGCAGAAAGCGGTTGCGGAGCGCGTGCAGATAAAGCGGATCCTTCTCCGCGGCCACGTAGAGCAGCCGCCGGCCCATCAGCCGGCCGGCGAAATTGCCGATCCCGGCGCCTAGTTCGAGAACGGTGTCGCCCATGTGCGGGCGCAGCACGCGCGCCAGCCAGCTCAGATACTGCGGTGTGCCAGTAAGAGTATTGAGAAAAGCCCGGCCGTATGGCTCGACGTATAAGTCGTCAATCAGCCAGAAATGCAGAATCACACCCAGCGCTTTCACGCCGTCCTTCCAGCCGATCTTCTTGCCTTCCTCGTAGGTGCGGCCGTGATAGCTGATGGGTACTTCGTAGATCCGCAGCTTCCGCTTCGCGGACTTCATGGTGATTTCCGGCTCGAATCCGAAGCGGTCCGACCGGATGGGAATGCTCTTGAGCAGATCCGTGCGGAATACCTTGTAGCAGGTTTCCATGTCCGTCAGATTCAAATTGCAGAACATGTTGGACAGAAGCGTCAGGTACTTGTTGATCATGGAGTGCCAGAACGGCAGCACCCGGGTTTGTTCGTCCACCAAATAGCGCGACCCGAACACCGCGTCGGCATTTCCATCCAGCAATGGACGCAGAAGCCGGGGATACTCGGACGCATCGTATTCCAAGTCGGCGTCCTGCACCAGACAGAAATCGCCCGACGCGTATTCAATTGCCGTTCGCACCGCCGCGCCTTTGCCTTCGTTCACGGTTTTGCGGATCAGGCGGATCGTCGGCTCCCGGGCCGCGATCCGGTCCAGAATATCGCCCGTACCGTCGGTGGAACAGTCGTCGACGATGATCAGCTCCCGATCCATGTTTTCCGGTAGCGGAGCCCCAAGCACCATGGCGAGGCTTCGCTCCACCACCGTGCGCTCGTTGTACACGGGGATGAGGATGGACAGGCGCAATTCCCTAGTATAGTTGGAACGGCCGGATAACTAAACAGCCGGCCACACTTCGTACCGTGAGACCGGTGAGTGCGGACTAAGCTACTTGTGCTGAATTTCCCAATCGTACTGAATCTGGGGATCGTTATACGCGATGCGGCCTTCGTCTTCCGGATTGTAGAAGCGGTCCGTCACATAAACCAGCATGGCGGGATCTTTTCCAATCACTTTGTAGCCATGCCCCACACCAGGCGGAATCAATATCTGCCACGGGCGTAGCGCTCCGGCGTACAGCGTGTTGCGGGCGCCGAATGTCGGCGATTGCTTCCGCAAATCCACCAACGCCACTTGAAACATCCCCTGCACAGGTACCCAGCAATCGGTCTGATGACGATGGAAGTGAAAAGCCTTGATGGTTCCCGGGTAACTGAGCGCCGCCGAAACTTGCGTGGATTCGGTAGGAAACTCGGATGCCAGGCCCCGTCCCACCCGCAGCACCTCCAGGAAATAGCCGCGATCGTCCGGCCACAGCGGATAGGGATTGACGCGAACGCCGGGGATCAGATCTTTGGAATCGGCCGACAGGATTAATTTGCCGAGCCCCTTCTCACAGTGCGGGGTTGCTATCTCCACAACATCTCGAACCGCTGAACTCATGCCGGTCCAACTTCCACGTTCGCGGGAACTCGCGTCCCCGCCACCAGGTTGGCCGCACGCAACAGCGATTCGAAGGTGCCGGCATCGGTCCACCAGCCTTCCAGGTGTCCAAACGTCATGGAACCTTCGCGGATATAAGCATTGTTAACATCGGTGATCTCCAGCTCTCCGCGGCCGGAAGGGACCAGCACGCGCACCTTCTCGAACACCGTCTCGTCGTACATGTACATGCCGATCACGGCGTGATTGGATTTGGGGTGCTGGGGTTTCTCTTCAATCCCGGCAATGCGGCCATCGCGGATCTCGGCTACGCCGAACCGTTCCGCGTCCGGCACCGCCTTCAGCAGGATCTTTGCGCCCGAAGGCTGCCTCTTAAAATCATCCACCGCGTCGCGGATCGTGCCTTCGATGATGTTATCGCCTAGGATCACGCAGATCTTTTGGCCGTCGGCGAAGTGCTCTGCCAGCGCCAGCGCGTCGGCGATACCGCCTTCACCTTCCTGGTAAGTGTAATCCAGGTGTTTCAACCCGAATTCCCGGCCGTTGGCCAGCAGCCTCAGGAAGTCCCCGGAATTGCGGCCCCCTGTAACCACCAGAATCTCCTGGATGCCAGCGTCCACCAGGGTCTGGATGGGGTAATAAATCATCGGCTTGTCGTAGATCGGCAACAGATGTTTGTTGGTGATCTTGGTCAGGGGAAATAAGCGGCTGCCCGACCCGCCAGCTAGGACAACACCTTTCATGTGGAAAATATAACACACGCAGGCATTTATAAGACCTTACGCTCGTACTAGAACCATTCAGTCGCACGTAGACGGCTAGTCTTTCGCCCGGTCTTTTCAGTCCGCTTTCGGTTGGAGAGCATGCCAATCCCAAGCCGTTCGAACGATCTCATGCAGATCGGGGACTTTAGCACGCCAGTTCAGCACTTTACCTGCCTTGGTTGCATCCGCTACCAACGCAGCCGGGTCGCCCGCGCGGCGCGCGGAAAGCTTCACTGGAACCTTGCGTCCCGAAACCGCTTCCACCGCGTGGATGACGTCGAACACCGAAAACCCGGCGCCGGTTCCCAGATTGACATCCACGGAACGGCCCCCATTCAATAAATATTCGAGCGCCAGTACATGCGCTTCCGCAATATCGCTCACATGGAGGTAATCGCGAATGGCGGTGCCGTCCGGAGTTTCATAATCCGTACCGAACACCGAGAGAGATTCAATGGCTCCCCTAGCGGCCAGGATGGTCAATGGGATCAGGTGCGTCTCGGGAGCGTGCATTTCTCCCAGTTCACCCTCCTGGTCCGCCCCCGCCGCGTTGAAATAGCGTAAACACGCCGCTTCCATTCCATACGCCTGGTTGTACCAACCGAGGATTCGCTCCACCATCAGCTTCGTCTCTCCATACGGACTCACTGGCGCTTGCCGGTGCGTCTCGGGAATCGGGACGCGTTCCGGGATCCCGTAGGTCGCGCACGAGGATGAGAATATGATGTGCTTCACCGAACAATCGATCAGCGTGTCCAGCATGTTGAGGGTGGCCACCACGTTGTTGCGAAAATATTTGCGCGGGTTGACTACCGATTCCCCGACGTATGCGTGCGCCGCAAAATGAAGCACGGCTTTGATTTGGTATTGCTCAACGATCCCGCGAATCAGTTTCTGGTCCCCGACGTTGCCCTCGATGAACGGCCCCCACTTCACCGCCCATTTGTGGCCCGTACTGAGATCGTCGAGAGTCACGGGCTCGTAGCCGGCCCGCGACAGACGCTTCGCTGTGTGGCTGCCGATGTATCCGGCGCCGCCTGTAAGTAAAATCCTGATCATCTTTTTAGTTGAAGAGTCGCCGAACTGAGCGACGCTAACTCAGAATAGCCCGTCTTGGGGACTGGATGCCGGGATACTCAGTGGCGGAAAATGTTTTTGACCATGTAACCCGGATAGGCAACCAATACGGTGCCTAGAATTTTCTTCCATTCCGAATAGAAGAATCTCTTCGAGACCGGATCATTCCACCAATCGTGCGGATGAAAGTTGGGGTCGGGTCCGGGGACCGGTATGAACTGGATGCCCGGGCAGAAAAGCCTAAGAACGATCGCCGCTCGCCGCGAATGATAAGCGCTGGTCACCAGCAATACTCGCTTTACACCACGCCGCTTTAACTCCGGGCGAAGGACGATCGCTTCCTCAATCGTCGACTTGGCATCATGAGCGAAGCTCTGGAACAAGCGCGCTGGATAGCCTTGCTTCACCAGGAATTCGATGGCCAACTCCCCATCGGGGCGACCTTGATAGGGAGTGCCGCTGATCAACGCAAGGGGCGCATAACCTTGCGCCACCAACTCCGCGCCTTTCACCACCCGCGGCCCCCAAAAGTCGCCCGCCAGGACCAGAATCAGGTCGGCGGGCCGGGGAGGTTCGGATGCAACGAGGTAGTCGCCCAGATAAGACAGCGTCGCTTGCCAGCGAATCGACAACACCGTTGCCAAGGCCACTGCCAATATGAAAAAAGAGCCAGCGAGCCAACGGTGTAAGACCCTCGATTTTAGGAACGCGCGAACGCCGATAGCTCATCTTAGCGTACCGAATCAATCGCCTATGCTAGTTTCGAATGATGAGAGACGATCTCGCGCCGCCGCTGCGGCTTTCCCTCCAGGTGTTCGCTCTATTCATCGCGATTTATCTTTTCACGTGGGGCGGACACTACACCAGCGGCGATGGAAGTATCAAAGTCGCCTGGGCCAAGGACATCATCGCCGGCAACTGGGCTCAAAACGGCGGCGATAACCAGGTTCATTCCAAATACGGCATCGGACACTCGCTGCTCGCGGCGCCGTCGTTAGCGATTGCCTCTCTCGTTCAAAAGACAGCCGGGGTGCGATGCGAAGCAGCGCTTTATACGCTCATGTTTGTTGCGAACGGCGCGTTTTTCCTGGGACTCGTGGCATTTTATCTGGCGCATTTCTATCCAGCCCGTTCCGTGTGGGGCACGGTCTTAATTGCTGGACTCGCGACGACGTGGTGGCCTTATACCAAGCTTGATTTTTCAGAACCGCTCGTGCTCACCATCGCTTTTCTCGGATTCGTGCTCATGCGTTTCAAACATCCCGGGTTGGGAATGTTGGTCGCCGGGTTCACCCTGGCTATCCGCGCGGACTCCATCGCAGTCGTAGGATTGCTGGCCCTCTGGTACCTGGCGGTGAACCCGTCCATCCGAGGCGCCGTCCGGATCGGACTGGCGCTGATTCCATCCATCGCATTGACGCTGTTCGCAAATTACATCCGCTATCACTCGCTGCTGGATCACGGCTACGCGGGCGAGCGGTTCTCGAATCCGCTGCTGGTCGGCTTGTATGGCATTCTGCTCTCCGGCGGCAAGAGCATCCTTCTGTTCTCGCCGCCGCTTCTGCTGGGTGTGCTGGGTTGGAAGCGATTCGCGAATCGTCCCGAGATCGCGCCCGACGCGCGTCTGTTTCTCGGGATTTTTGTCGCCCAAGTGTTGATCTATTCGAAGTGGTGGGACTGGTCTTCCGACGACGCCTGGGGCGTTCGTTTTCTCATTCCCGGCGTTATGGTGATGTGCATTCCGATGGTGACGATGCTGCATCGGCGGGTCATCCTCGTTCCTCTCGTCGTGCTGGGTTTCTGCGTCCAGTTGCCTGCGGTAACCGTTGGCGGTCTCGACTACTTGATCTTGCTGCGCTCGCATCAATTTGAGCGCCAAGCCCTGTTTGTCGGAGGCCCGGACCGCATTGACTTTGAGGATATCCGGTTCAATCCCAGTTACAGTCAAATCGCGGGCAACTGGATTCTGCTCCGCCATCTGCTCGGAATCCCACCGTCGCCAGGCGATCCGCAAGATGCCGCGCGACTCGGCACCAGGCTGTATGACGCCCTCCCTCCGCAAGCCTGGGCCTCCGCCGCGCACTGGGACTTCATTTGGAATCTCCGCCGCTCTGCTAGGCCCGCTGCCGATCCCCAGCCAGCTCGATGAGCGCGTTCGGTTTGTGTTGACAACACAGCAAATGATTTGTCACGCTGAGGTAGCTAAAGTCGAGTAGCTAAATCGAGCTAGCTCAACTCGCGTAGTTCAACTGGAGCAGTTCAGACCGCCCGAACGTTACAGGTACTACTGGATCTGGGTTCTCCTGACGATCAAAGTACTAGCTCTATGGCAAGCGGGACCGATCAAAGTCAATCGGCAGAAGTAAATGCGCTGAAACCAGCCGGCCGCAACGGCGTCCTGCCTCTCGTTGCTGTAACGTTATTGCTCATCTTGATTTCCGTTTTCGTGGCTGTTCTGCCACACTTCTTCGTCTACGCTCAATACGGGAACTCCCACTTCTATTCGAACTTCGACGACCAGATCTATAGCGCTATCGCCAAGACGGCGTATTTAGACGGCTGGCGTGTCCGCGAACCATACACCCGGCCTGATGAAGGCGTGCCCTCCTTATATGCGCCGCTCCTGTTTGTGCCCTATTCCCTGGTCACTCGCATTCTGAATCTTCCCGTTGAGGACATTCTGGGTGTCATGCGCGTCATGGGTGGTTTGATGCTGGGCGCGGCCTTGACTTTCTGCCTGTACCGGCTTTTGGATGGCATCCGGCACCGCTCGTTCTGGGTTGCAATCTGCGGGGGAATCTTCCTCTGCGATGTCGGAACTCACGCGGGGAGAACCATCATTGGAAACTTTGTGGAGATCGTCTACAACCACAAAGTCGGGTGGCCACTCCTGGGAGACTTTCTGGGGCAGTTTCGCGTGGCCGCCATTTTGCTGTGCTTGCTATTCCTGCTCATCGTTGCCGCCTCCCTCCGGGATTCTGATCGCCTTTCGAAAAGCGACATCGTTCTAGCGATCGCGGCTTTTGCCGCTCTGATCTACACTTATTTCTACTACTGGCTGGCCGTGGCAGTACTGCTTTCGGTTCTTATCGGTTGGATCATCGTCAAGAACGTGAGAGCGGGCAAGAGTCTGATTACCACACCTGTTTGGGGATTAGCCGCGATTCTGTTAGGCGGCCTGCTCTTGGGCTCTCCTCAGATCTACAGTAATGCGCATACCGCGTCCCAACCTCAATACAAACACTCTTTGGAAAGAATAGCGCGTGGCCAAAAGCTTCTTCCCGGCGATCCGATTCGCTTTCTGCACATCCGGAATTATTGGGCGCTGGGCAAATTGCTGTTGGCGGCCTTCCTGATGCGTCTGCTTCGCTTATGGCGCTTAAAGGTCCTATGGATTTTGACGGCGATTGGTTACCTTCTAACCAACCTGGCCATCTTCGCCAACATAGATTTTGAAAACCATCACTGGATCACCGTCACGAATCCCATCGGCGAACTCATGATCCTGATTCTGCTCGCCTATTGCGCCGACCGCTACTTGAGCTGGCCGCGCGTGCGCTGGGCGGCGCCGGTTTTGGTGGTCCTCATCGCAATTCCGGGCGTCACACTTCGCGGCATGGGGACGCTGCGCGCCGAGTTTGGCAAGGATAGGACGGCCGCACTTCAGCAAGTCCTGCCGCTCGAGCGGGAAATCTCCAATCTCGGATCGGATTGCACTATCGCCGGTAACACGGACCAGGCTGAAGCTGTATTTCAACTCTCCCGTTGCGCCATGTTGTTTTCCACGCCCTACACCGCACTCATCACACCCATTCCCGATCAGGAGGTCCATGAGCGGCAAGCCTTATCCTACTGGCTGGAGGGCTGGACCTTGGATGCCTATCGGGCCGTTGCCAAATATCCGATGTGCTGGAACAGTTTCGGTCATCCGGAATGGCAACCCGCGTATCTCATCAAAGCCCGAACCGAGATTTTCGAAAAGTTGAGCGATCCCGCATATCGCCAGACCCTCATCGCTCGCTACCAGCCCACCAACCTGGTCATCACGGAGAAATCCGGACGCCAGCCGGTTCGGGATTGTGAGTGGAAAATGGTTACGTCCATGAACGGTGTGAGCATCTATCGGTTGATGAAACCCTAGAAGCAGCACAAGTGGACTCTAATCGGGAGCCAACACTAAGCCCTTTTGGAATGAGCCGAATGCACTATGACCCGATTGCCGTTCTACGTAGTACTACAGATTACAAACCTTATTTACACGCGAAGAAAATCGGGCTATCATCTCTACAGATCTGCCCTTGGTGGGAAAGAAATTGTTCCCTCCACGGATCGACGTTGCCGGCATTTCCATAAGCGGGCGGATAAGGTATTGGGGAGTGGCAACGTAGTCCAGCGTTTGTGCCGTTTTTCACTTGTCTTTTTGGAACTTGAATCATCCCCCGCTGCCGGAGTTGGAAAGTTCTGCCCGTATGAGTGCCAGGAGTAGTGGACTGATCCATGTGTCAAAAATTGGCTATCTGCATCACCCGTGAAACACCCAAGGATTTGAAGGATCGCCTCAGGCGCTCCTTTATTTTGAACAACTGGACAAGCCGGGTACGATCGTCGGCACTGGCGATACTAGCGCTCACCCTGTTCGGCGGCCAAGCTTTCGCGCAAGGCTCTTTCAATGTTTTAACGCGGAATTACAACAACCAGCGTACCGGCGCCAACCTCTCCGAAACGGCACTGAACACGTCGAATGTGGTCCCCAACCAGTTCGGCAAATTGTTCATGCTCCCGGTTGACGACCAGGTTTATGCGGGAGTGCTGTACGTTTCGTCGGTACAGATCGCGGGTGGAACGCACAACGTCGTTTATGTGGCGACTACGAATAACTCCGTTTACGCATTCGATGCTGACACGCCGGGTGCTCCGCTTTGGTCGAGAAATTTTAACGGGGGTGGACGGCCTTTCCTGAATTCAGACGTCGGCGGAGGCTGTGGTGGTGGTGGGTACGTCGACTATAGAGGCACCATCGGAATCGTGGGGACGCCGGTTATCGATGGTTCCACCCGAACCATGTACTTTGTGACTCGCACCATTGAGCCCGGATTTGCGGCGCAAAGGCTTTGGGCAGTGGATATCACTACCGGCGAGGATCGCACAGGTAGCCCTCAAATCATAACCGGTACCAGCCAATCGGCGACATTCAATCCTCTGACGCAGAATCAGCGCCCAGCCCTGGCGCTATCCCAGGGCGTCGTTTACATTGCCTGGTCATCCTACTGCGATTTCGGCGCATATAACGGATGGGTGATCGCCTATGATGAAAGCTCTCTCGCGCAAGTGGGCGCT
>Ga0206833_1036_pt1 | contig 34622 bp, 32 predicted proteins | sample Alteio_BWOrgCont_32_FD_152891 | JGI IMG/M metagenome (GOLD analysis project Ga0206833, IMG submission 152891) | Enriched cells from forest soil in Barre Woods Harvard Forest LTER site, Petersham, Massachusetts, United States -... | ecosystem: Environmental > Terrestrial > Soil > Temperate forest >... | reverse complement strand
GTAGAGGTCGCGCAGTGCGGTGTCATGGGTGAGCACGGTGTTTTCGATCTCGGCCAGGCGTTTGGCCATGGCGTGATCGGCGGCGAGGGCTTCGCGCAGGCGGATGAAGGCGGCGATGAGGGCCACGCTCATTTGAATGGCCTTTGGACTGTTGAGCACATTGGCGGCCATGAGTGCGCCGTGCTCTGTGAAGGCATAGGGTGGAGAGCGGCGGCCACCGCGGGTGTTTGAAATCACAATTTGTGATTTCAAATCGTTAAGCCACTCGGATCGAGTCAGTTGGAAAAGGAACGCCTTCGGGAATCGCTCCTGGTTGCGTTTGACAGCCTGGTTGAGGACCATCGTCGAAACTCCGTAAAGCGCGGCAAGATCGGCATCGAGAATGATGCGTTGATCGCGGACGGTGACGATCAGTGGAGCGATATTGGCGACGGGCGCTGGTTTGGGCATTTGGAAAAACCTCAACTCTTGGAGAGTGAGGGGAGATTTAATAAAATCATAAATTGCGAGAATTGGAATATGTCAATCCACTGCGCGGCATGGAAAAGGAGGAATTTTTCCAGAGATTTGAGGTTCCATCGGCTCGCAAGATTTGCCACTGAATGCTCTGCTCTGCCCGCTGTGAAATTGCAGCTTTTGAAGCGCGAGGGATGCAAGCTGGGGATATAAGCGAACCCTTTTAAGAACCTGAGCATTCCGCGTAAGACTTTGCGCGGTGGGTGAGGGGAGATGGGACCTATGCGACCCATGGGACGCATGGGACTTATGCGAGGCGGAGGGCTTGGTCGTAGAGGGACTCGAGGAGGCGGGTTTGGGCGTTGATTTCCCAGTCGGCGGAGACGGAGCGGGAGGCGGCGGCGCTCATGGATTCGTATTGGGTGGGGTTGGCTGCCAGGGTAAGCATTGACCAGGCGAGTTGGTCGGGGGAGTTTTCGGGGGCGAGGAGGCCGGTTTTGCCATTGTGGACGGCTTCGGGGATGCCGCCGTGGAGGGTGGCGGCGACTGGCAGGCCGGTGGCCATGGCCTCGAGGATTGCGTTGGGGACGCCCTCGTGGTCGCGGTCGGGGCCGGTGACGCTTGGGTGGAGGAAGAGATGGGATTGGTAGAGGAGGTCGTGGAGCTTGGCCTGGGAGACGAAGCCGGGGAAGGAGACGCGGGGGGCGATGCCGAGCTCGGCAGCAAGGGCTTGCAGGGATTCGGCGAGTGGGCCCTCGCCAGCGATGGTGAGTTTGGAGCCGGGGAATTGCCGCGCGAAGATGGCGAAGGCGCGGAGGGTGGTATCGACGCCTTTCTTGGGTATGAGGCGGCAGGCCTGGAAGAAACGCCATTGGCCATCGCCGGGGAGGTAACGCTGGGAGAATGGAAACCGGTCGAGCGGGATGCCTGTGCGATGGAGGCGGATTTTTTCGACGGGACACCCGAGGGCGACGAGGCTATCGGCGATGGCCTGGGAGCGGGGGAGGATGAGGGTGGCGTGCTCGAAGAGAAGGCGCATCGGGCGGACCTGCCGGGGCTTTGAGGGATCGACGCCGGCATCTGCACCGTGGAAGGAGACGACGACCGGGAGACGGGCGCGGCGGATGTAAGGGAGCAGGTGGACGCCGATATGACCAAAGTAGACGTGGAGCAGAGCGGCGCGCGCATCGCGGAGGCCTGTGGCGAGGTCGCGGGCCTCGCGGCCGGACATGAGGAGGGGACCGCCGAGGAGGGTCTTTTGCCAGAAGCGGCGAAGCTCGCGGCCCCATGAACGGCGGAGGGTTACGACGGGATCGAAGGGGAAGCGGGGGGCGTTTTCGCGCCTTTGAGTGAAGACGACGGGCTGGTACGCACGAATGGCGGTGATCTGCCGGTAGATGTGAAGCATCTCCGGCTTAAGGAAGGTGGCGCAATACTGCGCGGCGACTGGCTGACCGGTGCTATTCACGCGAATGCAGCGTTCTGCAAACGCGGGCGGCAGGCAATCCCCAACCTCACCAGACTTACCAGAATGAGAAGGAGAAGAGCCTCAAGCCGGAGGGCTTGCCCTGGGGGCGGGCGTGGATGCCGCCGTGCTCGCGTTCGTTACGGACATCAACGAATTCCTCGCCGGTGCCGTATTCGGCGGGGGCGAAGGGATTGAACATGTGGAAGACATTCCCCAGACGGAAGCCGCGCTGGATGCCGCCCTCGGTCTGGGCGGGGGTGACGGGCGGGAGGGTGTTGCGACGCACAATGGGCGCGCTGATATTGCCCTGGGCCAGGGCGGAGCCGGCGATGAGCGCGCCGGCTGCAAAGACGAGGAGTGTTTTCATAGAATTTTCCCACACTATTGAATCGAAACTGAGGCCCGGGGCGACCGTTTGGCAAGCAGGTTCGAATAGGTATCGAAATGATTGAAGGGCCAAGGAACTTCCCTATTGTTTGCCCGGTCTCGATGGAACTGGAACTAACGATTTTAAACAAGCTGGGGCTGCATGCGCGTCCGGCGGCGGAATTTGTGCGATGCGCGCGGAAGTTCAAGTCGACGATCGTGATCCGGAAGGATGGGGAGGAGTATTCGGCGGCGAGCATCCTGGATGTGCTGAGCGCGAACCTGGATTGCGGGTCGAAGATGATCGTATGCGCAGAAGGGCCGGATGCGGAGGCGGCGCTGGGGCAGTTGGGGGAGTTGCTGAAGCAGTTTATTCTGCAGGAGGAGTGAGGGAGCGGTTCAATCGGACCTTGGGGCGTAAACCCGCACGGGCCACCGGCCCGTGGCTACATCGCTGCCGCGCGGATGGAGGGGTCCGGCGGTAAAACTCGTTGCTCCGGCGGGCGGGCTCGCCCACAATTGGCGTCGTAGTGGATTTTTTGGAAAAAGCACAGCGTGTCTTTGACATCGAGCTTTCCGCGATCGGGGAAGTGCGGGAGCGGCTGGACGCCGGTTTCGTGCGGGCGGTGGAGTTGATGCTGGAGGCGGTGTCGAAACGGAACAAGGTGGTCGTCGTTGGCGTGGGGAAGAGCGGGCATATCGGGGAGAAGATTGCGGCGACGCTGACTAGCACGGGATCGCCGGCGGTGGTGCTGAATTCGCTGAACGCGCTGCACGGGGACCTGGGGGTGGTGGCGGACGGGGACGTGGTGCTGGCGCTGAGTTACTCGGGAGAGACGGAGGAGCTGATTGCGCTGGTGCCGGCGCTGAGGCGATTTGACGTGAAGATTGTGGCGATTACGGGGAATGCGAAGTCATTCCTCGCGGCGAATTGCGACGTACACCTGGACGCGCAGGTGGGGCAGGAGGCGTGCCCGCTGAATCTTGCGCCGACCTCGAGCAGCACGGCGATGCTGGTGCTGGGGGATGCGCTGGCGATGGTGCTGCTGGAGGCGCGCGGGTTTAACAAGGAGGACTTTGCGCGATTCCATCCGGGCGGGCGGCTGGGGCGGACGCTGCTATTCAAGGTGAGCCAGATCATGCGCGGGCCGGACCGGATGGCGCTGGTGGGCCCGGAGACGACGGTGCGCGAGGCGCTGCACGAGATGGCGCGGCGGCGGGCCGGGGCGGCGGTGATCACGACGGAGGCGGGGGAATTAGCGGGGGTGTTTACGCACGGGGACTTTGGGCGGCATTTCCAGACGGATCCGGATTTGATGGAGAAAAGGGTGGGGGACTTCATGACGCGGAATCCGATTTGCGTGGGTGGGGATCATCTGGCGGCGGAGGTCCTTCACATTTTGCAACAACACGCGATTGACGACCTGGTGGTGGTGGATGCGGGGAACAAGCCGATCGGGATTGTGGATTCGCAGGATCTGGCGAGGTTTCGGTTATTGTAAATTAACGAGAAGGAAGGTAGGATTCGGGCAAAGCAGATCCTTAAAAAGCACACGATATGAATGCTGGACTAATCGGCGGCATCGCGGGCGCAATCCTAGGGATAACCGGGGGATTGATCGGCGTTTGGTTCAGTTACAGAGCCGCGAAGGGAGAGCGGGAGCGGCGGTTTGTGATAATCGGAAGCGTCTTCTGCCTTGCCTATGTCAGCTTGTTCGTCGCCTTATCCTGGTTGCTTCCCAAGGCTCGCCCGGTGATACTCATTCCGTACGCCGTTATTTTGTTGATTGGAATCAATTATTGGAACCGGCGGCAAAGCAGGATTCGGCAGGAAGAGCGGACTGGGTGAGAGGATGCCTGAGAATCAATTACCGGAGGAGAAGAGGTTCTCGATTATCAAGCGAGCGGAGAGTTTTACGCATGCCGGGCGGGGGATTTGGGTTTTTCTGAGGAGTACGCATAATGCTTGGATTCATTTGGCATTGTTGGTGTGCGCGGTGTTGATGGGATTTTATTTCAAGATCAGTGAGGGGGAATGGCTGGCGCTGGTTTTGACTTGCGGTTTTGTACTAAGTGCGGAGGCATTTAATACGGCGATAGAGTTTCACATGAATCTAACTTCGCCGGAGCATCATCCTTATGCGAAGGATACGAAGGATATCGCGGCGGGGGCGGTGCTGATATCGGCGATTACGGCGGGGATTGTGGGAGCGATTATATTTCTGCCGCGCATTGTGGGTGTGTTGCGTTAGGGGGGAACGCGATGGACGACGAACAGTTTCTTATAGAGTTTGAGTCCTGCCGGTGGCCGCTGGAAGATTGGCACCACCGGCAGCATATCAAGGTGGCTTACTTGTATCTGAAGAGTTACTCATTCGACGGCGCGATGACTCGACTGCGCGAACGAATCAAGGCTTACAACGCCGCACATAAGGTGCCTGAGAGCCTGACGAGCGGGTACCATGAAACGATGACGCAGGCGTGGCTGCGGCTGATTTATTTTACGCTGTGCGAATACGGGCCGGCGGAAACTGCGGACGCTTTTTACGAACAAAATCCGCAGCTCTGGCAGATGAAGGTGTTGCGGTTCTTTTATACGCGCGATTTGTTCCTATCGGCACGGGCGAAGGCAGAATATGTGGAACCGGATTTGACGCCGCTGCCGATCAGCCGGCGTTGACACCGGGGGGCGGTGCGGTAGCTTCCGCGGAGCCTGAGAGGCTACCCGTGAGCACCAATCCCACCATGCCTGGAAATCCCGCGCAGCAGTTCGGAACGATACTGCGGCGATTGACGGAGAGCAGGCAATGGGACCGGGCGCTGGAGGTGGCGCGGGATTGGCTGTCGCAGGACCCGGAGAACATCGAAGCGCACCTGGGGGCGGCGCAGTCGCTGATCAATCTGAAACAATACGCGGCGGCGCAAACGCACCTTGGGAAGGTGCTGGCGGCGCGGCCGAATTACGCGTTCGTGTTCCGGCTGGCGTCGATCGCCGCTTTTCACCTGAACAAGACGGACAAGGCGGACGAGTACATCCGGCGGGCGATTGAGCTGCAGCCGAACGATGCGATGAATTGGTATCACATGGCGCTGATGCGATACCGGCAGGGATTGCCGGAGGCGGCGGAGAAGCACGCGAAACGGGCGCTGGAATTGCAGCCGGAGAATGCGGACACGATCAACCTGATCGCGATTTGCCAGCGGAACAATCCGCAGGGCCAAATGGACCAATACCGGCGTGCGCTGGAGATCGATCCCCAGAACGCAATCGTGCATATGAACATCGGGGTTTATTACCTGAATACGGCGCACGATTACGCGGCGGCGGAGGCGGCGTTCCGGCGATCGCTGGAGATCGATCCGACGGACCGGACGGCGCAAAAGAATCTATTCGCGGTGTTGCGATTGCGCGATCCGCTGTACCGGGTGCTGACCTGGCCGCGGACGCTGCTGTGGCGGGCCTCATGGGCGCGGCGGGACCGGTCGGCGGTGGTGAAGATCGCGCTGTTGCTGCTGTGGCTGACGATCGGGCGTTACTTCCTGGTGCTGATTGCCGTGTGGCTGCTGCTGGTATGGCCGCTGGTGAAGGCGTACGAGTACCTGACGGTGAGCGATATCCGGGCGAAGGCAGGCATGGCGGGCGCGCGGCGGGCGAAGTGGCGGGAGCTTCACCGATGGCCGGTGGGGGCGCGGCTGGGCATCTTCGGGCTGTTGGTGGTTTGCTTTTGGGGAGGGTTGTTCTGGCTTTACGAAAGCCGCGTGTTGCCGCCCGAGTGGATCATCCTTGCGGCGGTGGCGGCGCTGCTGGCATGGTATTTTCACAGGATCCCGGCCTGGTGGAAACGAAACCGCAGCCGCGCCGCCGGGCTGCGCGCGGAGAAACGATACGCGCGGCAGGCGAAGAAGGCCGCCGCGAAACCGGCGGACCCATAATTGAGACAGGATATCCAAGAGACACACGATGGACGAACAGACACTGAATTTGTTGGAGAAGGCGCTGCAGGTAACGCCCCAGGAATGGGACCTGCGGGCGCACCTGGTGGACGCGCTGCTGCAGGCCGGGCGGGCGAGCCGCGCGGCGGAGGTGCTGGGGGCGGCGCCGAAAATGCCGGAGAGCGAGACGGCGCAATTGCTGAAGGCGCGCGTGGAGGCTGAGACGGCGCCATCGCAGGCAATCGTGACGCTGGAGGCGATCCTGGCGCGAAACAAGGCGAGCGCGCCCGCGTATCTAGTGCTGGCGAAAGTTTACAAGAAGCGCGGACTGAAGGATGAAGCGCGGCGGAAATATGGGGCGGCGACAATCATTGATTCGAAGCTGCACGACGCGGAGATGGAGCAGTGGCTGGGCGAATCGAGCGCGAGCAAGGAGGAGAAAATCCTGCCGGACGAAGAGATGGCGGCGATCTCCGAATTGTTGGACGCGGCGGGCGCGGAGACGCCGCCATTGCAACTGGCGGAGGTGGGGACGCGTGTGACGTTCGACGACATCGGCGGAATGCAGGATGTGATCGAGCGAATCCGGATGAACATCGTTTACCCGTTCAAGAACCCGGAGGTTTTTAAGAAATTTCACAAGCGGCCGGGCGGCGGAATTTTGCTCTACGGGCCGCCGGGCTGCGGGAAGACGCACCTTGCGCGCGCGACGGCTGGGGAGTGCGGGGCGAAGTTTATCTCCATAGCGGTTACGGATATTCTCTCGAAGTGGTTGGGGGAAAGCGAAAGGCACATGCATGAGATATTCGAGGGAGCGCGGCGGCAATCGCCGACGGTGATATTTATCGATGAGATCGATGCGATCGGGATGAGCCGGGCGGATGCGGGCTCTTATCAAGCGACGATTGTGAATGTGCTGCTCACGGAAATGGACGGAATCCAGGCGGCGAACGATCAACTAATGGTGTTGGCGGCGACGAATGCGCCGTGGCGGGTGGATCAGGCGCTGCGAAGGCCGGGGCGGTTTGACCGGGTGCTGTTCATACCGCCGCCGGATGCGCCGGCGCGCGAGGCGATCCTGAAGATTCATCTGCGCGGGATGCCTGTGGGGGCGCTCGATCTGGCGAAGCTGGCGAAACAAACGGAGCGATACTCCGGGGCGGATTTGCGCGCGGTGGTGGAGCGGGCGTCGGAGAAGGCGATCTACCTGGAGATGCGAACGGGGCGGTCCGGGGAGCTGACTCAGGCGTTGCTCACGGATGCGATCAAGGAGACGAAACCATCGACGGTCGAATGGCTGGAGACGGCGCGCAACTATGCGACTTATGCGAACCGCGCGGGTTTGTACGATGACTTGGTGGCGTATTTTGAGAAGTAGGGGTCGTGGGGGTTGGGGTTTGTGTGAGGTTGCCGTGCTGGCTGTTTTGCTGGCGTGGGGAGTCCGGGGCTATGGCAGCACATCGAGGACGATTGATCTGTCCGGGTTGTTTGGCGGCCATGAAGGGTGTGTTGTTTTGTATGATCAATCGGCGGACAGTTACTCGCGCTACAATCCGAAAGGGTGTGAAGAGCGTTATTCGCCTTGCTCGACATTCAAGATCGCGAATTCGCTCATCGCGCTGAATACAGGCGTGTCGACAGGACCGGGGTTTTTTCTGAAATGGAACGGTGTCGAATATCCGATTTCGTCGTGGAATCGGGATCAGACGATGCAGAGTGCGTTTTCCAACTCCGTGGTGTGGTATTACCAGGAGATTGCAAGGCGCATTGGAGCGGAGAGGATGGCGGAGTATGTCCACAAACTGAATTACGGGAATTGCGATACGAGCGGCGGGATCACGCAATTCTGGCTGGAGAGCACGCTGCGGATCTCGGCGGACGAGCAGGTTGACTTCGTGCGGCGGCTTTGGGCAGACAAGCTGCCCATTGGCGAGGTGGCGCAGCGGATGACGCGCGGGCTGATGGTGGTCTCGCGCGGGAGCGACGGACGCGTTTTGTACGGCAAGACCGGGACAGGCGGCGACGCGAAGGCAAATATCGCGCGGCTTGGGTGGTTTGTGGGATGTGTTGAAGACGGGAATGGGAGAGTGTTCTTTGCGACGCGGATCACGGGCGCGCCGGATGCAAGCGGGGCGCAAGCGCGGCGGATCACGGAGGCTGTGCTGACGAGGCTTCAAAGATGAGTTGGAGAGTGACTGAGATTCTGTTGGCGCTACTGCTCGTGGCGGGGACGGATTGTGCCAAGGCGACACAGGATCGGGACGCGGTATTGTGCAATCCATTCATGGGATGGGTGCTCTATCCGTGCGAGAACGGAGATATACCGGATGCGGCGAAGTATTGGGCGTCGCAGGATGGGAATGCGCGGGTGGCTTCGACTTGTTATATCCGGGTGTTATGGTCCGAGATGGAACCGCGCGAAGGTGTGTATGCGTGGGACAGCGATCCGAATTTCAAGGCGCTCATCCGGGGAGCGTTGGAGCGGCATTTGCGACTGGCGCTTCGAGTGTATGTGACGAGCCGGGATGTACCGCGGCAGGCGACGCCGGAGTGGGTGTTTACGGATGGGGTGCGAGTGGCGACGATTGATAATGGAGGTAAGTCGCCGGATGTGCGCGACCCGATATTCCAAAGAAAATATGGTGCGTTCATCCAGGCGCTGGGAAGGGAGTTTGACAATCCGGCGAGGGTGAATTGGGTGGATGCGTCGAATCTGGGTTGGTGGGGAGAGATGCATCATCTTGATTACCTAAGTGACAAGGCTGGGCGCGACGGCGTGCTGCGATGGCTTGCGGGGACTTACTTCAGGGCTTTTACTCATGTACCTATCGCGATATCTTTTCCCAATCCGACGTGGACTGACGCGGAGATGGATACTTATTGCTTTAGCATGGGTAACTTTGTAATTCGGCGCGACGGCGTGGCGGGCGGTTACGGCGATGTCAATGAGCGGCAGGAACAGGCGATTCGCGCGCGCTGGCCAGTGATGCCGTTTATTGCCGAAGGCTACCATCCGGAGGCGACCGCGGCGGAGAAGCATGCGACGCTCGAGCAGGCGCTGGAGATGCATGCGAACTTTCTCGATTTGCGGCAGCCGGCTAGCGCGGATGATTGGACGAAGCATCACTCCGATTGGGTGAAGGAATTTAATCTCAAGGGCGGTTATCGATTTGTGATCGACTCCATCAATTATCCGCGAAACAACCCTAATGACAGAGGGGTCTGTATCGAAGCCAGAGTCCGCAATGTCGGCGTGGGTGTGTTCCCGAATAATTTGAAATGCTGGCATTGGAGATACAAGCTGGCCTTCGCACTTATGTCGCATTCGAGCGATAAACCTGAGTCGGTCCTCGTGGACTCCGATCTCAAGGACGATCCATGGAACTGGAGATTTGGGCAGCCGTGCGATGCGACGGTGTGCCGGCAATTCGTCCCGGTTACGCCGGGGAGTTATGATCTTTGTGTCGCTGTGGTGGATACTGCGGACGGAAACAAACCGGCTATCCAACTCGCCATCACGGCGCCGCGCACGTCTACCGGCTGGTATCGCTGGGGCCGAATTACTATTCTGCCAAAATGACCACGCCGGCGGCGCATTCCATTGGCACGCCTCCGGCGGATTTCACGCTGGATGAGTCGCTGATCAGGCGGTTGTTGCGCGAGCAGCATCCGGATTTGGCGAATTTGCCGCTGAGGGCGGTTGATGTGGGTTGGGACAATGCGATGTACCGGCTGGGTGATGAACTGGCGGTGCGATTGCCGCGGCGGGCGGTGGCCGCGCCGCTTATCATCAACGAGCAAACGTGGCTGCCGAAATTGGCCGGCAATCTGACGCTGCCGGTGCCGGTTCCGCTGCGGATCGGGATGCCGGGTTGCGATTATCCATGCCGATGGAGTGTAGTTCGGTGGTTGCTGGGAGTGTCTGCCGATAAGGAAGAGCCTTTGGCTTCGCAGGCAGGAGTATTTGGTGCGTTTCTCCGGTCGCTGCACGTGCCTGCGCCGGATGATGCGCCGATCAATCCTTACCGCGCGGTGCCGCTTTGCGAACGGGTGGCTTTGTTCGAGGCGAAGAGGCAAAGATTGACGGAGGAGATTCGGGCGATCGCCGCTGAGATTGCGGAGATTTGGAATGCGGCGGTGGGCGCGCCGGTGAATGTCGCGCCGACGTGGCTGCATGGGGATTTGCATCCGCGCAATGTGCTGGTTGAGCGAGGTATTATTACGGGCGTCATCGATTGGGGCGATATGACGGCGGGGGATTGCGCGGTCGATCTTGCGTCGATCTGGATGCTATTCGCGGAGCCAGAAGCGAGGCGAGAGGCGCTGGCGGCGTATGGGGCGATCTCGGATGCGACGGAGCGTCGCGCAGCGGGCTGGGCTGCGTTGTTTGGGCTGGCTTTACTAGATACCGGGCTGGTCGATCATCCGGGGCATGCCATTATCGGGAGGCGGACGCTGAGTCGCCTCGCCGAGGCGAGGCGGCACGGAGATATATAGTCGGGTCTTGTAGGGATTGGGGGTGTTCCGACCGTGGTGAGGGCGGCATGCTTGCACAAGTATTCTCAGCGGCGGTGATCGGGGTGGATGCGTATGAGGTGGAGATCGAGGTCAATACGGCCAACTCGATCAAGACGGTGGTCGTGGTGGTGGGATTGCCGGATGTGGCGGTGAAGGAAAGCCGGGACCGGGTGACGACGGCGGTGGTGGACGGGCTGAATGTGTATGGGGTAAAGAATCATTGACCTGGATCGGCGCCGAGTCTTCTCGACCGTCGCCAAGTCGCCTTCTCCTTCAGTTTACCACACGATCACCGATGCCGGCGAACTGAGCGGCACCGCCAATCCAGCGCCCGGCGAGCCAGGCCTCGGCCATCACTGTGTGCTCTTCACGGAAAAGTTCAGTGTCGTGAACGGCGCATTCGTGTAAGTTATGTCGTCGATGTTTAACCCGCCGCCCCGCCACAGCCCGCCGCGTGCGAGGCATCCCGGCGCGTTCCTCATCGCCATGACCGGCTACGCCAGCTCCGAAGACCGAATGGCCGCCCTTCAGGCCGACTTTGACGAAAACCTCGTTGAAGACGTGGACCTCGATACTCTGCGCGAGTGGCTGGGGTACCGGATTTGAACCTCGATCAAAAATTCCGCTCCCCGCGTTCGCCACCATTCTTGTCGCCGCATGCCAGCGCTCAAAACCAAAACCACCGCCACTGATGCGCTCATCGGAATTTGGGCGATCGCGCTGACGGCGTTCATTGTCGCCACGCTTTATTTAGCCCGCGAGCTGCTCATTCCGCTGGCGCTGTCGGCACTCCTCACCTTTCTGCTCTCGCCGCTGGTCACACGCATCGAGCGCTGGATCGGCCGCATCGCGGCGGTGCTGCTGGTGGTGATGCTGATCTTCACCGGCTTCGGTGCGGCCGGCTGGATGCTCACCCGGCAGTTGGTCGATCTAGCGACGAAACTGCCCGAATATAAGGGCAATATTGTGACTAAAATGCACGCCTTCGAGTTGCCCAAAGGCGGCGCGTTCACGAGGCTGTCGCAGACGGTGGAGGAGTTGAAACAGGAACTGCCAGGCGGAACAGCGACTGCCGGACCCACCATTACCCAGATGCCCGGCCAACCAGGGACCGTCGTCGAATCGACGGCACAATCTCCCTCACCCGCGTTACCGGTGCAAGTGGTCGAGACATCCAAAGGCAATCCAATCGAACTGGTGAAGCTCATTGTCGCGCCGTTGCTCGGGCCTTTCGGCATGGCCGCGCTGGTGCTGGTGCTGGTCATCTGCATGCTTTTTCAGCGCGAGGATTTACGCAACCGGCTCATCCGGCTCATCGGCCAGGGCCGGATCAGCGCCACGACGCGTGCGATGGACGATGCGGGCCGCCGCGTATCCCGCTACCTGCTCATGCAACTGCTCGTCAACGTGACCTACGGCACGGTCATCGCCATTGGTCTCTATTTCATCGGCGTGCCCAATGCGCTGCTCTGGGGTGCATTCGGCACGGTCCTTCGCTTCATTCCTTATATTGGCCCGTGGGTCGCCACAGTTCTCCCCACACTCCTCGCTTTGGCCGTCTCGCCGCATTGGACGATGCCCGTTCTGACTCTCTCGCTTTTTATCGGCCTCGAACTGCTCCTCAACAACGTAATGGAGCCGCTCCTCTACGGCGCGCACACGGGCGTTTCATCGATTGCATTGATCGTGGCGGCGGTCTTTTGGACCTGGCTCTGGGGACCTCTCGGTCTGGTGCTCGCGACGCCGCTCACCGTCTGCCTCGTAGTCATGGGGCGTCATGTCCCGCGCCTTTCGTTCCTCAGCGTCGTGCTCAGCGATGAAGACGCGCTCACGCCCGCCGAGGATTGCTATCACCGCTTGCTCACGCCCGGCGAGCGCGACGAATTGGAGCTGGTCGAGTCCTATTTAAAAGCGAACTCGCTGACCGGGCTTTACGACTCGGTATTCATCCCAGTGCTCACCGCCGCGGAGACGGACGCGCGCGCCGAACTGCTCGACATGGGACAACTCAGCAACCTCGAGCAAAGCATGCGCGACATCATCGAAGACCTCGGCACGCGCCCGGCGGTACCGTCAAAGGCGGCTGTGGAAAAGGCCGATTCCGCCGCCAACGAGGAGGCCTTAACGCCACCGTCTCTGGCGCCAGACTGCCGCGTTTTCTGCCTGCCAGCGCGCGCGGATCGCGATGAACTTGCCGGCGCGATGCTCGTCCAATTGGCGCGCCAGCAAGGCTTCGGAGCGCAAAATGCGCCGGCCAAATTGGTCGCCGGTGAATTGCTCGCGTTGGCCGAAACAGCAGACGTGGACGTCATCTGCATTTCGGTTGTAGCTCCTTCCACCGTGATTCACGCCCGGTATCTCTGCCTAAAACTGCGCGCGCTTTTACCCAGACTAAAGATCGTGATCGGCCTCTGGGGCGCGACCGAAGATGTGACGGAAGCGACCAAGCGCCTGCGCGATTCGGGTGCCGATGAGGTGGTGACCACGCTGGCCGAGGCGCTCATTCAACTGGCCCGGCTCGCGCCGCCCTTGGTCGAAGAAATGACGGCCGCGCCAATTCCCGCGGACGAAGAGGAGCGTCTCGCCGCCCTCGCCGCCCTCAACCTGCTCGACACCGAAGCCGAGCCGGTCTTCGATCGGATCACGGCGAAACTTGCGCGCGTTTTTGAGGTTCCGATCGCCCTCATTTCGCTCATCGATCGCGACCGTCAATTTTTCAAATCGCAGACTGGCCTGCCCGCGGAACTCGCCAAAGCGCGGCAGACGGCGCGCAACATTTCCGTCTGCGGGCATGTCGTTGCGAAGAACCAGGTGATGGTCATCGAAGACCTTGCGCGCGACCGGCGTTTCGCGGACAATCCGCTGCTCAGGGAACACGGCATTCGCTTCTACGCCGGCGTACCGCTGCTGGCGCCGAATGGGCAGCCCATCGGCTCACTCTGTTTGATGGACATGAAACCGCGCCAGCTCACCGAGCGCGAGAAACGCCTGCTCCAGGAATACGCGAACGAGGTCATGGAAGAGATCGCCAAACGTGCGTTGCAAATGCCTGTAGATGCCGCTTCTGCGGCGGGCGCGAACGCATAGACGGCGTCATTCCGTGGGCGGAAGCTCGGGGGCACGATCAGAACTCGATAGCGCGAACTTTCAATATCTCTGCCGGGCCGCAGTTTCAAATGACCGCTGGCCTTGGGATTGGCGGAATGTATCCAATTTCCAGCCTCCGGGCCAGTGATGTCCCTGCCGTAATGGCGACCGGGCGTTTCCGTTCTTGTAGCGGCGGGCGGTTTCCGGCCAACCTGCGGGCGGCATGCTTGCACAAGTATTCTCAGCGGCGGTGATCGGGGTGGATGCGTATGAGGTGGAGATCGAGGTCAATACGGCGAACTCGATCAAGACGGTGGTGGTGGTAGTGGGTTTGCCGGACGTGGCGGTGAAGGAGAGCCGGGACCGGGTGACGACGGCGGTGGCGAACAGCGGTTACTTTTGGCCGCAAGGCCGTACGACGGTGAACCTGGCGCCGGCGGATGTGAAGAAGGAGGGACCGAGCTTTGACCTGCCGATCGCGGTGGGGATGATCGCGGCGGCGCAGGAGAAGGAGCTGCAGGATATGCGGGATTATTGCATGGTGGGCGAGCTGGCGCTGAATGGGGCGGTGCGTCCGGTGAAGGGGGTGCTGCCGGTGGCGATCGCGGCGCGGCGCGCGGGCAAGAAGGCGCTGATCGTGCCGGAGGCGAATGCGCGCGAGGCGGCGGTGGTGGATGGGCTGAATGTGTATGGGGTGAAGAATTTGCGGGAGACGTTTGAGTTTCTGACCTGGGAGCGTCCGCTCGCGCCGGTGCGGGAGAATCTGACGGCGCTCTTCGAGGCGCACCGGCGGTATGAATTTGATTTTGCGGATGTGAAGGGGCAGCAGCATGCGAAGCGGGCGATGGAGGTGGCGGTGGCAGGCGGACATAACCTGCTGATGATCGGGCCGCCGGGATCGGGGAAGTCGATGCTCTCCAAGCGGATCGCGACGATCATGCCGCCGATGACGCTGGAGGAGGCGATTGATATTACGAAGATTCACTCCATCTGCGGGCTGCTGGATGGGAAGAATTCGTTTGTGGCGACGCGTCCGTTTCGCTCGCCGCATCATACCATCTCCGATGCGGGCCTGCTGGGCGGGACGGCGAATCCGACGCCGGGAGAAGTAAGTCTGGCGCATCACGGGGTGTTGTTCCTGGATGAGTTGCCGGAGTTCAAACGCTCGACGCTGGAGGTGATGCGGCAGCCGCTGGAGGAGGGGAAGGTGACTATCTCGCGCGCGGCGGGGAGCATGACGTTTCCTTCGGAATTCATGCTGGTGGCGGCGATGAATCCGTGAGGGTGTGTTGCCTATTTGTCATTTCTCTGAAAGTCGGTAAGTAACAGAGACTTATGTCAATTTCGTCGGTGCCAACAGTGATGCGTTTGGCGAGAGTCTCGACGATGCGGCGGCGCTCGTCGGTGGTCATTGAAGGCCAGGAGGCGTGAAGGTCACGGGCTTCCTCCATGATGTATTCGCTTGAGAGACCGTCAATTTTGAGGAGGGAGAGGTTGGCCTCGGCCTCGGGGATTTCGGCTTCGATCTGTTTCTTCCGTTGGTCGAGCGGCTGGTAGCGCTCATTGAATTGATCCGGGGAAAGTTTGTCCTCGATGTAGAGCCGATAGACTTTGTCGGCTTCGGATTTCACCCGTTCAAGCTCGCGGCCAAGTGTGGCGACGAGACTCTCTTTTTCGCCAATGGTAGCATGGGCTTTTTCGAGGTATTCTGCAACCCGTTCGGGGGAGAGGAGGTAGCCCTTCAATTCGTCGAGGAAGATGGCCTCAAGATCAACGACGGGAATCTTGTTGTGGCATTTGGCGCAGACATATTTTGGAGTGCTCGTCGGCACGTACATTTTCTGGCCGCAGGCGCAAAAGACGATGCCGGCAAAAAGATGCACGGGTCGCTTGCCGAGTCTCGGGCGGGTGCCCTTGGCTCCCTCTAGGATGGAGTTGCACTGGTCCCAAAGCTCGGGAGAGACGATGGCTGGAACCTCATGAAGAATCCATTCATGCTCGGGTTTGAATGCCCACGCCTTTCCCCCCAAATTATTTTTTGTGTAGTTCGTCCGATGCACGCCCTTGGCGGTCGGGTCTTGGATCAGCCGGCCAACTGTTGTGTCGCTGAACTTTCCGCCGTTCCTGGTGCGGAAGCCACGCTCGTTCAAGATCCGGGCCACGGCTTTCTTGCGCCGATGTTCGGCAAAAAGCTCGTACATCAGTTTGCGAACCGGCGCCTCGTCCGGGTGCGGTTCGAGATTTTTGTCTTTCCACACGTACCCGAAAGGGGCTTGGCCGCCGAGCGGCTTGTGAAGTTTTGCCCGAATTGAAACAGAAGCTCGAACGCGGTCGGTGATCTCTTCACGTTCCCAAGCCGCCATAATCGAAACCATGTTGAAAAAGAGCCGGCCCGACGGAGTGCCAGTATCTAAATTTTCCTGGAGGGAAATTAGGTCGGCGTTGTGGTCACGGAAGATGTCGGAAAAATCCATCAGTTCGCGAGCGTTTCGACTGAGCCGCGCCAGTTTTGAAAAAATCAGGGCGGTGATGTGGCCGCTTCGAACATCCGCAAGCATTCGTTTTGCTTCCGAGTGTTCAATGACAGATTTACCGGAGACGCCGGCGAGGTCATACACCTCCTTTACCTCCCATCCTTTAGCTGCGGCGTAGTGGCGTGCGCGCGCTTCATGATGGGCCGGGCTGTCGCCCTGGGCTTGATCTTCGGTTGACACGCGAATCCAGATGCCGACCTGTTTTCCGTGCTCCGGCGACTTCTCGGGGAATTTCATCGCTTGCATAGCAGTATTATTTGTGACACGAGAAAGATTGAAAGACAAGAATATTTGTGTCACAAGAATTTAAACCGGGGCGAGGGCGCCCAAAAGTCCCGGAGGCGGAAGCGCGGGGGATTTTCATTTCAACGCGGCTCTCTCCTGAGGAGAGCAAAGCGATCAGCGCAGCGATAAAGCGGAGCGGCAAAACGAAATCTGACTGGATTCGCGACGCATTGATTGAGGCCGCCCGGTAAATTTGAGAATCGGCCCTGATGGAAAGACGCGGTTCTTCAACACTCTTGATTCAGCAAGATATGGGCTTCAAAGTGCTGTCCATGCCCACCCATCAGATTTTAACGCTTGAAGACGCGGAAATGCTTCTTCGTGGACACGTTGGTCTGATTTGCGGCCCTGGCCTGAGTAAACCCGAAGCTTCATTTTCAGTCTTGGCGACAATGATCGCGAGGGCGTTCAAAGGAATCGAAAATGGCGATTATTTTCGGAACGGACAGGATGCACTTCGTCAAGGCGCTAAAGCGGAAGACGTGAAGGCCCTGATTCGCAAATCGGTTTCTGAGGCCCATCCCTCCGAGGACCTCAAGCGAGTAGCCAGTGTAAAATGGTCGGCAGTGGTATCGTTATCTTTAGACTCGGCCTTTGAGGCACAACTCCGCCGCGCCGTGGAAACCAGAGCTTCTGGAGTTACACTCACCGAAGTCACTACATTTCCGCAGGTTCTGCCCCAGAAAACAATTCCTGCATTCAAACTTCTTGGGACATTAGACTCGGATAACTTTGCATTTTCTGAAACAACCTATGCTTTGCGCAGAGGAACCTGGCGACACGCGCTACGGGATTTCGCAGATCGGGTAAAAGACGGACCAGTATTCTGTCTTGGGTTGAAGGATTGCCTTTCGATGATCTATGATGTGATTGCGGAGCTTGTGGCTGAATCTAGGACCGTCCTAACGCCACTGATTTTTCTCGCAGAGGAATTTGACGCTTCTTCCAGAACGGCCCTTGACGAGGTAACTGGCCATCGAACGAAGATCGCCTTTGTCGATGCGTCGCTCGCCAATTTGATCACTCGTTTGAAGGACTTTGAAAAAGTAGGCTCAACTCCGCCGCTGGTATTTCAGCGGCCCGTTGCAGCACTTGATCGACTTGCGCCGTTCGGAGATTTGATTGCGATAGTAAATGCTCAAATTACATCGCCGATTGCAAAGGAAGAAACGGCCCAGTTGCTCGATCTCCTGTTTTCGCCTGATATAGCCCGGTGGGATTCATTTCATCACAACCTCGATTTTCGTAGATCGGTTAGCATGCGGATATTAGACCTGATTAGCAGGCCGGTGCGCCAAGCTTCAACAGCGCCGGCATTCTTAATCCTCGGCGGGGCGGCATCCGGTAAAACAACCATTGCAAAAAGAGTCGCGTATGATTTGGTCAATAAAGGTCATTTTGTAATGTGGTTCCGACGTGCCTTCTATCCAAATATTCAGTCGATACTTTCAGAATTCTTTCGGGTATTAGCCGAGGTAACGGATAAAACAAAACGTCTTTTCTTTTTTATAGATGATCCAGTGGGCCACGGATCAACAACGGTTCGAACGATATCGGCGATTGCGAATGCGAAGGGGGTCAAATGCACTTTCGTCCTTATTGTTAGAACATCAGACTGGCATACCCATGACCACACAGAGGTCATGGGAGACCTCGATCTGCTTCAAGAGTTTCAGATAGACAATAACTTTGATGATCAAGAGTTACAGGCCCTCCCGAATTATCTTGTCAGTCTCAATATTTTTCCGACAAAGGATGCGGCGCGTGCAGAAATTGAACGAGCGCCGAGTCGCTCGGCAAGCGACACTTTAGGCCTTCTATATTGGTTGTTACCTAAGACCCGTCAAAGTATTGAATCGAGTATTCAGCAAGAATATGTCAGACTTGGTGAAACCGCCGGTCTATCGCGGGTCATTATTGGTGCGTACCAGAAAACAACAGACTTTTTACGCAGAGCTTACGGACTGGTGGCGGTTTCGGACCATTACCACGTGCCTGTTCCGATAGAAGTCTTGGTGTCAGCGATAGAGATACCGTATCGAGATTGGTTGAGCGCCGTGGAGGGGCAGGATGTGGCATGGGGACTATTTTACCGGGAACCGTCGCCCAATGAGGACACCGAAGTGTATCGCCCCCGAAATTCTATTGTGACGCGTATCTTGGTTGAAACCATAAATGGGGGAAAACTCGGCCACGGGGGTGAAGTTCAATATTTACGAGACCTTCTCACTGCATGCTCTGGCACAAGTCCAATTTATCGACAGTTCTGTATCGACATTTTGGTGCCTCGATCAAAGCTCTCGGACTTGGAATATCAGGACGGCTTGCAACTCTATGACGCCGCTATAGATGCGCTTCCTCTTCCAGATCGCACATTGAAGCATCAAAAGGGACTGTGGATTAAAGACAAGGGGAACGATCCGTTGCTTGCGAAAACGGTTTTAGAGGACGCCCTAATTACAAATGTTTATCCTTACACCAGTAGAGGCGAGGCAGACGAACACATACACACGTCAATTGCAGCGAGTATTGTAGATGCAGTTGACCTTGGAAAGATTCCATTAAGCGACGCTGTGCAACAAGTGTTGCGGCACGTAGACCAAGCGAGGTCGGACTCATTCTTTAATACGAGAGCCGTTCACGTTCAAGCAAGATTAGTGCTTCGTTTACTTTCAAAATTTGAAGACAGCGACACCGCTGACATTTATGCTCTTGTGAATCAGGCGCTTGGGGCTGTTGATTCCACCTTATTGATGCTGCGGGATTCTGGCAAGTCCAAGCAGCCGGCTCATCGCGATATTGAGTTCTTGGAAACGGTAACAAGCAAAATCTTCGAGAAGATTATTCCCCTTGATGAGTTGAGAGAGAGCGCAGAAGAACTTTTTAGAAAATTCAATCGTCAAGATGGATTTGTGATCGCGGCTCGGAAGCTATATCAGATGGCGCGAGATAAGAATAGTGGCACGGCGTTTAACGAGGCATTTTCATATTGTCAGGAGAAAATGACGGCGATACAGGAAAAAGGGCAAACTCCGTCCTCTGATCTCTGTGCGATTGCGGTGTGCATCTACTATCAATGGTATGTTGTTCGCTACGAGTCGAACAAGAATGTGGTTCGTCAAATTGATTGGAGTCTTCTGTGCGATTTGGCCAGGACAGTGCTCCGGTCTGAGAGATATAAAGGCGATCCATTTTATCGCTTTACCGCCGCACTAGCTCTAGCTCAAACGGTAGCTCTAGCTGGAACGGGGAATTGGGGTGATGTGGATGCGCTGTTTGCGGAGAATCGCAAAGCAGGCGTCCCGAATGATCAACTTTTTAAAACTAGAGCTTATCTTCTGGATGAGGAGGGTATACGAATGCATGTTCAGGGCATTATTCGCGGCAGTGAAATAAAGCGATATTTATGGGTCGAGAAGCTGCGAAAGGACTTCTTTCTCAGTCGAGACGAACGTTGGCCGAACGCCGATGAGATCGCCCACGCGTATATAGGATTTTCGTTTGCGGGTCCGGTTGCACTCAATCAGATTTAGCGCCTCAGCTTTCGCTGATGGTAAGCGATGGGGGAGCTAAGGGGGGAATGGAGAGATTAGCGACGAAATCAGTGAATGGAGAATGGACTCCGTTGAGATTTAGGGTGAGGTGCTCAAGGAGGCATGATAGGAAAACGGATGTTGCTGTCTTTGCACCGGAATACCCACGAACCTTCGCGACGTTATGAGTGGCATTCCTTTCGTAGTCGAATATAAATGAGAGCATCGAAGAGTCGCCCATAAAATTTGGTCCGCTGATATGTGGTCGATCATCGTCAAGAATCGGAGGTAAGGCCGGATTGTTTAAGACACAGCGTTTGATGTTCTCATAGACCAGCATAGGATTTTCGAGCCACTTATCATCAACTCGAAAAAAGAAGCCTCCGCACCAGATTGATTCTTGGTTTATCGCGGCATCCCGGGCAACGCGGCGGACAGATTGGAGACCGTCAATGGTGTCTTTGAGACTGCTCGCAGTCATCGTAGCCTTAACCGAAATCGCCGCAAGTATGGTATGAGCGAAGGCGATTACGAGACCTCCTTGATTGAAAAGAGGAGCCTCCTTCGTGGTATCAACCACCAAAATATCCTGTTCGAAGCTGCGTATTTCTAAGTCATTGGGCGAAATGACAAAGCCAGTGCTTACGAGAACTGACGATGGACAATGTCGGCGCACTAATTCGGCAAGAAGGAGTTCGTGATGCCTTCCATCGTGTCCCCAATGCGCACTTCCGATCAATTGGCGTACGCGCAGGGCCTGGGAATCGAGTTCCGCCGAGAGTGAATTAAAGTAGGCAATGGCTGAAGGTTTCATTACATGGGTGAACGCTACAGAGAGCTTTGGAAGTTGTCGCGCATTATTGGCAGGTGATTCTGGCTCAGTTTATCCAGGCGATGTACTGCGACGCATTTTTTCTGCCAGCATTTTTATCGCGGCCTCCTCCCGTGCCTTCGCGTCTTCCGGGGAAAGTTCAAGGTAGTGCCGGCGTACTTTGTACCCGCGCCGCCGCTCCTCGGTGGGTGGGGTAGTCTGGGGTGATGCCGGCGCTTCGACGATTATGTTTTGCAGAGACGTGATGAAATCTTCCGGTGAATAGAAGTTGATCTTCGACGCCTCATCCGGTGGAAGACATCCCTTCACCGCTTCTGAAAGTCGGGCCAGTCGATCCGGTCTCGGACAAATAACGGCAATGCGAACAAAACCCGCTTTCAAGCATTTGGTAACGTTGCCCACTTCATAGTCGATTGTGGATGTGACATTTATCTCACAGGCAACGGAGTGTCCTGACTTTTCCAAAACCAAATCAATGCTACCCTGGCCGTCGAGCACGGGTTTTTCGACCGTGGCTCGGAAGCCGAGTCCTTCCGCCACTGCTTTTAACCTCTGCTGTATAGCTTGATGCTGCACACCTCCGCGTCCCATGTCCGGCGTTGTCGGAGGAGCTTGCGCTTCAACCTTAGTCGGTGGTTCAATCTCCGGTGGTTTGATCGCTTCTGGTGCTGGCTCTGGTGTGGTCGGCTTTGGCTTTGCTTGCGGTGGGACAACGGCGGCAACATCCCGCGCTTTCTCCCGTGGCTCCGTCGTCAAACTTTCCCGGAGCATTTCTTCGATCTCTTTGCGGGCCGTAGCGAATTGCTCACGCGACGCCGAGGTGACACGCTCACGCGTTTGTGATTCTGTTGCTGCCTCCGATTCCTTGGGAAGCGTCACTGAAAGATTGAAATCAAAATCGCTTCGCTCGATCCGGCAAAGTGCTTCACCCGTGCCCAGGCTTTGGATGTTGTCGGCTTCAAATGTGGAGAATCCTTCAGCGAGTTTGCGGGCATCGGCATCGCCAACACGGAAAACGATTCTGGTGTACGGATTCGAGAGCACTGCACTGGCAACTTCCGGATCGCGGTCCAACTGTCTCAACTCCTGATGAGCGAGCACGAGGCCGACTCGATACTTCCTGGCGCCGGAAAGAATGTCGGCCATGGAGGGCGTAATGAAATGATGGAACTCATCAAGGTAGAGCGAAAAGAATCGTCGCTCGCTTTCGCTCATTCGCTGGCGGGACATTGCCGCCTGTTGGAATTTCGCGACAAGCAGGGAGCCGAGGAGGTACGCGTTCTCGCGGCCGATCTGTCCCTGAGGCAATTTGGCCAAAAGGATTTTGCCTCCGTCCATAAGCTCTCCAAAATCCAAACGATTAACCCGCTGCGAAACCATGTATCGAATCGGCTTCGGACTGAGGAAAGTGTCGAGCCTCGTCATAACCGGGCCGATGGATTTGTTGCCGGTCAGTTGCGAGAAAGCCTTCTGCCAGTAGTAGACGACCTCCGGGTCCTGAACGGTTTTGAGAAACTCATTTCTATACGAAGCGTCAAGAAGGAAGCGACGAAGATCCGCGAGAGTGCCGCCGCGCTCGCTTTCGAGAAATGCCAGGATCGCATTACGCAACACGGAGCTCATCTGGTCGCCCCATGATGTCGAGAGCCTTTCGAATACTGAAACCAAGTCGGAGGCCAGAAGAGTTTTTTCGAGATCGGAGTGAGCCGACAGAATATTGAATCCGATGGAATACTCTTCATCCGATGGATCAAGCAGAAGAACATCGCGAGTGCGTGCCTCGGGGATGATTCCAAGAATCCGCTCGATCAAATCACCGTGCGGGTCGAGCACTGCAATACCCTGGCCGCTCTCGATATCCTGACGGATGAGATTGAAAAGCAGCGTCGATTTTCCCGTGCCCGACGCCCCTATGCAATGAATGTGCCGCGACCGCTGATCCGCTGAGAGTCGCACTTGAACTGATTTTCCCCCGTGCCAGTTTTCTCCCAAGATCAAACCGTTCTCGCTCTGCACTATCTTTGGTGCCGCTTTGGTGCGCTTCGTCTGACGCGCGAGTTTGGGTGTGGCCACCGCTGCGGTGGGCAGGTGAACGAAGGCGAGCAACTCCTCGCTGTTGAGAAGCATTCCCGCTCTTCGGGACTGACGGAGCCACACGTCCTCTTCGTGAAAGGGGAGCGGATATTCGTCGTTTTTGAGAGGAATCAATTCGTTGCTATTGCCCCCAATTACGGCGCTCAGGGCTCCGGCCATGTCGCGGATGATCTGCCATGCGCGCTCGAAATCGTTGCCCTTGGCTGCGAGGCGAACGACTGCGGCAAAGAGCGGACGTGAGAGTTTCTCCTTTGTGGCCGGGAGCATGTCCGGACGATTGATGAAGAAGGAATCGCCTTCGTTGTCGGTCACTGCCCTGAGCATGCTCTCCCCCCACGGCGCGCGGACGGGTTCAAAAATCACCTGGAGCAATCCAACCTCGCACTGATCCAATTCCGAGATTGCTCCGGTTAAGCCGACAAATTCGTCGAGCTTTCCAATGGAGAGCGGGATCAGGAATTCGTTCGACAGGCCGAATTCAACGATGGCTGTTTCGTCGCCCTCCGTCCAGACGCTGGCAAGTTTGTCCTGGCAGTCCGTGACAATCGCCTCTGGAAAGAATGCTGCGATTTGGCGACGAATGAGAAGTGAGTCGGACGGATGCGCCACGAAGAGCGGAGTGATGGCTTCGTGCGTGCCGACTAGCTCGAATGAAATTGGATACCGGCAAGCGGATAGGCTCAAAATAAACTGCTCGAAAACTTCGCGAGGAATCGTCTGGTTCTGCGGCAGGGAGATACTGATCTCCTGCAATTCAACGGGCAGAAACCAATTCGGCTCGGGTTCCTTCTCTTCTGGAATCTCTTTCGCCGGGTTGACGGGCTGTGGGGCGATCTTCTCTCGAAGCCTGTCCACGAAGGAACTGAGAGCAGTCGGTTTGCGCCCGTCGTCAATCGGCGTCGATGGAGAGGAAATGAAGTGGCCCTCGAACGGGCGGAAGGGAGGCTCAGGCGAAACCGGCTCGGGGAATACTTGCCAGCCGCGCCCCCGAAGCTCCCAAGCATAAAATTGCTCGGTGAATTTTTCCTCGCGCCAGTGGGGAGAGAGCGGTGGCATTTGAAGGGGTGTTTCCAATTAACGGCGATAGATTCGGTCGAGCACCGGCTTGGCCACGGTCTTCGGTATGAGTGTCATTCCCTTCTCTCCAAACATGCCATTGAGCGATTCGGCAACGGCCTGCTGGACTGCCTGTAAATACATGTGCGCGGTGTCAATTCGGTAGTAGGTCAGAGGCCGGAGAAGTATTTCATAGAGAGCACCGAAGAGAGGCATTTTCATGAAAACGCGGTCGAGGTCGGCGAGGCCGCGGGCGATGACAGCGCGAAGAGCGAAGATCAAAAGCGAGAGCCCGAGTACCAAAACGATTTCACCCCAGATCAGACCAAACATGGCGACGAGCATACCGAGCAGAATGGCTATCGCCACAAAAACCAGAAAGATGCCGAGAGGGTCGATGACGAGCGGAATGATTGACGATCTGAAGGATACGAAGAATCCTGTGCCGAAAGGGGCGGCACAAATTTCGAAGACGAGCCGCTCTCTGGCGAAGCGCAGGTATTCGCGCTTTGCGGAAATCGCCCCGCCCTCGTGCCAGAACGCCCGACTGGTTTCCAGTCCCGGTATTTCTCGGGCCTTCACTGCGGCTTCGACCTGCTCGTAAACTTCCTTGGAAGAGACGCTCAGGTTTTCGATAAGCTGGCAGGAGTAATCGAGAACCTCCGTTCCCGATTTCTTGGTCCAGTCGCCGATGAGAAAAAAGACGAGGCCAAGGGCCAAGCCTGCGGCGATGGCCTCGGCCATCCGCAAATAAAGCTCTCCAGAAATCCGGCGGGTCAGAAATTGCGAATAGGCAAAGTTCCGCTCTTCGTTGTTCGCGGCTGCGACGGCATTGTCATACGCTTGGTCGAGGGACCATTGCATCAGGACCGCCCCCCGTATGTCGTTTCTCATTCCAGCCAGGCGGAGGGCGACGTTTTCAGCGGGAAGAGGAGCCGGCGTTGCTGGGGCTTCCGGCTCGGGAGTAGGGGTCGGAGCCGGCGGAGGGGGAATTTGGGCGACGGGCTGCGGAATGAGCGTTTTCAAGAGGTCGATTTCCGACATCGAAGCCTCAAGCTTCTTCTTATTCTCCGGATTCTCAGCCGATTCATCGAGGGTTCCCAGATAGTCCCTGACACGCTCAAGAGTCTCCTTTTGCGCCTCGCCATTGACAGACCATTGGAACAGAGTCGGGGCGTTCGGCGTCGGAAGAGGTGTCGATTCTTGGACGGGGGTCGAGGAAGGGGTGGGAGTGGCTTTCGGCGCCGCTTCGGTGCGGAGCGCATTGGCATGGGCAAGAAGCTGTCGCTCTATGTTTGAAATGAGGGTGTCAACCGTATCGGTGACATAGCCTTTCATGGCCGACCTGCCAGAATCGACGACCGCTAGGCTCTGTTGAAGTCCGGCGAAGTCGCCGGCGCTTTCGTAGGTCTGGCGAAACTGCGGCACGGCGTTTGCAGCGGCATACGGCTCTGGAAATTCGGTCTTTCGCCTTAGCCTGAGCACGATCTCCTTGGCTTGGTCGTATTCTCTGGTCAATTGGGAAAGCCCGTCGGAGAGAGATGCTGAGGGCCGGTAGCGGATGTTCTCAAGTGTGGGCGCGACCTGAGAGGCAAAATAGAATGCCAGTCCGAATCCGGCCAGGATGAAGATCACGCCGAAAGTTTTGGCGAAGCGGGTGAAGAGAGAGGAGGCGAAGCGGAGGATCATAAGCCGAGTGACTGCTCTCGAATCTTTTTTATTTTCTCGGGTATTTGAGGGTCTTGAAAAATGGAATATGCCGCTTCGTATTCGTGAATTGCGGCAGAACTTTTACCGAGGTCGGCGAAATTGCTGGCTTTGGTTAGGTGGTCTCGAAACGGCAGGACGGTTTGATCGATTACTACCTTCCATGCCGAAAGCTTGTTCCAAATCGAGGCGTATTCCGGGGGGACCACCTTCGGCTTATAGAAGAAGGCGGGCGTTAAAACGCTGTATGCTCTGTCTAGGTTCCCGGATTTGAGAAGACTTTCGAAGATAATCCACGATCTCAAAAGGGTGATTACGGCCGCATCGTTCGAAGCAGGGTCGAGGCCAATTGAAACGACGTGTTGGCCATGTGAAGCCTCATTCTGTCGGAGCGTTGCCAGGGTTTCGTACGCGTCGTTGATCTTCGTCGTGGAATCTCCTGGTACGGACGGCACATTTTTAAAATCGGTGACAGGGCCAAAAAACGGATCGGCTTTTTTTGCCAGGAGATCAGCAACAACGTCCTTAGCATCCTTCTGCCACGCTGCGATTTGCACTGTATCGTCAAAAGCGGCTGGTGGTGTCTCGCTCGCAACCGGCGGACTTGGAGAGGAAACTTGGCTGGAAAGGAGCGAGCCAAGTTCATCCGCGCGGCAGAGGGCGAGCCATGCTCGGGACGCAGTGGTCCAAGCCGGCTGCTGGAAGTCTACTGAGAGAGCATCCGCGTCGAGGTCGCGGTAAAGAATCCATGCCCGCTCAGCATCTCGAAGGAGTATTTGGTCCCCGGCGCCAAGCCCTGCCATGCACTTTTGATAGGAGGCGGTCAGCCGGTCCTCTTGGACTCGGAGCATCTCATTCGAATCATAGCGCGGAATGCCACTCTTCAGAAAGAACATCATCAGGTGCATCGTTCGGTTTTTCACCTCCAGCAGTTGGCGACGGTCATCCTCGTCCTCGGAAATCAGGCTCTCCTGACGGAGGGAATTGAGAAGCGCCTCGTTTTTGTTTGAGAAATCGATCCAGGCTCGCTCCGCCTTGCGAAGCGTCTCTTGCGAGGAATACGGATAACGGGCGAGCGCCCGTTGATATTCAGTATTGAGGCTGGCGTCAGCTTGATCAAAGGGGTCGGGCTGCTGAGCTTCGGAAAAATAAAGAGGCAGGACGATGAGTGCCATCGTCCAGGCTCCACGCCTAATGCCAATTCGCTGTCTCACAGGGGGTTAGGCCATTCAACACTGTCTACGAAACCTGTCGATTCTTTTTTGAAATTGGGTGCTCCAGATCCTTTTTCGAAAGCCGGCAGGTGCGTCGAAATCGCAACAGCCGGAACTATAAAGCTCTTGGCATCCGCTCAATTCACGTGATAGAATCATTCCGATGAAGGTGGGTAAAAATTGGCAGGGCATAGCCGAGCGTCTGGCCGAGTCTGGCTGGACGTGGCATCATTTTCGGGTCGTTGATCGCGCTGGCAGAAGGCGTCATGTGGCTCAAGCGTCGAACGCCGATGGCCAAAAACACATCGCAGTTGCTCCGTCCGTGCGTCCTGCGTTTGCGGCAATTGCTCAATCCATCAAAATCACGGAGACCCCAGGGTAATTTTCAGAGGTGCAAGTGCGATTGGATGGCCCGGCTCCGAGGAAATTCACAATTAAAATATGGAGCGGGCACGGTTTTCTCCGAATTTTCTGCAAATTCCGCAACCATTTTCATGCAAACCTAACCCGGGCGCACACACCTAACATTCACTCATAACTATGGATACGAAATACATCGTCGTGCTGACAACTTTCTCCAAGGCTGAAACCGGCGAGAAGATAATCAACAGTCTCCTGACTCAAAAGCTTGCCGCCTGCATTCAGTCTTTGCCGATAAAGAGCTCCTATACGTGGAAGGGGGAAGTCTGTCGTGACGACGAAACTCTCCTGCTGATCAAGACAAAAGCGGAGCATTATCCGCAGATCGAAAAACAAATCTTAGAGGTTCACGATTACGAAACACCGGAAATCATATCCATTCCCATGCAAAATGGCTCCCCGGGATACACAAAATGGATTGATGAAGTGACGTCATGACTGGCGCGGATTTGGCGATAAGCAGCGCCCTAACCGCGGGTGGAACCGTTGCGGGGTTTGTTCTTGCCATCGCTTACGACGCATTAAAGGAAGCGTGGAGATTTCGTCGGGAGCTAAAGGAAAATAATAACATCGACTTGTCTGGATTTGATTGGATAGCTGTCTGGCAGGCGTCGGTCAACGGTCAAGAAGTGATCAATTCGGAGCGAATTGCAATCAAACAAAAAGGCGGATTGGTCAAAATGTGGAACCAAGAAAAGTCAGCAGAGAACCCTATCGGTGGGTACAAATGGCAGGGGCAGCTTCAATTCTTCCATGGTCGCGATCTAATGGGGCACTATTTTGCGCAGCCTCAAGAACAAAATACGAATAAAGGGATCATGTTTTTCAATTACAACGCAGCCCGTAAGGAATTTATAGGACGATGGGTCGGTGCCTCATACGACGGGCCTCTGGCCAGCGGGTTTTGTGTAATTTCTAAGAGCAAAGAAAAGTCCAGGGCACTTATTGACACAATCTTGGCGAGCCATCCCGACAAAGTGCCAATTATTTTTCAAACCATTTAGCGCGATGACTTCATTCGCGCAAAGACACTCCGTTTGCGACCATTGCCTAAGGCCCACCATTGCGACTTTGAGTTTTGACGCGAGCGAGATTGTCGTCACTAAATCATGTTCAAATGATCCTCCCTGCATAGCCGGCCAGCAAACGTGCTCACTTATTAGTTCGGATGCGGACTACTATTTTAAAACCTGGATTTCAAGTCCGGGTACAATACCATCGCAAGGGTTGAGTGGATTGGTAATCGAGGTAACCGATGATTGCAACCTGCGGTGCCCGACGTGCATCGCTGGCTCTGAGCCCGGCGCCGGAAATACTAAAGATTTGAGTCTGATTCGACAGATGATACACTCTGCGGAATTATGCTCTCGAAAGCCGGATATGTTGATGATTAGCGGGGGAGAACCGACGATCCACCCTGCCATTGAAGAGATTCTAAAGCTGGCGTGTCAGTCTTCCATTGATCGCGTGATGCTTATTACAAATGGCAAGCGCATTGCCGAAGAGCCTGCGTTTGTTCAAGTGATAGCGGCATTACGCGATAAACTCGAAATCTATCTTCAATTCGACTCTCTTGACGCGGCGGTGTTGACAAATATAAGGGGAGAGGATTTGTCAGCAATTCGTGTGGGCGCCCTAAATCATTTAAGGGAATACGGGTTTTCTGTGACATTGGTAAGTGTTGTAAAAAAGGGATTGAACGATCATCTTTGCGGTGATGTGATTAGGTTTGCGCTTCAGTTTAATAATGTGCGCGGGGTAACTTTTCAGCCGATCAAGGCATCAGGACGAACGGACAGTTTAAATAATGGCACGCAAGGTGTGATTGACTTAGCGAGCGTAAGGAACTCCATTATCGGCAGCGATGTTGGGGTTTTGGAGGAGGACATTCTTCCGCACCCGTTAAATCCTGAGAACATCTGTATCGCGTACCTGAGGCGTAGCAGCAATTCTGTTGAGGCGATAACGAAGGAACTTTTGCACGGGGATAACGGGGAAAGTCCATTGGCAAAGAGTTTATATTTTTTGCCGAAACACAATACGCCAGAGTATTGTTACGATGATCTATTTCGGGTGAGTATCATTTCCTTTATGGACAAGTACACTTTTTTTCGCGAATTGCTGCCATATTCGACCATCGGATTCATTACTCCAGGAGGTCTTTCTATAGCACTCGATAGTTACTACATGAGAAATCGAGAGGAAATAGAGGACGACCATGAGAAAAAGTAAACACCTTCTCCTCTCGGGGAAGGTGTTTTGAATCAGTAATCCTCGGGGAGCAGAACGGTCGTAACCGATCTGTCCCACTCGGTGATTACGTAGAACTTCACTCCGGCCTCGGAGCGGTACACGGAAAGCAGGCGCTCTCCCCCAAGGAGGGCCTGCTCGTTTGCAAGCCGGTCTTCCTCGGAAAGATAGCCCCAATCTCCTATGGCGTGTCGGCGTAGTGCATTGCGGATGTTCTCTGGCGAAAGGGAACTGATGGCGTGAGGCGTTGCCACGAGCCGACCAAGCGAGAATTTTTCGCCGGTTTGACGTGGATCGATCTCGGAATTCACTCGAGTTCACCTCCTTCCGGGAAGGGGAGGAAGATTCTCATTTCGTCCGGAGACAAATTTTCTGGCTGCCGCCCCTCTCCCTCTGCCAGGACTGCCCTGACAAACGTCTGTTGTGCCAGGCGCCACACTGCTTCCGCCGCACCGCTTCGACCGGCCTCGTTGTTGTCGAAAAAGACGATCACACCCTCATCGCCGACCGTCTCGATAATCGTCTGCTCCTGGGTATCCGAAAGGGACGATCCCATGAGCGCAACGACTCTCTCGTAGCCCGCTTGGTGGAGAGCGAAGCAATCGAAGAATCCCTCGACAACCACAAGAGGAGCATCCTGCTCGGATAGGGCCGCTCGGTGGAGATTAAAAACCTCCAGCGATTTTTTGAAGCCCTTCGGCAGCTTGTATTTGCCCTGGCCTTTCTCTGGAGCGCCTGGAAGGCGTCCGGCGTAGCCGACAAGGTCTCCATCCCGGTTGTGAATCGGAATGGCGATGTGGCCGCGCAGAACTCCCTTGGCGCAGTGGCCAAGGCCGAATGTGGCGATGGTTTCCGCAGTGAGTCCGCGCTCTTTCAGATACGGATGAGCAGAGTCGAGTTTGGCGAGTTCGAAAGAGAGAGCCGGATTTTCTCCGGACTCTTCCTCTGATTCGGATTGCTCCTCCGGCAATACGCGTGTGCTCTGACGTGAAGGTTCCTCCTTCACTGCGAGCTCCTCGAATGCAGCGGTCCGGTTTCTTGGTGCTGGCGCCGGCTCTTTCATGAACCACTCCTGGATGAGCAGCGCGGCATCGCGGAACGAGACATCCTCCTTCTTCGCAACGAAGTCGATGATGTTGCCACCGCACTGGCACTGCCCGAAACAGTTCCAACAGTTTTTCGATACGCTGACGCGAAAGTGCGTCTTGTTCGTACCGCCATGAATCGGACACGCTCCGCTCAGGCGGTCGCCATTGGAACTTTTCGCAAGACTTTCCAATGCTCCATACCGCTCAAGAAGTTGAACGATGGAGACCTTTGATTTGATTAATTTGAAGTCCACCCAAGATGACTTGGTTTGGGCCATAAAGAACTACCTCCTTGAAGTTAAGGTTGTTGAGTGTGTCGCACGGAGTGTGCAACGGATCGCTACTATTATATCATGCCAAGTATTGTAAGTGGATTGCGTCTCAACTCCTCGGGTGTGGAAAATAAAAAAAGAGAAGCATGACGACCTTGCAAAACTTCGCTGCATGCATCATTCATTCGCTCCAGTCGATCCTTTGAGGGCGTTATAAAAAGCACCTGGAAGCCGGCGATTCCGAATCGATCTTTCAAGATTCCGCTCCTGCGGGTTTGTGAGTAAGCGAAAGCCTTCCGATAGATTGAAGAAAGGCGGAGAGTTTTCCGCCAGATGGGCATCGTGCCTCGGTCAGCCTCAAGAAAGAAATAGAAGCGCTGTAAATTACCGGCAAGGTTGCGTCGGTCGATTGCAAATGCTGCATCTGGTATGATGCCAACTTTTTCATTCACCTCGCCTGACTTCACCGTAACCCGCCACCGTAAATGTTTTGCTCCTTCATGCTCCGATACTGCATTGACGATTTCGCGCTCCGCGCTAAATGCGAGCCGCTGCTGTCGGCACGCCAATTCGACGGAAATGAGAGTGTCTGAAACAGACAACGCATGTCTGAGAAAAAGAGAAGAAATTGGGCGGTACTTTTTCCCCGAAACCGTTCTCCGCGATTGTGAATATACGATTTCGGCGAGCTCGCCGGCAAATCGAAGCGGTAGCTGGGCTCTCGGTCTGTCGAGGAATCCGGTGTGATAGAGACGCTGCAATCTGCGACTGATATTTTGCCTGCTTCCCGGCACAAGGGAGAGAATTTGGCGCGTAGTGAGAAAGCGAAAGCGCGAAACGACCGAAATGATCGCTTTGTCGCGCTCGGTCAGGCGAGTGGCGGGGAAATCCTCAACGCGGTGAAAACGTGGCCTCCGGGCTACGTTTTGCTGCATCCAATAATTATAGCATCAATTCTCCGTCCACCGATTCATCCACCGCGCGATTTTATTCTCCACCTTCGCCCTCTGTGAAGCATGGCGCTGGCGTGAGGCGTTGAGGATTCCGCTCTTTGCGCCGGTCGATACCAGCGGCGCGATTTCAGTTCTGGCCCGAAATGGTGCATCGAATCCGTCAATGATGCACGGCTTTACCAGGATTTGAGAGCGGGCAAGGTCAACGAATTGTTTTGAGACGAATGTTTGACCGTACTCGTTGGACATAATGTCGGCGTCGATTGCTCCAAGCTGAAAGGAAACAGTGGTGCCAACATTCCCAAGCACAGCATCGCGCAATTGCTGCGAAAGCTGGCTGGTGAATTGATGGGAGAGCACGAGTGATAATCGAAACTTCCTGGCCTCGGAGAGGATGGAGGCAAAGGCGCTGGTAGTGAAATTTTGGAATTCGTCAATGATGAGAGTGAAATCCCGGCGTGTTCGCTCGGGCTGCGAGGAGCGCTCCATGGCAGCTCTTTGAAATTCGGAAACCAAAAGGGAACCGATGAGATTTGATGGATCGTCACCGAGCGCCCCTTTGGAAAGGTTGGCAGTAAAAATCCGTCCGTTGTCCATGAGGAAAGGAATGTCGAGCTTCCGCTTCAATTGGCCAACGAGATTGCGAAGCATCGGATTCGTGGTGAGCGCACCGATTTTGTTTTGAATGGGAGCAATTGCTTCCTGCCGAAACCGTTGATCGTAATTCTCAAATTCATCCTGCCAGAATGCTTTAACGAAGGGGTCTTTGACCTGGCGGAGAACCCACCGACGATACTTCTCATTGGTGAGCATTTTTGGAAGACCCAAAATGCTCGTGTGCTCGGCATCGAGCAAAGCCCGGAGGGCATTGTAAAGAATGTATTCGAGTCGCGGTCCCCAGGAATCGCCCCACACGTGCTTGAATGCGGAGACGATGCCGGATGCAACGCGCGGCCGGCCATCAAGGGGAACATCGGTAAGGATATTCCAAGCGATAGGGAAGGAGGAATCGACGGGATTGAAATAGACGACGTTGCGAGCCACGCTGCGCGGTAGAAGATCGAGCAGTTCCTCGGCAAGATCGCCGTGCGGATCGAGCAGGGCAACGCCCTGGCCGGATTCCACGAGTTGCAGAAAAATGGTTTTGAGAAGGTTCGTTTTTCCCGTGCCGGTTTTGCCGACAACGTAAAGATGCCGACGTAAAGCTTCCTCGGAAATATGAAAGGGCGATTCGACGCCGCCCCAGCCCTGACGCAAGCCAAGGCGAATGTGGTGGTTGTGCGACATATTTCAGAGATCGTCTCCATTCCGAAATTTCCAGTGCAGCCCTTGTCTCGCACGGAAACGCTGCCGACATTCGGTGTGTTTGCGAGCCGGGAAGGCAATCGAGACTATCTCTGAAACCCGAAGACGCGGTCTTCGGTGACTACTCCACTCTCAATTATACCGCGAATGGGGCCAGCGGTGCGACAATCACACCCGGCTATGCCCGGGTTGTCGCCTTTTTCGTGGCATCCCTGAGGAGCTTCCAAAGATCAACATCCAGAGCCTGGGCGATTCGCAGAAGCGCATCCAAGGTGGGATTTCGCATCTCCCGTTCCACAAGGGAAATCATGCTGACATGAAGGCCGGAGCCCTTCGCTAACGCGTTCATGGAAAGCTTCTTGCGGAGGCGCTCTTCGCGGAGAGCGAGCACGACATTCGAGAGAATGGCTTCACGCGTGGAAGGTTTTGGCACGCGCAAGTAGTAGAAGAAAAAAATGTTGACGGCATTTTGACTATAGTCGAATGTTCTCCCGTGTTCATTCGACGAATCGGACCCGATCCGCACGCAAACGGTGCCCTGACCCCATCGCTCCGGGGATGCCCTGACATTTTGGAAATGGAAAGCGGTGATTTCGCCGTCATCGGCAAGGACATCACGGAGGAGGCTGCGTCTCGGCTGATCTTGGGTGCTTCCTGCGGACCGGATGAGCGGGTTGTCTGCATTCCGCGGAAGACGCTCGTTCTGGCCAGACCGGAAATCCCTGTAGAGGCATAGCGAGGAGGGCAGGGGATGCGGTATAATTCCCAGCATGGGAATTATCGGGTGGGTGACAATTCATTGGGTTGATTTGCTCCAAAGCTTCGGCATCATCGGCAGCTTTCTTTTTACTGCATACACGGTCCGCGATGATGCAAGGCAGCGCAAAATCGAAAACCTCTTCGCCTTAACCACCGCTCATCGCGACATCTGGTCGAAACTCTACGAATACCCGCATCTCGCCAAGGTGCTCGATCCCGAGGCGATCTCTTCTTCTGCCGGTGAGGAGTTGTTTGTGAATTTTCTGATCCTTCAACTGGCTGCCGCGTTCCGCGCCCGTAAGCTTGGCATGTATTTTCATGAGGCCGGCTTGAGACTCGATGTGAGAGAACTTTTTTCACTGCCGGTTCCGAAGGCTGTCTGGGCGAAATCCAAGGTGTATCAGGATCGCGATTTTGTGGAATTTGTTGAATCGTGTCTGAAAGGGCAGTGAACGCTCGTTGTTGATGTGAGGCAGACAGAGCGCCATTTGC
>Ga0206833_1035_pt1 | contig 34641 bp, 35 predicted proteins | sample Alteio_BWOrgCont_32_FD_152891 | JGI IMG/M metagenome (GOLD analysis project Ga0206833, IMG submission 152891) | Enriched cells from forest soil in Barre Woods Harvard Forest LTER site, Petersham, Massachusetts, United States -... | ecosystem: Environmental > Terrestrial > Soil > Temperate forest >... | reverse complement strand
GACAGTTCTGGATGTAACCATAATAAAAACAAAACCCGGCGGGGTAGCTCAGATGGTTAGAGCGTAGGATTCATAACCCTAAGGTCGGCAGTTCGATCCTGCTCCCCGCTACCAAACAGGCGAAAGCGGCAAAATCCAGGTTTAATTCTGGTATGCCGCTTTTTTTATTGCTTATAATTTGCTGAAAATAAGCGATATACAAAAATAGAAAATTTATTCGGGGGGTTCGAACTTCTTCCTTTTTCTTACTGAAAGTTATGCCCTCTGGAAACACCAAAGACTGTATCTTTTGCTTGGTCACATAGTCACTGGAAACCCACATTTTAGCCATTTTTGAAGCTATTTCCATAGAAATATCGATACAATTTCCAAGGTTCGAACTTTTCTTAGAGGTACTTAAAATCTGACGTTCCAAATCCTCTTTTTCTACTGCGAATTTCTGAGAAAACTTGTTGTACAGATCGCTATTAATTTCCTCTTCAATGTAGCGTTCTTCAAGCCGGTCAATTTTTTTCTTCAGTTCTTGATACTGATTAGATAAAGTAACGTATGCTTCTTCTTCGCCCTTAAATAGTTGATTGAACGTTGCTACAGCCTGTTGACGGATGAGCTGTAGAAAATCACGGTCCAGATTTAATGTAAAACTATTTAACAGATTATAAAAAATTTGATTTAGTGATGAGGCATTCTTATTGGTACAGCAACCACGTGTTTTACATTTATAGTAATATATGTTCTTTTTACGCATTAAATACCCGGTGAGCGGCTTGCCACATTCAGCACATTTGGTAAATCGCTTTAAGGGAATAGCTTCATTCTCCTCTTTAAGAGAATATCCATGTGAGTTCTTATCCAAAATTCCATTGACTTTCAAAAAGGTTTCTTTTGACACCAGCTTTTCCTGATTGCCCTCAACAATACGCCCTTCCAGCATATTATGGGCCATCAACCCGCAATAGAATGGATTCCTGAAAATTTCTGATATTCTTTGATGATTTAATTTCAGGCCTTTCTCGGCGAGTTTCTGACGAATGGCTTCATTTGACAAATTATATTGCGATTTCCAATCGAATGCCTGCCGTAATAGTTTTCCTTTATGATTAACGACGATCTTTCGAGCACCGTTGCTCCGTACGATGTCGAAACCAAGTGGCGGCATCGTCGGCCAATCTCCCCGTAGCAGCATTTCCTTAATCCCTGCTGTACATTTTTGTTTCCTCAGCTGATTATCAAATTCGCCGAACAGGAACAGCATCTTCTGCTGCATCTGTCCCGATGCGCTTGAGGTGTCAATTGGCTGGGTCACCGAAACTATCTCTATTCCTAACTTTCTAAGCTCGCCGCTTAACCAAATGGAGTTGTCGTTTCTTGAAAACCGCTCTAAGCTATATACTAAAATATAAGATACTTTTTCCTTTGACTTTTTTACAAATGCCAGCATGGCGATGAATTCCTTTCGTTCATCATTTTCGGCGCTTTCATAGGTTCCCCCAAATTGAGCCAGCACTTTATACTTCAACCGCTCGGCATATTGGTTACAGCCCTTAAGCTGTGTGCCCAGGCTCAAATTATCAGCCTGCTCCCTGCTGCTAACTCTTGTATAAATTACGCAGTTTGTACCGCGTACCTTATTAGTAGTTTTTGTTCCTTTCGCAAAGGTGTCAAATGGTGTTATTTCAATCATAGCGGAGCACTTTTAAAAGCTTGATAATACCCTCAATTTAGGGATTTTCAGGCATTTTTCCAAAGCTTTTTTCAGATATAACATGGCAATTAAAGGCAATTTCTGTAATCTTTTTGATGGTAATAATAATGTCTTCGATTTGGTTGTCGGAGAGTTTGGCGAATGCGGGGTGGCGCTTTACTTCTTCTACGGTAAGATCTGCCTTACGTAAAATATCTAAGTCCTGAAATTTATTCACCTGTCTTTATTTAATAAAATGGGCGTTTTAAGACGGCGTCTTAAACGAGAGAATTGAATATGGATGAGAAAAAAGCAAGTCCTTAAACGCTCGCCGCCGGGACTTTCAATCTAAACCATATCATCATATAGCGGGATTTTAAACTATTACTGTCCGGTAAAAAACATGAATACCATTGAAATGTGTTTATACGTTGCAATTTGGTGGTTTTATAAGAAAATGCTGATAGCAGCCCTATGTGATAAAAAGCAGCTGTTGAGGGTTGGCCGAATGGTTGTTTGAAAATTTGCTCTGTAATGCTTTTTCTGGTGATTTGAGAAAACCGCGTATATCTATATATGTCATAAGGTGCAGCCGTATCATTGCAGCCAGATTAGCGAAAGACCATTTGGCATCTATTCCTTTCTTAATAATTTTTAATATAAGGTCTGCTATTAGCGAACACCATATTTGTAGCTTTATAGCATTCTCTGAATCCCCGAGGAAGTACTTAAGCGGATAGTTTTGCTTCATTCGTTTGAATAGTATTTCTATCTGCCAGCGCTTCCGATATAACTCCGTTATAGTCAGGGCACTCATTCTCATATTGTTGGAATATCGGCTGTCCGGTAAAAAAAGTACATTTGTTCATTGGTGTTTTTTTGTGTGGTAACTTAAAACTACCAATAAAGGGAAGCCTTTAAAAACCTCCCTTGCTTTTTTTAAATCTTTACCGGACAGTAATAATTTTAAACCCCGGAAAATGCAGATGCCATATTTTCCTGCTCTCTCCGGGGTAGCTTATATTTCATGGCAATTTTGGGCCATTGCGCAACAGCCTTTTTGATTTGTCCAAGAATAGCTTTAGCCTCTTCGGGCTTTAAGCGAAAGTGTACGGCGACAGACAAAGCCAGTTCGGGGTCAAGCGAATTATCGCTCTCGGATATGTTCAGCGTTAAGCCGCTGCCTTGTGGATTTGCGTTCATATCATAGGCCGGTGATAATTGCCAACCATTTTCCTGCAATAAAAAACCATGATTTCTTAAGTGGTCATCTGTATTTTTAACAAGGATATTGAACACCATCCGCATCCATAATTCTTTTAGGTTCTCCTTGACATTCGATCCGTTCTGAATGATAAATCCTACCATATCGAGGTAGCTGGCTCCGCTGTGAAAATCAGCACCATCTCGCTGTCCAAGCAAGGTCATGGCCGAAGCAAAATGAATTCTTCCCGTTTGCTGTACCCGGTCAAACCGGCTGGTCAAAAAGGTGTGGTGCTTTCCTGAAAATTGTTGCAACTGTGCCGGTGCGAGCTTGATGCCCGCCATTAATGCCAGTTCGAGAACCACCATTTCCCAGGCTCCCATATCATATTCATCATTCGCACTCGGAAATTTGGCTATCCATAAATTCCCTTCAGGGTCAGTGACACTTGCTTTTGGCCTCGCCCCGCCCAGTGATGAACCGGGAGCGATCAGCATATTTAACCAACGCAGTTCTTCTGTAGCGCTAATGTCCTCGGTTTCCAGCCTTAAGCTGGCATATTCCAGGTCACGCAATGCTATCCATGGCGGAGCGGCCAATTCGGTTACATGGCTGAGAAATTCACCATCTGCTGTAGTTTTGAATCTTAATCCGCCCATGCGTGTTCCATCGAAAACGCCCAACAGGAAATCTGATTCACTTAAGGTAACCGGTTTTCGTTCCTCCTGCCTGGCGGTAATTGCTTCCCTTCTTTTCATCAGCATTCTGCCCCAGCGGTCGGGAGAAGAATCCAGGAACATGCCGAAATTAGGCTTGTCATCATTCAGGTATTGCGGACCGGCGTATAATTGGAGATCCGGGTCAAGCATTTGCGCCTGTGGAGATTGCAGCCAGGATGGCGTATATTCAAATGAAAATATCTCCTTTCCCCTGGTAATATCGACAGTCAGTGTACCCACCTGCGTAATTTCCGGCAGACCATGCCAATCTGCATATACTAAAATCCTTCTGGCCATAACCTATTTTTTTGGGGCTCTTTCTTTTACCAATAACCCGGCATCCTGCAATTTACGTCCCAATTCATCATCCGCGCCCAGTTTTAAAAAATCCTTTTCGAGGCCCATTACAAATAACACCTGGAAATAGGCGCCCATAGTTACCGTTGGCGTACCTTTCTCAATCTGCCATAACGTAGCGCGACTGATCCCTGCACGTTCGGAAATCTGGGTGGTACTCAACTTCCGGCGCAACCGCGCGAGTTTGATATTCTCACCCAAGTCATTAAGTACCTTTTGCGCTTTGGGTAATAATACGAGTTGATTCTTCATGATGTTTTATATAATAAACAAAATTAATTAAATTGTTTAATATATAAAACATTATATAATATTAAAATGAATATGCAAAGGGCTAAATTCTTTAAGAAGACCTGATAAACACTAACGGGCCTATTTTATTTAGATAACCTTGGACGTTTCTTCTTTACCGCACGGGAATCCGCTGTAGTATTGGCAACCAATTATTCCGGATGAGGGGCTTAAAAAATAAAGCCCCCCGCACTCGCTGCCTGGGAGCTTAAACTTAAACTTTATCACCATGCAGGCGGGTTGCCTGCGTTATAGCATGTAGATTAGTAATAAATAATTACGATAAAATCAATATTACCGGTACTGACGATTAAATGACGAACTACGCATATACTCATTAAACCTGCGCCGGTATTCCCGTTCGTCATTTATCCTGCGGTTGAGTGCAGCACATCGCCAGAAGCATAAGCCCCATGCGACAAAAGCAACCGTTAAACAGGCCAACATTTCTTTATTGGCTTCGGTTTCAATAGCTGCCCTGCGCCCCGTAGGTAACAAAGCCAATTCCTTTCTGGAATGTTTTTGCCCCAAAGCACCAAACAAGGCGAAAGTGGAGATCAAACAGGCGAGTAATATATTTCTTATTATTGCTTTCATGGTTAATTACAATACTTAAATATACTAATTTTATTAGTAAAAGCCAAGCGGAATTTCAATTTATTTCATAAATCCGGTTATGCTACCGGGCCTCCTGCACATGGGTGCGAATGGTGTCTACCAGGTCAGAATAAGGTATGCCGCGCAGCCGGATCACGGGATTCACCGGGTCTGTACTTTTCAGTTCCAGGTCCATCAAGCTAAATATCTGTAACAAAAACGGCTGTGTTAAAACGTAATCCTTCACCCTAAACAGCTCTACCTGGTCGATCCGCTTAAAAAACAGGCCACGGGTAACCCGGATAATTTCGGCGCTGAGTTCGTAACGGATATTCCGGATATAAATAAAGCGATAAAAGGTCAGCAAGGTACACATCAGGCTCAGCCAGATCAGGAATGGGAAAAAGCGCCAGGCCATCAGCAAAAACCCGATGGCGCAGATCGCCATCGGAAATATTTTGATAAAAGCAAAAATGCCCGCAGGCCTTAATTGAATAATTTCAGGGGGTTCCATAAAAAGAGATTAAAAGTTTAAAAAGGCATCCGCCTTTAATTCGTCAAAAAAAGTCAAGTGACCTTTAGGCTGCTCGCAGCGAATGCCAAAGCGAAATTTTGCGGCTTTTTCAAAAGCATGCAGGCTGAAGTTTTCCTGGCTGAAGCAGAAAACCCGGGAACGAAAGCAGATCCGTATCCGCGCTGTATCTTCGACATAAATCTCCAGCGGCAAGCACCGTAAACCCGCTGCAAGTTTTAAACTGGCTAATCTGCCCAGCAAGTCATTCCCATAGATCAGGCAAAATACTTTTCCATACAAGTGCTTATTGATCCAGCGGATATGTTCTGTTTGCAGACCTGCCCCTGTAGCGATGAAAAGCAGGTTTTCGGCATGGGACAGGAATATTGCTTTTTTATTCAGCCAGGAAACAGCATCCAGGGCGGAGCCTGAGATAATCACCTCCCGGATCTGTGAAAAGTTCCTATTGCCTGCCAGCCATAGATCGGCCGATACCGGCACCCGGTGGAAACCAAAGCCGAAATGCTCAGCCTCCTGCCCATACCAAAAACACAGGTCGCCCGATTCATCAGTCCTGTAAAAAGGCTCAAAGAATTCCTGAACACCAGCACTAACGCCCAGACGCGTTAAATAAGGATGCATCAGCGGCTAATCGTTTCTGTATATTCCTCATCCGCATCAGTAGTATAACCTTTTGCGGACGCAGCGGCCTCGGTTTTGGAAATATCCGCCAGCGTTTTATGATAGTTCGCACCCGGCTCTTTTTTCTGTGGTTTATTAAACAAGGCGTTTAACCCTTTGAACAACAGATAAGAAACCCCTCCGTCAATTAATATCGAAGCAATCAGCGCCAGCCGGTCAGACCGGATACCCTGCTTTTCATTGGCGGTATATTGTATGGTTGTTCCATCAGCGGTTTCCACCTCCTTGCCTTTGCGGTAACGCTCCTTTTGCTCCGGTGTTAGCGGAATGCCATTTATGCTATCGGGGGCGAGTATTCTTTCTGTATCGGTGATAATAAACTCGTTAGTATCTTTGTCGAACTCTATCAACACTTCGATTTTGCGACCTTTATCGTCATAAACACTTTTTTGAAGATTGACTACCTTACCCCTTGCCAACCTTTCAGCTTCTGTGTCGGTAAGATATTTTGAGGCTTTAGGCTCTTTGTTGATGGGATGAAATTTCAATTCAACTATGCCGGCTTCATTGCGGGCTAAGGATAGCTTGACATCCAGTAAGTCGATCACCATTCCTTGAAACTCCAGTTTTTCCAACCGGAGCATATCTGTGCGCCTGCCGGAAAGCAAAGCCTTTAAATCATCCTGGTCAAGTATCAGGACACCATTATTGACCAAGCCGAGCTTTTTCAGGGCCTTCATTGGAAGGTCCTGTTTTGAATAAATTTGTCTGATCATGGTTTTATTTATCGCTGCATTTGGTAACTGTTATCCATATCCTCCGCCTGATTGAATTCTTCGGCCTGGGCCGGTTCCCTTTCGGCCGCCATACCCGTGCTGATCTCCTGCGAGTTGTTGCGGGCTTCGATCAGGGAGGCAAACAATCCGGAATCGGAACCCATTTTGAACTTTCGCTTATCACTTAAGTCCTGCATATTGTACACATTGTTTTTTAACTCGGCCAGTACCTTAAACTCGGTGCCATTATGCGGTATGATCTCACCTTTGGTGAGCCGCTCCGGGTTAAACTTTGGACTATCCTGGACGTTCACGGATTGTTGCAGCCCTTCAGGCAAGTCATTTTCGTTAGCGATCTCCTGCTCCTCCTCCACCTTTTGTTCAAAGGCCATGATATGGTCAACGATCTTTTGCGCATCCGAAGCTGCTTTAAATAATTCGGCGGGTTCTTCCTTTACTATTTGCGACCAGCTATTGAGATAGCCGACATGATCATTCAAATCATAAGGCAGGTTCAATTCCTTACTTAAAAAAAGAGAGGCCAGGTTGGTACGCAGTTCTTCCCTTGCCATTAACGACTGATCTGCACCGCCCTCAGCCTGGCGGTTAAGCCTGTCTTCAGCCGATGTCCAATGCGCCAACTGGTGCAGGGCCTCGGCATAATATTGTTCAGGGTTTTTGAACTGCTCTATTTCCGGCAGGACGATGGTATCCAAACGGGTATCATAAAACATATCGTCTCCGCCATGCTCAATGACTGCTTTGCTGTTGTCCAGTATCACCTGCGCACGTTCGGCGGGCGACAGGTCCATCGGTTCCTTTTCCCATCTGGGCAGCTTGCGCATCTGCTCGCCGTTAAACAGCCAGGCCTCCACCTGTTTTGGTTCATCGAGCTTTACGCGCTCGGTACGTTGTTTCTCATTTTCCTTTAACACAGGCTCGCCTTTTTCGTCCACGACCTTCTGGTATTCATAGCTGGACATAAAGTTGATGAGGGTGCCGGTCGCGCCTTTAACCACCGCTGTGTGGTTGCGGTTGGCCTGGTTGGATGTGCCCCAGCGCGGGTCGTCACGCTTTTGCATCAGCAATACCAGCGCGGATGGCCCGGCATAGCGGTGCCCGCTTTCGATATTGAACGGCAGGGCCGAGTTCATACTGTTATTTGGCCGTTGAAAAATAGAAGTTCCGGCTTTGATGTCCGCGATCATCTTTCCTGCGATCTGTTCGGACAGGGGTTTAAAAGGTGTACTCATTGGTTTTCTCCTTATTATTTTATTTGTTTAAGATTATTCGTTAAGCGCTTCAAGAAAAGTAAAGGGTTCATTGGCTTTTGGCGATAGCTGACGCTAAAATGTAAATGCTCGCCGGTCACGCGACCGGAAATACCTGTAACGCCCAGGGGTGACCCAGCTTCTACCGAATCTCCTGCCAGTACAAAGACCCGGGATAAGTGGCCATATAGCAATTCAAAGTCATCACTGGTCAGCCGCAGGTGAACACCGGTGATGGCATCATAACCCGTAAATACCACACGGCCGGGCAATACGGCAAATACCGTGTCGTGCCTGGCGCGCAGGTCAATGCCGGAATGAAAACAAAAGCGTCCAGTAACCGGGTGAACCCTGTAGCCATAACCGGAAGTCAGTTCCAAATGCCGCAGCGGCAGGCAAAAGCAGCAGAGCAATAAAAACCTGTTCATCGTTCCGGGTATTGTGAAATATTGCGCCTGATCAGGTCTGCGAGACTTTCCAGGCATAAAGGCTGAATAGGCTTATTGTTCCTGGCCAGTTCCAAAGCATCATGTTGTTTGGTCTCCGAACCATACCGCAGGAAAAGATCAATTTGTGTCAGGGTCTTAAGTTCAGGAAAGGACACATCACAGGCTAAATCCGCGAGGTTCTGGTGTATTTGATCTACGGGCATTAACACTAACAGTGCTTCCGGTTCATACAGCGCGGGGTCGTCACCGAAGCTGACAAAAACATCATCATTGAGCAGGTCGGTTTGTGTGATAATACCGATCTTATTTTGTTTGCCTGCAGGGTCATGCGGCAGCTCCGGGTGCACCAGCACAAAGGTGCCTTTGAGGTCATCGGTCATCATTCAGGAAATTAAAGGTTGTTACTATTTGGATTTGTTCATTTTTGCTTTGGGCAGTACCTGCACCTGTGGTATGGGTTTCCGGAAAGCTGCGACAACCGCTTCCACCTCGCCATTGATCCGCAAAAAGTTTTCACGCAGGATTTCTTCCTTACGGCCGCCAAAGTCATAGTACACGGGTAAATCGCGGTAGCCCGCTTCTTCGATCTCCAACTCATTTTTGGGTAAATTGACCTTGCAATTGATGGCAGCCGTTTCAAAACGGCCGGTATAGGTTTCCTGTACATCGGCGGCAATCAGCCCTACCATTTCCCCGGTATTGAGTGAAGCCATTTTTCCGGCAGGTATTAACGGCTCCAGTTTTTCCTGCAAGGAGGTCGAAGTCTTGTTGCGGTCGATGGACAGGCTTTCACCGATCTGTTTGTTTTTTCCAAAGAGGCGTTCCAGCCAGTCCAGCGTCTCCTTGTTCCGGACGGAACCCGCCAGCACATTACCGACTACGGCAGTAATGGTCGCGGCGGTATCTTTTCCATAGTGCTGATTGAACTGCGGCAATTCCTGTAAGCCCATCAAAATGGCCACCTTGTTTGAACGGGCCACCGCCAATAAATTTTCAATTTTATAGGTATACAAGGTCGGTATCTCATCAATGATCAAAGCCGATGGCAGGTTGCCTTTACTGTTGATCAGCTTGGTGAGCCTGTTCATTACGACCGAATAACAGGCCGAATTAATATTCTGTGTGTTGGGGTCATTGGCCAGTACGACCATAGCAGGGGTAGCCTTGTCAGAAATCTTCAGGTTAAAGTCATCTCCTGAAAAAACCCAAAACATTTCCTTTGTCGCCAAACGGCTTATAAATATTTTCAGCGTACCGATCTGTCCTTCTAATTGCGGAAAAGCTTTGGTCACATAAGCACTTTTGAAGGGCGACAAGAGAGAAACCAGTTCCGGCTCGGAAAACAGGGTATTAAAAATATCCTCGTAAGAATGGTTTAGAAAGGACAGCACATGCGGAAAGCTGGAATATTTACCACCCTGGTACTTACTAAAAAAATAAATACAGGCCGCCAAAAAGTTAATAGCCGATTGCGTAAAGAACTGGTCGCTGCCACCGCTTTTATCGCCCTTTTTCATCGCTTCCACCAAACCCTCGGCACCTTCCGAAGCATCTGCCAGGGAACGCAGGTAATCCGCCCGCCAGGGATTTGTACGGCGGCTGCGCTCTACATCATTCAAATTAATAACATGAAAATCATAACCCGCGCATTTACCCTGCTGCTTGGCTAACAGGTAATGGTAATAGGCGATCTTGCCCAAGTCCGGGTACTTATAATCGTAAACTACCGTACAAAAACCTTTAGCGATCATTTGGCGGATAAAAGGATTTACAATACCGAAGGACTTACCTGAGCCCGGCGTACCGATCAGGATCGTACCGCGAAAGGGATTGACGATATTGATATAACCGTCGCGTACCTTTCCCTTGTAATAAAACTGCATGGGTATGTTCACCGAATAAGGCGTTACCACGGATTTGACGGGCTGCATAAAGCTTTCACCCTCGACATTCCATATATCCTTGCCCAGGCCGGAGCGGATCATTTTGGAAATATTATCCATCGAAACGCTGACCATGATCGCACCGATCAATGAGCAAAGCATATAACCGAAATCAAACCAGGCGGTAAAAGAAAATACCAAAGCAGATGGCCTGCCGTATAGAAATGCGCTGCCAAAAAACAATACCAGCCCTAAAGACAGCGGGTAAATAATATCCTTCTTCGGGTCAAGTTCCTGTTTCTTTTTGGCTAAAGTGCCGATACTCACCAGGCAGATCAGCAATAGCGTCGCTAATTTGCTATACAGCAAATTCCGGTAAATGGCCACATGGCTCAGCTTTTCAATCGGGCCATAAAAAAAGCCCCAGAACGGGGCTTGCTTATAAACAAAGATGGCAGCTTCGAGTGCAATGGAGACATAGATCAGGCATTGCATGAAACCGTGCAGCTTATGCTGCTCGTGGGTTTCTTCCATTTGATTTGTTTTTTAAAGGAAGTCAGGAAGGCTTTCGCCGTTCTTCCATAAAATTAAAATGATTACAATGTGCGGCGTTCGACACTGGCAATGATAGTGGGCCGGACTGAGAAAGTATAGCGGTGCAGCGGACAGCGAAAATGCTCAAACTGCACCATAAAATGATTATAAAAAAGGAACGTGATTAGGGAGGACGCCACGCGCGATAACGGTGCACTGTTATGTAATAAAAAAGGCTGTCCCAGTTTGGAAACAGCCTCTTTAATAGCTTATTATGTTATGATATTGGTAATAAATTATTACATAAGTTTCAAGATTATTTCCATAAGCTTAGTTTCCTTTCCGCCGGTGATGTCATACATCGCGGTCACTTCTGTATGATCATCTACCATTTTAAGGGTCTCGCGCATTTTCATTTCCTTTCCGGTCATCGGGTCCAGCTCTATTCCTGTAAGGGTAATCGTTTTCGTAGCGGCATCATACGGGCCTTCCATGTTCAGTACCCCTGTGCCCATGTTATCTACATATGAGCTGAAAAATAATTTCTTCATATTGTCATAACCGGTGATAGACACCGCCTCGTAGGGCATACCATTGAAAGAGGCGGTAATATTACCTTGCTGGTAGCGCCCGCCAAGTATCATTTTATAATCGACTATGCCAGTGCTTTTTGACGGTGGTTGACCGGGAGCCATCCACAAAGTTATATCCTCCGACCATTTACCATTAGCAGCAGCCAGCATTTTCTGCATTTCACCCGGTGTCATGAAGTCCGTCATTTTCTTCATCGCATCTGCATCCTGCGCCTTGGCCCGGTTACCCATTGAAATCAAACTTATACAGGCTAATAAAAATAGCGTTGTCGTCTTTTTCATGTGATTTGTTTCTACTAAAATATTAAAAATATTTCATCAAAAACATTTCCAACGGCGTAAAAAAGTGGAGTCAGTGCCCCATGCCTTCCGCCGGATAACCTGGCAGGTCAATTGACTGCAAACGCAATGACCTTAAGTTTTCTGAATGGTCAAGCGAATCTTCGGTTTCTTGTTCTGCGTGCTGCTCAACTTCCTCATTGGCGGGCACCGCTTTCATCTGCGTTTCCCTGATCTTTGCAGCGATCTCACATTCCAACCGGCGCAGCTCAATGCGAAGTTCAGTTAGCTCACCCTCCTTTTCAAAAGTCTTCTGGCTGAGTTCGCGCAACGTCGGCATTTCGATTTCGAGTTCCGAACGTTTTTTTTCATAAGTGTCCCGCAGGCTGATCACCTTGTCTATGGCATTCAGAAAATAGCGCGCCGCCACTTTGGGATTGTCTACATTGGGGTGGCCGCCGTTACTCTGATATTTGATACCGCCTGGCCCTTCGGCGAACAGGTGGTTTTGCAGGCGATATTTAAACAGGCCCTGTTCCTCGTAACCCTCGCGCTGTTGTCGGATATACAGGACAAAGCCATACAAAGTGCCTATTTGCTTTTCTTCCGGCTCCCCTTTGGCTGGCCGCCACTCCCGGTAAAGCGTAATGATTTTTTTGCCCAATGCTTCTGCATCCGCCGATTCAAAACCAGTCAGCTTGACCGGGTTGAGCTTATTGCCCTCCGGATTATGCTTTAAAAGTGAACGGTAAAGCGTTTCGTCTTTGACCAGGCTTTCCAGCGTAGCTTTGGTTTCTCCCAGCTTTTTCTCTGCGGCCTCCAGGCTGTAGCGGTTACGGGCGACTTCCCTGAAATGGGCTGATTTCCAGCCTTCGAGTTGTGCCACCTTTTTCTCCACCTTTGCTTTATCCAGTAAAGTAGTGTCACCGGAAAGAATGGCGATGTATTCGGAAAAGTTCATGCCGCTCTTTTCATCGAGCGCGCCCTCATCCAGCGTCCGCACATTCAGCTCGCAATTTTTCATCTGTGAAATGAAAGTCTGCTTGTTCTTCAACAAATTGAACTTGTAGGCATCGAGCGATTTTTCGACGCCATAAATAAAGTTGAGCACCTTATTGTCATAATGCTTTTTCGCCAGCCAGTTACCCTGCCTTGCACCTCTGCCATCCCTTTGCTCCAGGTCAGCGGGCCGCCAGGGCGTATCAAAATGGTGCATGGCTAAAACCCGCGCCTGAACATTCAAACCTGTCCCGGCTTTCTCTGTGCTGCCGATAAGCAGCCTGATCTCGCCCGCGTTCATCTTTCTAAAAAGTTCCGGCTTCTGCCGGTCGTTCCAGTCATGAATAAAAGTGATCTCCTGCCTGGGAATGGCAAAGTCATTGACCAGCTTATCCCGAAGTGCATCATAAATATTAAATACACCAGGTTTTGGTGTCCCAATGTCGCTGAAGATGATCTGCGTGCCTTTATGTTCATTACTTAAATTGTAAATCTCAGCGACCTTCCTGGCACATACATTTACCTTATTATCGGGATGGTCCTCGTAATCTGAGTCGATCAGCCGCATATCGGCAGACATTTTTTTCGCATAATTAGTGGCGATCAGCATCCGCGCATTGTCTTCCTCACCGGTCAGCGGTGCGCGCCCGATCAGTGTCGCGTCGCCCGTTTCCGCAAACTGCATCAATTTTTTTATAAAATCCTGTTGATCGGGCGTAGGCGGAATATTCACGAGCGACTCGACCGGTTCCGGTTTATCGAGGTGAATATGTTTCGCTGTTTTGTAATCGGTGACCTCGTTATAAAACAGTGCCAGTTCCGGTACTTTGATAAAATGACGGAAACGTTCTTTGGCAATGATCTGGTTGGTTACCGAAAATTCAAAGTCGGTGGTCTTCTTGGCAAATACGGCAGCCCAGGCATCGAAGTTGGAAATTTGCTGTCTTTCCAGCTCATTTGGCCGCAGGTATTTAAAGATCAGGTACATTTCGGTCAGGCTGTTCGAGATCGGCGTACCTGATAAGAAAGTCACACAAAGATCCGCATCAAACTTTTGCTGCAGGGTGCGGACAGCAAAGAGCATGTTCAAGGCTTTCTGGCTGCCATCCATATTACCCAACCCGGCGACCCTGTTGTGACGGGTAGTAAAGGTCAGGTTCTTGAACTTATGCGATTCATCAACAAACAGGTGATCAACGTTCATCTGCTGAAAGTCAATACCCGTATCTTTTTTATTATCAATGGTGTACAAAACACTCTTTAATTTGGCTTCCAGGTTGCTCTTACGCTGTTCGAGCCCTTTGAGCATCGAACGTGAAATTTCGCCGCCCAATGATTTAATGGTATCCAGGTCGTGGTCGATATTATCCAGTTCCGCTTCAAATATCTGCTGCTGTATTTCAGGCGACTGGGGTATCTTGCCAAACTGGTCGTGCGTCAGGATGATACAGTCCCAGTTGTTGTTTTTGATCTGGTGAAATAGCGACTGCCGCTTAACAGGTGTAAAGTCGTTTTCACCCGGAGCCAGTATTTTGGCCTGCGGGTAAGCTTTGCGAAAGGTATCGGTGATCTGGCCGACATTAGCCTTCAGTGCCAGGATCATCGGTTTTTGAATGATACCCAAACGCTTCATTTCCATGGCCGCGATGATCATGGTTAACGTTTTGCCCAAGCCGACCTCGTGATCGATCAGGCCGCCACGTTCCTGCATGACCCTCCATGCCGCGTCGCGCTGGGAATCGTATAAACCCGGAATGCCCAAAGCTTGCAGGTCAAGGCCGGGAAAAGCCAAATGACTGCCATCATATTGCCGCAGCACATAGCAGTTAAATGTTTTATTGTATAAATCCTCAATACGGTTTTTCTCTGTGCCGGGCAAATCTCGGAGCCATTCTTCGAAGCGGCTGCGGACCGATTCGACCTTTTGGTGGCCCAATTGGATCGCCTCGTTATCGGGGACGCGGATCGCATCTTCACCCGAACCGATCTTATAGCTGAAATAGGGGCTGGTATTTTCGAGCGCATGCTCCAGCAGCGCTGCACCTTTCATTTTGATGCCCGACTTCGGCATAATGGCAAATTCCTCGTCGGTCTTAGCGTTGCCATGCCGGTAACTGACTTTAAAAGTATCAACCGAGGAAAAGTATTCAACATGGGTGTCCAGGCTGAACAGGTCGCTGGCGAACTGTTCATAATAATGAAGAGGCATCCAGCGTTCACCCAGGTTAAAATCCAGCAGTTCAAAAGGTATTTTTTCGGGCTGCACCCGCCGGATCGCTGCCAGGCTCCGGGCTATTTGCAAGTCATCGGGATGAGCTGCTGCAGCCGCTTCGGCAAGGGATAACTTCTGAACGACGTTACCGGATAAATAACCATCATTGGTTTCCCAGGCGCGATTGGAGGGATTCATCAGGATCTTTCCGTCCAAACTCCTTATGATCTCCACTTCACCAAGGCCCGTCATTTTACTGATATAGCCCAAATCGACAAAGCCCTTATCATTGAGGCTGCGTGCCAATGCTTCGGCGGGATCATCGGTATGCAGGCTTTCCTGCTGCGGAAACACGGGGCCATAGAAGATATCGGCTTTTGTCCAGACATCATTTTCACGCCGTTCCAGAGAGGAGAGCACGATAAAGCCCAAAGCAGCATCCTGTAATATGCGGTTCCTGTTATTTCCTTTATTCAAGTCACCGTACTTACCGGTAAAGCTTTCATAGTTCCGGTTGAGCAGTACCCGCAGGTGAGGTTGCACCTGCAAGCTTTCCGCTTCTCTGGCATACAGTTCCATATAACTGTCCCGTAAAGCAATGTAAGCTCTCAAGAAGGAAATGTCGGTCTGGTGATCAAAGGGCTTGAAGTCCGCCTGCCCGTTTTCGATCAGGCCGGTCAGGCCAGCTTTACCTTCATGGATCACCAAGGTATCACGCGTATAAAACGGTTTGATGGCAGTAAAAGGCACTGGCCTGTCGGGTATCAGCTCAAAAGCAGGTTCGAGGCTCCGGTCGCCCTCGTACCGGTAATCATGTCCAAAATATTTAAGCTTCGCGGATAAGGCTTTGAGCTCATAACTTAAAGTGTTGCCGCTGACCCATTTATTGGAAAAGCTTAATTCCTGAACATTGCTGAATAGTTTATACAGGTAGCGGCCGGATTGTCTGGCTTGTGCCGTTATCAAAACAATGCTGTCATGGTCGGGCCTGGCTGTCGTACGGATTGTGCTGATCTGCCTTCCTGTAGCGGGATCAACAACAGACTTATCCAAATCAGATAAGTAGCCCAGCGCCTGGTCATTATTTAAAGTTGGGGCATCAAACAGCCCTAATTGTCCCTGGCCGGAAACTACTGCAGGCGGAAGTTCAGGCATAGCTAAAAAAGTAAAAATCCGCGCGTTGGGAAGGGTTTTGGTGCTTGCTTTACCAGCGGCCTGTTCATCAGAAAGCCTTTGCTGTAAAGCCTGCCAGCGTTCGCGGTCAAAATTTGCGCTTAGACCTCCAGCGACCTGTTCCACCAGCGGTTGCCTGATCGCCTCCAGCGGCCCTTTCTGCCAGATGAGCTGGCTGGCCTTCCCATATTGATTTTTGCCCTCACCAATGGTGTCCCCCAATCGCAGTTCCGGGTGCCGGTCGATATAAGCGTTGACAGAAAACCTGCCGTAGCTGTTTTCCTGTTCGACAGTATCAATGAGCAATTGTTCGGCTGCGGTAAAGGCATCCTTGTAATCGTTCTTCTGCACCAGCAGCAAATGGCTGGGCGCTTCGGTATTGGCGTTGTCTTTCATCAGGTTATCCGGCAGCACCGACAGGCTGATAAAGTCTGCCGAAGTAAATACATGCTTGCGCGCCAGGGAATTTGATGCCGTATTCAAAAAAGCATCCGTAACCAAAAAAGCCAGCAACCCGCCGTCACCCAGTTTATCTAAACCTTTAGCAAAGAAATAGTCATGAATTTTTGTGGTAATGGCGCTCCCCTGGTAAGCCGGGTCGAACACCCGGAAATTGCCAAAAGGGATATTGCTGGTAATGAAATCGTATTTGCCTTTTTCATCCGGCGAGGTTTCTTCAAAGCCACGATTTTGAACGATACTGGTTACGGGCAATGTTAAAGCGAGCGCCATCAGCACCTTTGCAGTTAAATTGTCCTTTTCGACCGCATTAATCTCCTGCAAATCCGGGAAGGCTTTAACGGCTTCCGTGATAAAGATACCGGCACCGCTGCTTGGCTCATAAAGGCGCTGGGGCAGAACGCCCTGTTCCTTCATCGCGGCATATAACGCGCCTGGTACCAGCTCCGGGGTATAAAATGCCGTCTGAATGCTGCTTTTCATCGCATCTATCGCCGACTTATAATCCGCAGGTGAAAGCTTTTCCTGCAACAATTCATGCAAAGCGACAACCAGCGGATGCAGCCGCAAATCATTAGCCGAAGCGTTTTGCTGTACCCATTCCTCCACTGGCCCTGCACCGAAAAGGATAGCTTTCAAGCCACCGAACCCGGCGTAGCCCTTTAATGCTTCAATTTCGTCCGGGCTATAACTATCCTGTTCCGATAAAGCGATGCGCAGGGCATCGGTATTTCCGGCCAGTTTTTTTGAACTGTTAAAAGCCATGATCATCTCCTCCTTCCAGGTATTCGGCAATCGTGCCGGTAACCGCATAGCGCAGCAGACGGCTGTCCTCTGATTCGGGGAAACCGAATTCTTCAAACAGGTAAGCGCAGGCGGTCAGCAGGTTTAGCAGCTCGTAAACCAGGATGCCGTTAACCATAAATGCCAGGTGTGTTTCCTCAAACTCTTCTTCAAAGACCAGCCGCAGGTAATCGTAACGTTCACGGTCTTCAGGTTCGAGTGAATTAATAGGATTCATTATTGCGGGATGATATCCGCGTCCAGCACATCCTGATAAGTAATATTCAAAGTAATTACCCTGCCGGAAAATTGCTTTTCGCTGAGTTCTATGTGTAGTATTTTATTGCCCGGAAAGGTGAGTCTCTTCAAAACGATGATATTCCGGTAGGTCTTTTGGAACAGGGGATTTTTAAACAGGACAAACTCCGGGTGTAATTCAACGGATTGCACATTGGTGGCCCTGGTGATCTTTTTATCGTCGATATGGAAACGAAAGTCTTCGATGTTATAGGCGAGATTGGTCTTGTTCCGGTAGCCGAGATCGATAAAAATATAATCTCCGGCCGTGTACACATGATACAGACAGGCTTTCAGACCGAAAGCCTTTGTCTTTTCAATCGCTTTTCCGGACCGTTTACAAAACAGGTTCATGGCCATCTGTTTGAGTTGATTTTGAGAAAAGCCGATGCCCGAAATATCCAGCGGCCTGGTATCAACAGGGTCAATAGCGATTTCCGTCCGGCTGTCCCTTGCTGTAATCGAATCAGCCCGGATCACATGATATTGCGCGATAAACTTTTCACCGGCTATGGTTACAATAACATCCGCGGAACTAACCGAGTCCTTCAGCCTGATCCGCAAAACATTCTTCAGCGGCAGGTCACCAATTACGGTCTTTGCGGAAATGTCGACGTATTGTATAGGTTCCGGCGAAATAAACTGCACCGATACATTTTCGGGCAGGTAAACGACAGGCAAAGCGTTTTTTTTAACACCTTCAGCAAAAGGCGTATGCTGGGCATTACTGTGCAGGCCCGCCATCAAAATGGCAAGAAATAGCAATATTGTTTTCATGGTTAGTAGTGTTGCTGCGCTTTTTCCAGCGCTTCGTTATCGATTAAATAGAGATAGGAATTGTATTTGATCTTCGCTTTGTCCTTACGTATCAGCCCGGCAATTGCAGAGGAGGTTGATTCAAACATTTTGCTGGCGGTGCTCATGGCAAACTGGCTGGCCACCGATCCCGTGCCGCCGCCATCAATGGTCACGCCCTGTACGCTATTGGTGCCCAGATCTTTGGTAAAATCACGAAAAGCAGACTCCGGAACATATAAACCCAAAAGCCCGTCCAGATCGTAAACCTGCAATTTCACGGGAAGTATCTTGTTTTCAAAAAGGATGGACTTGACCGTTAGCTCCACCCGCTGGCCCGAAAACCCGGTGACCAGCGCATAGACATAAGTGCCTTTGGTGACCCTGTAATTCCCGACTTCAATATCATCCAACAGGCGCAGGCGGATACGTGAGCCTGCATAACCCGTCAAATTCTCATCAATCACCACCTTGATAAAATCAGGGTGCTGTTCGGGCATCACCGTATTGAATCCGGGCGCAGCGGCGTCAGCCAGTTTAACTGACAGTTTTGGTTCGGATGCTTTTTGAGCTAAGATTTTAGCGGCAGCGGCTGCCTTCTGACGCTCGGCTTTGACCGAAGGATCATTGGCCTTGTTCATGCTGTCGAGGTAGGCCATTTGCTGGCGAAAGGTTTCCATAGGGTCTCTTTCCTTCGGAACATCTGGTGCGGCGTTACTGCTTATAACATGCCTGTTTTGCAAGCCATTGAGCGCCTGCACCATCGCCTGGTCATTGTTAACCGGGGGCCTGTTAGGTTTATTGCCTGAAACTTCAGCCTGCTGGCCATATTTTACCTTCATAGCCTGGTTGATGGAATCCAGCATCCGTTTTTCCTTTTCAGAATAGGAATTACTGAATGCCGGATTGCTGCTTTTTTCAGAGGGCAAAGGATTAACGGCCGTCAGCCCATCACCTTCTTTGTAGGTATTGCGATAGGCATCCAGCTTATCTTCCAGCTGTTTTTTCTGCACGTCGCCCGAGATTTGACCGACCGTGCCATTAAGTCCACCCAGTTTCTTTTCTGCTGTTTTCTTTGCTGCAAAGCCGCTGTGGTAAACAAAGAAGAACAAACACAGGAAGGGCAGCAAGATCAGCGGCAGGATGTATTTGGGTTGTTTGAAATTGATTTGCATAAGTTAATGGGGTAAGGTGATACGAATATGTTGCAGGCTGTCAAGGTCACGCAGCAGGGTGAGACTATCCGTTTGCGTCAATGTCTTTTTTGCGGTGATGCTGTCCACCTGCCTTCTTAACCGGATGGTCCGCTTTAGCGCAAGCCCGGCAGCCATAATGTTGTCGAATCCCTCATTTACCGGTATGGCCCTGGTTTTCGGAACTGTGGCTACACCGTCTTTGGGCAGCATTTTGTGGTGCATTGCAACGGCAAGAATTAAGGAGGCCACCAGTAAGGCGATCATCAGGCCAAAAAAGAACCGGGGATAACCGCAGACCAAACTTTTAAAGACACTGTTTCCTTTGTCTACATAAACTGAAAACTCTTTTTTTAATTCGCTGTACAGCGTATCCCTGGGATCGCGGTTAGAATGAATTTTTTTGAACATTTTCGAGGTCTTTATTTTCGAGGGTTTTCCAGTTAATGATGAGTACCCCGTGGGGATTGTTATCGCTGCGGGGGATGTCCTTCAGGTAACCCTCGGTTACCAGGGAACGAATGACTGTGGAACTGCGCCGGTCAATTTTCAGCTTACCGTAATAGCGGAAATAACGCTTAGCCATATCCAGCGCAATGGAATCTGTTTGCAGGGTGATGACGGAGCTTGACGATAAAACCGAATTGAAATAGCCATTTTCCTTTAAGTCGTCATATTGGTCAACTCCTGACTGGTCCACCAGGTACATGGCCCTTTTCATCTGGTATTCGATAAACTTATCATCGGGTGTCAGGGAAAAGAACAAGGAATGAAACAGGTCCACATCTGCTCTGTATTCGGCAGGACGGTTCATCTGTACATCGGTCTGGTTGGCCAGCAGCGGCACATTATTATTGAGGATATAAATGCTTTTCCGTGCATCGCTTACCTGACGGTAGGCATAGGAGCAGCAAATGGCAGACAAGACAATGGAAGTCAAGAAACTGCCAAAGGCCACCCAGGTCGCCAGCCTTATTTTGGCTTCGATATTTTTTACGATCATAAGGATTTTGAAAAGAGGTTATATAAAACTCCCGGCGATGCGGGCTGCGCTAGCCATGGTGGTTGCCCCCCTGCCAAAGTTGGAAGCGGCGGAACTGATACCCGATGTGGAAATGATCCAGGTGGAAATGCTCGGCACAGTGAACATGCAGATGGCACCGATCACAAAAACAATAATGACCGTACCAAAGGACAGGATGCCATTTCCGGCGAATACCGCCATTTTCGCCATATCCGCTGCGGCGCCGTTGGTGCCGACCAGTTCCTGGTACTTGCTGATCTCTGAAGTGAGCGCATATTTTTCCATTAAGCCGCAGAGGTACATGATCAGGTATGCAATGCCTGAATATAGGTTAACCGAAACAAAACGAGCAATCCAGGTACTGAAACTATCGCGGAAAGCAGGCAGGATACTTACCGCAACGGAAAACGGGCCGAGAATAATTAAAATAGACGAATAAATGATCTGGATCATGAAAATGATATACGTCGCAATGCGCAAAATCCAGATCCCTAATAATTCCAAAAGCTGGGTAAAGAGCAACTGCATACCGACCGTCAGCCGGTTCTTTAGCTCCAGCAAGGGCGATACCACGTCTGCAATGCCCTGCTTGACGGTGCTGGTGACCGTGTTCCAGGCCTGCCCGTACCAGGTGTCGCTTTCCTTTTCCGCCACATCGGCCTGCGCCTGGAGGGTATACAGGGAATTAGCGACCTGTAGCATCAGGCTTGCCCTGGTAAAGCGCAGCCCGTCCACATCACCTTGCACGCTATCAAACATTTGCTCGGTTTGCTGGGCCACCAAATCGGTGGGAAAGGCAACCATCTTGACAAACCCACCCCACCAGATGATGATCATGGCGAGGCCGAAGGGTCGCAATAGCGGCATGATCTCCATCTTTTTATCACCGACCATCATCTCATAGCTTTTGATGGCAAAAAAGATGATCATAAAAATGGCCGCCAGCGCCTGTGCATCGGAGATAAATAGATCGAAATGGTTCCAGATAGAACCTTTCAGGCCCGTTAAAAATGCCATCACACCGGTTTCATAAACCGCGTCTCCCTGCAAGTATTGTAAAGATTGGCGGCTGATGGTCGTATCGACGGCCGCCGTCTGGGCAAAGCCCGCCGTTCCCCACACGGTGAACAGCAGGCATAAGTAGCATAACTTTTTTTTCATTAGTATTTGGCATTTTGGAGCACCTTGTTAGCGATCTGCACGTCGCTGTTTGGCGTCCAGTTAGGAATAATTACCGTACCGTTTTGCAGGGCCTGTTGACGCGCCGCCATGTCGAGCATCATCTGCGCCGTGGAGGTACGGATGCCCCAAACAGATGATAAATTCTTGTATTCATTCAGCATCCGGTAATACGCCATGATACGCGAACCGCGATCCATATCGGCAGACCGTGCACCGTTCAGCCTTTCCTTTAACTTGTCCAGCTCTCCGGTGTACCAGCTGTAAGTACCTTCAGCAACCAGTTTTGTACTGACCTGCGGTGAAAACCCGCCTAAAATGGATACCGGCGAATAGTTCAGCAGCGGACCAAATTGCTGCTTGTAATACAGCAGCCATAATGGATCGGCATCTGACAGTAAACCGGACTGCGAAGCAATCTGCGAAAGCGCCGTGTTCCGGGCGGTGTCCGATTGGAGCTTATAGCGGCTATCGATACCGTTCATCGAGCTGACCAGCGCCAGCCGCTGGGTTTGCAGGCCGGTCGCACTCAACGGTCTTAAATCTGTTTTATGGTAATTCGGGTCGAACAAACCCCACACCAGCCAGTAATAGGGATTCAAACTTAAGAACCCTGCTTTGGGATAGAACTTGTTCTGATCCCATTGCTGGAAGACCATGCGCTGGCTTTGGTTATCGACTGCATCATCCTTGATGATGGATTGGGCCTGTGTCCTGGTTGAAAAGAAAAATGCCAGCAGGCTTACTAAGAATAGTTTTAATTGCAAGTTCATTGTTGTAATATTTTCGCTGATTTAATTGTTTTTCAACTGTAGCTAAGGCATCTTCAGAGGTGTGTTTAATTGTTTGGCATCTGGAGATACTTAGCGTTATTAATAATTTCCTGGACGAAGTATTTGTCCTTATTGATATAGTTCTGCCAGGGGTTGATGGAAGAAATGATCCCACGCTCTTTGGCCCAGTACATCGCCCGCCAGGCACCATAAGCAAGACCGTCTAAAATTTGCAAGGTAGTGGTTACCTTTTTGAGCAGCTGGTCGCGTCCGTTATAGTCGGCCAGCACATTATCGCCGGATTTTAATACATAATCAGAAACTTCGCTAACCAGCCCCACGGACCGCACCTTCATTTCATTAGCAATATTGGAAGCGAACAAAAACAAGTAGGGATCAGCTTTACCCAGCGCCAATGCCTGGTTCAAATAGTTGATCATATCAGCTGTAACAGTTGCCATAGACTTGACCTCCAATCCATCCTTTAAGGCAGAATTCACATTGGACAAGCCATTATAGATCATTTCCTGCGCCAGTACCACGGAACCAACATTGGTATTCAGGTCCTCAATATTGTTATTGATCTTGCCCAAATACTGGTTGTGGGTTTCTTCGGCGCTGCTGCGCACGGCCTGGTTGGCTTCGACAGAAGTGAAATATTTCGGATCGAAAACGTATTGCTGGGCGGAACAAGGTGAAAGGTAAAAGGCGAAAGCAGAAAGGAAAAAAAGGAAGAACTTCTTCATTGCTTCAAATATTGGGCGTTTTGAATAATGCTTTCGGCGACGTTTTTATCTTGGTCGATATAATTCTGAAAAGGATTGACGGACCGAAGCAGGGATGATAAATTGGAATAGGTCAGCGTATTGACCAGGTTGCCGGACAGCTCCTGTATTTCCGAAAGCTGCATGAGTACATAGTCAAACAGCAGTTTCCGGTCGGATGCCTTCATCTGGTTAACATCGCCGATTGATAAGGTAAGCCCGGTCAGATAGCCGATCAGGGCCTCCGCTTTTTCGGCAAACTCGATCTCGGTCTGGTAACCTAAAAAGGCGATCACCGGATTCTTTTCCACCAATTGAATAATTTGTGCCTGGTAGCTCACGATCTGCTTCACTTCCGGGGTGGCGTAGATACCAATGTCGGCTATGTTGATCGCCGTACCCAAGGTATTGTAGCGCTGTTGTAAGGTGCGGTACATGTTTTTCATCCTGGTGAGCAGCGTCAGATTTGCCTGCTCATTCGCGGTGACCATTGCCTGATTGCTCCGGGCATTGACCTGTTGCGTGTGTTCTGATTTAGATTGATCGATCAGCTGATGGATACCGGCAATATCGAGTGTGCTTTGCTGGGCGTCAGCAGGCGAAAGGTAAAAGGCGAAAGCAAAAAGAAAAATAATTCGCTTCATCATTGCTTTAAGTATTTGGCGTTATTGACTACATCATTGGCGATCTGTACATCCACATTTTTCCATTCTGACCAGGGATTGAGCGACGCCCAGATGCCACGCATTTTGGCCCAATACATGGCGCGGCCCATACCGTAAGCGATGCCGCGCAAAATCTCCATCTCGCTTTCGATATGGTTCAGCAGTTTGCCGCGTTCGCCTGCATCCATCAAATTATTTCCGCCTTTGAGCACAAAGGCGCTGACATCAGCGGATAGGGTCACTGCCCGTGTCTCGAACTCACGCGCGCCCTGCTCGGCAAAGAGCAAAAGCACCGGGTCAGCTTGTGCAATGGTTACCGCCTGGCCGACATCATTTACAATATCCGTCCCGCAGGTGGCGATCTCTTTGATGGATGTGAGATTGCTGATTACCGATGCGACCTGGCTTAAGCCGGTATAAATTTTGTTTTGCAGATCATTAACAATGACGAGTTGACCCGTCACCGCAAGCTGGCCTTTTTGGATCAGGCTGAGGTTGTTATTCGTGGTATTCAATTGACCGTTGATCACCGCGCTGTTGACGGCAATGGCTGCGGAGGTTGTCGGGTCAACAACCAGTTCCTGCGCAAAAGCCGCTTTAAAAATTAATAAAGGCAGGAGGATAAGGAAAAGCAGTATCGATTTCATGATTATCGTATAAAAAGGGTTGTCCGTTTTGGTTAATATAGCTGACGAATTGCGCCAGCGATAATTTGCTGTTGTGAAAATCGCCAACAAAAAGATCGAGTGCACGTTGGTACGAACCGAAATATTCGAAATAGGTTTCCAGTGCCGATTTCTCGGGTTTTTCTGTTGAGAAGGTTAAATATTGGTGTAAGGAAACTTCGACACCGTAAACTTCGCCAACCGCCCCGCGCCGGATATAAACTTCCTTAAACCGGCCGCGTCCTTCGGTATTCTCCAATTGGTTGATGGAAAATATCTTTTTCCGCTCGGTTTCATTGATCGAAAGCAGTGAGGCGATGGCTCCGTAATTATCCTTAAACTTGGTCTGGTCGAGCAGGCATACCGTATCGGAATTATTGAGTATGCTATCCTTTACGACCGCATTGCCGATAATGTCCCCCAATTCCTGCGTCACTACAATGGCCTCCCCCCAGAATTTTCTAACCGTCTTATAGAGGTATAAAAGGTAGGAAGCCATTAAGGGACTTGCAATCGCCTTCCACGCCTCCTCCACCACGAGCGCCTTGCGGCGGGAGGACCTGAAGCGCATTTTCTGGATGAAAACATCCATGATAATGAGGGTGACGATGGGAAACAATACCCGGTTTTCTTTCACAGCATCGATTTCGAACACAATAAAGCGCTCGGTGAACAGTGAAGAATCAGCCGGTTCGTTCAGGATCGCGGCAAACTCACCGCCCCTGTAAAACTTCTTCAATACATAGCGGAACTCGTCCACATCAAAGGGTATGCGTTCTTCCTGCTTGATTTCGGGGATCTTCCAAAGCGCGAATTCGTAAAAGCTATCGAAATTCAGTTGGTCGATATGCGGCTTATTTTCTGCTTTCAGGCGTGCCAATTGTTCTTCCACGACGGCCCGGTGAAACTTTTCATCATAAGCTGCACGGAAGGGATTGGCCTCGTTCGGTGTCAGCGTGTCACCCGAATGGGTAAGGGCATCCACCAGGGCCTGGTCATCGCGGGACAGCTCACCGGTTAAAGCATCATCCAGTACTTCAATTTCAAAGTCACCAAACGGCACCATACCAGGGCCCCCTTTCATTTCTTCCAGCACTTTTTTGCGGATAGCACACTGATCTTTTTTAGATATGGGCGGCAGTTCTTCCTGTTCAAAGTATTGCAGGTAATAAGCGCTGATCACATTACTGATGACATCCCGCTCAACCTGGCTGAAAGTTCCATCAGCACCTTTCCAAAGCAATCCAACCAGGGTGCTGAGAAAATCTTTCTTCTCGATATTGAATTCTTCCACGCTGATCTGGAAAGGGTTCATCGTGATGGGCTTCTTATCCGTATAGGTGATATACTTACCTCCGTAATAGGAACAAAGTCCGGAATAAGAATGCCCGGTGTCAACAATCACCATATCCATATTGAACAGCATGTATTGTTCAATGAGGCTGTTCATAAAGAATGACTTCCCCGAACCGCTGGGGCCCAGCACGAACTTATTCCGGTTATTGATCCGGTTAGTGCGCATCGGCAGGTCTGCCACATCGATGCCAACAGGAACGCCCTGCCGGTCAGTAAAGCGCACCAAAAAATCCGACGGCTCATCCAGCGGCATGGATTCCTTCAAAAAAAAACAGACCGCAGCATCACAGGTGGTCAGGAACCAGTCGTAATCTTTGAGTTCTACCGCATTACCCGGCAAGGCGCAGCGGAAAAGTTCCAATTGATTGTAGCCGTTTTTGCTGGCGATGATACCCAGGCCAAACAATGCACTCTCAATGAAGTTCGCTGCCCGTTGGATCTTTTCCTGTTTGGCAGCCAGTACGATATTGAAATGGCAGTTGACCAGCAGTTGGTTCTCCCTTGCCACATCGTTCAGCAGCAGGTCGATGTCCTCCACGCATAAAGTATTTGCAGGGTCAGGTATGCCGGAATGCCTTTTCTTTTTCAGCTCCAGCTTTTTCAGCGTCATAAACTGGTTGGGAATATCGATGACCTGGTTAAAAACGATCACCTCGAAATCAGGTACGCGGAACAAGAACGACAGAAAATCCACCGGGAAACCGCGCAGGGTTTCTTTTTCATTCATTTCGATGTGGGTGGAAACCGAAGGCGGCAGATCTACATTATCAATATTGATCAAAGGGATATTGCGGATGGCCCGGTCACCCATTTTGATCTCGGTGTCATCCGGCGCAAAGTTGTTCAGCACAATATGCTCCGGCTTGAAATCCATGGCCAGGAACTGCATAACCAGTAAATTGAGTTCCCCTTCCTTTAAAAATACCGGGTTGGTTTTACCGGCAATCAAAATATCCATGACCTTATCCAGTTGCTGGCTGAAATCCCGTAAGGCCTTTTTGTCAAAAACATAAAACGCGCCCCTGCGCACCTGGCGGGTTAGCGTGATATAGGTAGTTACTTTCAGGTATTCGCGCCCTTCAAAATGCGCATGGTATTTTTGCTGCAGGTATTCGTCGCTTTGTTTCAGCGGATATTTTTCTTTACTGATCACATCGGACTTTTGCAACAGGTAACCGTCGCCCAGGATCTTGACAATACCGGACATCAGCGCGTGGAACTCATCATAGGCAGCAGAGGCGGCTGAAAACCGGGTCACCGGGTTATTGATCCTGATGACGACCGAACATTCGCCGCCCGAGCCTACTAAAATATCGGTACCGGAATAGTGGTCGATGCCGATATAAGGAATATTAAATACTTGTTTTCCGGCCATAACGATGAAGATTTTTGAAGTTGACCTGGTGAATGAATATGCCCGATGGGCGGGTTTTGATATGCAAGCCGTTTTTCTGCTTACCGGCGATAAAGACGAGGCCGCCCGCGACCGCAGCTATCAGGACGATCAGGCCCAGCCACATATTGACCAGGGCCATTGTGAGCGCACCCAAAATGAGCCCGGCTAATAAGGAGGCGATGCCCCAATAGATGTATTTGCCTTTAAAGCCCCGGTATGTCAAGGGGCGTTGCAGCCCCTTGTACACCTGAAATTGCCTGCCCATCAGGTAAGGCCAAAAAACGCTTTAATCACTACAGCGGAAACGACTAGAAAGACACAGCTGCCTCCCCATCCCATTATTTCCTTATTGATGTCCTGATCACCACTATTCCATTTCGAATACACGCGGATCGCGCCGACAATGCCGACGATCCCGCCGATCACCAGTGTGACGTTTGTAACCGGATCTACGTAGGTTTTAAGGGAAGTGGTGGCGGAGTTCAGTCCGGTAACACCATTCTGGGCGTTGACGATCTCTGTCAAACACAGGGACAAGACCGCAGTCAGTGCCCACATTTTTTTAATTTTTTCAGTCATTTTTAGGGGTATTATTTGTGGAATAAAAAAGGCGGCCCCTGATTGCTCAGAGCACCGCCGGGGTTATTTGGGGTATTAAAATAACGTGTCAGATACCGAACGTGGCCTGGAGGAAAGCGCCTGCCAGCACCATAAAGACCGCAGCAAGGAACCAGGCGATGACCGCTTCGTCAATGCGCGGGTGGCCCATCTGCCAGTTGTAGTAAATCCGCAGGCCGCCAAACGCGCCAAGAATGCCGGCTAATACCATCGCACAGTCCAAAGCAGAAAAAAACGATGAGGTCAGCTGCTGTTGTGCCTGCTGCATTTCAGTAATACCAGGCTGGGCCATTGCCCCCAATGCGAGCAGGCAGCAGCAAAAGATCAATACAAATCTCATCTTGTTAAAAGCTTACCGAACGTGTATAAATGATGGCCTCCTGCTTGCACAGCTTGAAAAGGTTGTCGATGATGACACCGCCGGAACCGATCATCTCCGGTTCCTGCTTTCTTAGCGGTGCGGCTTCGTCCAGGCGTGATTTAGGGGCAGTTTCCTCAGCCAACGGTCCATGATCGGCCATCTGTGCAGACGCGACGTTTTCAGAAAACGTCAGCTCATGGATTTGTGACCCGGCGGAAGAAGTTCGCCCGACACGGGCAACATCAAAGAGGATCACAGCAAGGTAGTATAGCAGGTATGTCCCGCCAACCCATAAAAAAAAGTGTAACCAGTTCATTCGTTGATTTTTTGTAGAAATTGTTTAATTAGGGTGCGCAGCTCCGGATGCTGCCGGATCAGTTCGGTAATGGCAAAAGCGATCATCTTTTGCATTTCTATCCCGGTCGCCAGTTTCAATTGATTTAACAGCAATATGGTATGATCATCCAGCCGGACATGTACGAGGCTCCGGTCACCCGACTTATCATAAGCTTTAATGCGATCCAGGATCTCATTGTAAGCAGGGTCGCGCTTACCGCGAAAAAACTTCCAGCTCATATTTCAAATTTTTCTAAGTGGTTTTTGATAATAGTTCTTAATTCCGGGTATTGCTCGAACAGGTGCCGGATAGAAAAGCAGATCAGCCGAGTCACCTCGATGCCGGTTGCGATCTTCAGGTGATGAATCATTTGGGCCGTTTGTTCATCGACACGCGCATGGATCAGCGTTTTGTTGCTGCTCACGTCCAGTTCGCGCAAGCGGTCGATGATCTGCGGAATATCAGGCGGCCTGGCATCCTTCTTTTTTGCAACTTTCGTTGTTTTTCCCGGCGTATCCGGTTTGGCCATCCGGCTCCTGAGCTGATCGGCAAGAGTTTTAATTTCGTTCATAAATGGGGTTGGATATAGTCTCGGTAGATCTGTTCAAACACGGGCACGATGACTGCCTGCACGGCAATGGGTGTCTGGAATGTGTTGATCCGCTGAAAGTCGATGCGGTCGCCGATGGGGCCGGTTACAAATCCTATTTGTTCCAGCTGTTCATTCACATCAGCCCTGATCTCATATTTGACATTGGCCTTGATGCGGTTTGGTACAAATAATACCTTTACATTGGGATTGATCTTTTTTAATACCAGAGCAAAGGGCACGGTCGATTCAAAACTGAATTCGTCGTAGGAAAAAGGGCAAACAGCAATATCTGATGCCTTGAAAACCCGGATCAACCCGTCGTCATCGAGTTTACCCGGCAGGTCAATCAACACGATATCCTTGGGATTTTGACGGATGGTGTTTTCCATCAGCGGAAAATCACGCAGGCCGTAAGCCAGTACCTGGTAGGGTTCCTCATTCTCCAGGATCTTCGCCTTTTCAAACTTTTGCGAGATGGACTGCTGGTAATCCATATCCAGTACCGTAACGGTACAGCCTTTGGTATCTGTCAGGTAATTGGCCAGCAGGACGGTAAGCGTACTTTTCCCTGCGCCCCCTTTTTGGTTGCCGATAATAATGACCATAAATAAATTGAATTTGGTTAGCGTGAATTTGTCCGGGCTTTTTTCTTCCTTCTCCGGTTGCGTCCGTGAATGGCTTCGTCATCAATATCCGAAGCCAGTTCCATGCCACGGAAATGATGCTGCTGGCGGTAAAGTTCTTCGCTGATCTCCTGCGACTGGCTAAAATTTTCTGCCACTAAAAGGCAATCGCTTTCATCAAGTAGGTCTTCCAGTCCGATGGAAACACCGGCTCCGGGGTCGTATAAATAGAAACTTTCACCATTCCGGTAAATCAGTAAACCCTGGTGTTGCAGACCCTGTACCAGGTCGGGATAGTTATGCAGCGCGGCTTTTAATAGAGCGGCATAATATCTTGCTTGTTCAGCACTCACCGAATCTACCGCAAAGTCGACATCTGATGATGCGCCTGAATCTTCCTCTTTTGAAATAGCTAGGGTGGCTAGCAGCTCTTTTAAAGGCATGATCTCACCGCCCTTAAATACATGTTTTCCCGCGTGGTCAACTACCGTATAACCGTAGGGGGGCTTATCACCCGAAGCATGAAACAACAGGTCGATGCCAAACTTTTCCTTTAGCAATACTGAAAAATCAGAGCCATAACCTGACCGGTCCTTCATCAGTTCAGTCGAATAAAGCGCCATATATTTATGAAACAGTGCCTTTAACTGAACTTTCCTGTCCTGATCTGGCTGATAATGACGAAGCTTTTCTTCAATCAATTTCAGATTAATCTCACCCTGGAGCGTACCAAACTTGATTACCTGCATACTGCCGCCTTGATCTCTCAGCACATATCCCTGGCTTTCCAGGATCATCATCCATTGTGCCCTGGTGGCAAACTGGTAAGTTAAGGCGGAGGCAATATCATTGGCGGCATTGTGCTTAATATCCCGGCCCATAATGGTGTTGAGCTGCTGAACTGCCCTGATCTTTTCAAACTGGTCACTGATCTTTTTGCCATGATGATCTACCCGAACTGATACCAGGTGAACGTGGTTATTTTTGGTGTCCTTATGGTAAATGATCAGATAGGGCTGACTCCCGTAGCCCATTACCGCCAGCCATTTTTCTGCGACATCGGTTAGCACCTGCTTATCATATTCCCTGCCTTTTGCTGAGATCACGGCATGAAACTGCGCCCGTTTTACCTGTTTGTTGGTTGCCGCCACCATTTTAAAATATTGGCGGTAATCTTCCGGCCTTAATTGTTGCATGCCCTGTAATGAACCAAAATTGGCCGTCCTCATCAGCTCACCTTTATTCCGGTCTATTTTATTGGTGTTATAGCTGACCGCTGGAAAACCATTGGCAGATGGGAGAATGTGAACGATCATAGTAAAGAACTTGTTCTGTGAGAACGGGTGCGGTCTGAACTTTAATGAATGCGAACAAGATCTCACCGCCCAAATTCGCTTTGAACAAGTGCAGTGAGAACAAATACTTATCGAACTTATCTGTCGAAACAAATTCACAGTGAATAAGCGCTACTGAACTTGTTCGCTGTGACCATGTTCCCGGAGAATTTGTTCTCGCTGAACAAGTTTTATGGGAACAAATTAGCTGCCCGCCATCCTGATGATCTTTCGGAGTGAAACCTCCAGCTTTTTTTGAATGTCGATATACTGCTCAAACAAGATGTTAAAGCTTTCGCTAACCACCGGGGACAACAGGCCCTTCTTATTTAGGGTATTGGCATATTTAGCCAATTGGTTGAGGTTATTCCCGCATCTGCCCATTTCTGCCCCGATGCTGTCTAAAAATCCAATCAGTTCTTTGGCGTTGACAATAGTCAGCCGGGCACCCTGTAACAGGCGGCTACGCACCAACTCCGTTTTGCTGATGCCCAACGTCTTTTCAAGCTCCAGGATGGCATCATATTCATCCTGCGTAAACCGTGCATCAATTTTTCTGGTCCGCTTGCCTTGTTCTTTTAGTGGCCGCCCTTTTAAACGAAATATTTTTGCCATAAGAGGGAACGAGTTGCGAGTTTCCGTTACTCCCTGGTCTTCGCGGAGGAACGGAGCGAAGTTCAGGGCAAGATTGCGACTGGCTGGCAAAAAATGAGCGAAGCGATTTTTTGTCGGACAGGAGCACATCTTGCCAGGATAAAAACCAAAAAGTAGCCAGTTATCTTTTCAGTCTACCGGCTTAAACGGCATTGACCGGTTTCCGCCAGCAGCTTTTCGTTGTAATCATTATACCCTTCATAAGCCTGGGAGCAATCCCTGGATTGCGGCAATGCCGTTATAAAATTATCGGTAGCCTTATGTCCCGACGGGTCATTGTCAAAAAAAATATCGATCTGCCCGAATGCCGCCGCTTTGGCAATGCCTGACGGCACCGTGGACAAAGAATTAAGCACCAGGATACTGTCGTTGCGAAATGGGTCTTCGGTAAGCCAGCTCAGGTAGTTCATAAAACCCTCGAATACAGAAAGTTTATGGAGGGCGCCTGGAATAAAACTGATGGCTTTATGACCGAGGCAACCCTTGAAGTGAGCGCTCCTTATTTCCCAGGCGCCCAGTTCATTTTGCCATCCGGCTGCGAAGAAATTTCTGCGCTTTTTCTGTTGGTCCTCTACAAAATAATAGACTTCTTTTAACCTGCCCTGTGCAGCGGGCCAGATGCCCCGGCTTTCAAGGTAGCCGGTAATGAGGGGATTTGCGCCAAGTTCCCTGATCGCTACTATTTGGTAGTGCGGTTCTTTAGGTATGAAATGTTTCTTTTTGATGACGGGCTGTTCAGACGAGCTTAAGCTGACGCTTGCCGCAATCTTTTCCAAAACTTCACGGAAAGAGTAACCTCTCCAGTAAAGCAGGCCAAAGTCAATCACATTGCCGCCCTTTGCCAGGCCATGGTCGTACCAGTATCCCAGGCGGTCGTTTACCGAAAACGAGGGGGTGGTATCCGAGTCCCGCAACATACTCAGATAAATATGCTCCCGGCCGGATCGCCTGTGCGGTTCGTAACCGAGACTGGTGAGCAGGTCGACTATCGATACATGCTCTCTGATCTCGCGGGCATTGATTGTTTTCATAAAAAAATAGGCATAAAAAAAGGGAGTACGGGACTCCCTCTGATTATATATTATTTTCGGGATTACTCACGTCAGTTTCTACAAACCGGGCCGTCGCCTGCCATTGCGCTTTCGCCATTTTGATATTTAATCTCAGCTTCGCAATATTTCCTGCTACTAACAGGATAATGCTTTATCCCCGCACGTCAAAGATCTTTGGCCAGCCGACTATTTCTGAGCTGACTGACGATACAAAGGTTTGCATGACGCGTATTTTTAATAGGGTGCTTACAGGGGCGGCCCCCTGAATAAATTGCCTGTTTATTTTAATGTATTTATAATGAGTTTGTTGTATGTGTATTGGGCAGCCAATCTGCCTACCAATTAGCGGCTATTGCATGCCAATTGCCATTGGACGACAAATTTTACGTATGAATGTATTTTAAAGCGGGAGTACCAGGGCTTTGCCCAATGTGCCCATCCTTTTACCATCACTTCCTCTTGTTATATGGCCCGCATGCCGATTTGAACGCTAAGACAAAGTCATGCGCTATAGCGGGAAGTGACCGCGTTATTTGCCCAGCCGATAGTAGCGGATGAGCAGGAATAAACACCGGCCATTAAGGGTGGGTTAATGTGAAATCGTTTTCGTCCAATGCCACCATGTATCCCAGTGTATAGTTATCCAATACATCGACATTGCCCAGCAGTTTTTTGGTGGAGACGACCTCGGCGCTGACCGAGCTCAAAAACAGATTGCTGTAGGTTCCGCCGAGGACATCCTGATTGTCGTTGGAAAAATAGGTAAATGTGTTCAATTCGGAAGCGGTATCTAAAATGCCGGTCAGCATTGGAGCCGTCTGACTGCCATATTGTATAGCCCCTACGATCTTTAAGGTATCGCTTGCGCTGCCCCCGTTTATAATTCCACGCACAATCTGTCCGCCGCCGCCCGACACACTTCCACCATTAACAGTGACCACAATGCCGCCAGTTATATTGATATTTCCGTTGATTACCTGGTTCTGTCCGCTGAATGTTTGGGAATTTATGGTAAAGTTGATTGTCGCATCTACTGTCCCGCTGGACGCACCAAACGGACCAAAATTACAGCCGTTCCTGAATTCCAGGGCGACATTGGCCGGATAACCTATATTAGCGGTATTCCATGTCGCCGCACCGATAAATACAATATTGCCGGGGCCCGATTTTATTAAGCCGGCATCCAGGGTGTCGCCGGTTCCTGTGCCCAGCACTGAGGAAGTACCATTAATGGTCAAATTGTAGGTGGCACAGTCCAATCTTGCCCTGTAGCTTTCATAATTGTTAACATTTAAGTAGCCGGCAATGACGGTGTCGCCGCTTAATGTCTTTAACCCGGTCTGTAATATAATTAAATTATTATACAGGGTATAGGGCAAGGTGTATGCCGTATCCATCATATATCCAATGGTTGAGTTTGCTCCGTTCATATAATCGAATATGCCGGTACTCATGGCTTCGCTTGTAAATGCAATATACATCACTCCGCTATTGACAAAAGTAGAATTTGGGTCATCGCCGTTTAATCCCCCAAAGAAATAGAC